>Ga0209550_10002426_pt1 | contig 17884 bp, 12 predicted proteins | sample LauGreSuBDMM15SN_2_FD_187567 | JGI IMG/M metagenome (GOLD analysis project Ga0209550, IMG submission 187567) | Freshwater lake microbial communities from Lake Michigan, USA - Su13.BD.MM15.SN (SPAdes) (version 5) | ecosystem: Environmental > Aquatic > Freshwater > Lake | place: Lake Michigan...
GTGGGCATGAATGGCCCCGTGAGGCGGCGATCCCAGAAGCGCGGGTGGTGAAGGACGCTTTTGGGACTATTCTTGCCGATGGCGACTCCGTGGCCCTTATCAAGGATCTGAAGTTGAAGGGATCGTCCCAAGTTCTGAAAGGGGGAACCAAGGCCAAAGGGATTCGTCTGGTGGACGGTGACCACGAGATTTCCTGCAAGATCGAGGGTGCGGCGATGGGATTGAAGGCCTGTTTCGTCAAGAAGGTTTAGATTTTATGGTCCGGACTTGGGGGCAGCGCGATTTTGCTCTTGCGAACGTGCGGGACTGCGGAGAGATTCGGCCCTCGTTTGAGCATGGAATCTCGGTTCCATCCGCTCAGCACATCGGCTCACATAGGTAGCCGATCACTAATTGCCGGCGTGGCGAAATGGCAGACGCAAGGGACTTAAAATCCCTTATTCCGAAAGGGGTGTGCGGGTTCGAGTCCCGCCGCCGGCACTGGTTGCGTGAGTTTTTTACTCGGCTCCGAATTCATTGAAAGCGTGACCGCGCTCGGTTCCGTGGTTATGAAATTTTCTATGCAAATTGAAACCCTATCCACCGCCGATGATGTTGCTGCCCGTGCTGCCCAAATCATCGCCCGAGATGCCCGTAGCGCTGTTGCAGTCCGTGGAAAATTTGTTATGGCCGTCAGTGGCGGTCGCACGCCGTGGCAAATGCTCCGCGCGCTTGCCAACGAAGATGTCCCTTGGGCCGAGGTGCACGTTATTCAGGTCGACGAGCGCATTGCTCCCGCCGGTGACGCGGATCGTAATCTCACTCATCTTCGTGAAAGTTTGCTCTCCCATGCTCCCATTCCAGAGGATCAAATCCACGCCATGCCTGTCGAGATGGCGGATCTGGATCAAGCTTGCCAAGATTACACGTCGCTTCTTCAATCTCTTTGCGGAAGCCCTGCGGTGATTGATCTGGCCCACTTGGGTCTGGGTCCTGACGGCCATACGGCTTCGCTCATTCCCGGCGATGCGGTTTGTGGTGTTCATAGCGCCGAAGTCGCACTCACCGGTGTTTACCAAAACCGCCGCCGTATGACTCTCACCTATCCCATCCTGAACCGCTCCCGTCATATCCTCTGGGTTGTCACAGGAGGAGAGAAGTCCCCTATGCTTCCGCGGCTGCTTGCCGGTGATCCCACGATTCCCGCCGGGCCGATCGCGCAGGAAAACGCCACACTTCTCGCTGATGCTCCCGCTGCGGCGGAGTTGAAGTAAAAAACGACGATATGCTTATCAATCGGCCGAAGTTTGTTGACTCCGACGGGGTGCTGAAGTTAACTTTCGCGGCTCTTGATACGGAACTGCCAAGCTCCTCGGTGAGCAGGCCCTAAATTTATTAAACAAGACCTTATTTAAACAACATCATCTATGGAAACAGCGACCCGACTTAAATTATTGACCCCCTCCCTCACACTTGCTGTCGACAGCAAAGCCAAAGCTATGAAGGCTGAAGGTATCGAAGTCTTTGGTTTCGGTGCGGGTGAGCCAGACATGGATACTCCTGAGCACATCAAGGCAGCGGCTATCACCGCTCTCCAACAAGGTCGCACAAAATACACCCCGAGTGCTGGTATCCCCGAGCTTCGCCAAGCGATTTCTCAAAAATTTCTTAAAGACAATGGACTAGACTACAAGTCCAGCCAAGTGATCGTGAGCAATGGGGCCAAGCAATCCTGCTTCAATGCCATCGCCGCTGTGGTGAATGAAGGTGATGAAGTCATCATTCCTGCCCCCTATTGGCTCAGCTATCCCGAGATGGTTCGTCTCGTCGGCGGTCAACCTGTCATCGTTGAGACCCGCGAGGAGAACAACTGGAAGCTCACCGCTGAGGACTTCGAAAATGCGATGACTCCTCGCACGAAGATGATCATCATCAATTCGCCCGGCAATCCGACTGGCTCAGTCTACACCCGCGATGAGCTTCGCGCCTTGGCCGAAGTCGCCGCCGAAGAAGACATCTTCATTCTCTCCGATGAAATCTACGAGAAACTCACTTATGATGGCGCAGAGCACATCAGCATCGCCTCGATTTCTCCTGAAGCTTACGACCTCACGATCACCGTTAACGGATTCAGCAAAGCCTATGCGATGACCGGATGGCGTTTGGGTTACCTTGCCGCACCTGAGCCGATCGCTCGCGCGATCGACTCGATGCAGAGCCACATGACATCCAATGCCTGTTCCTTCGCCCAATACGGCGGATTGGCCGCTCTGACCGGTGATCAACAGTGCGTGGTCGATATGCGCGAGGAATTTGATATTCGCCGCCAATATATGTTCGAGCGTCTGACCCAGATTCCCGGTGTCACCGCCGTTCGTCCACAGGGAGCATTCTACGTTCTCGCCAATATCGGTTCCCTTGGAATCAACTCCCAAAATTTCGCCGACCGCCTATTGAGTAAGTCGAATGTTGCGATCGTTCCCGGTATCGCTTTTGGCGACGACCGTACCGTTCGACTCAGCTATGCCACGAGCTTGGACATCATCAAGTCGGGCGTCGATCGCATTGAGGAATTCTGCAAAACCCTCTAATTTGATGGCTTTTCAGCCGCAACTCCGAGCGATTTTGGCGCGAGTTGCGGGTGAGACAGCTTCTTTCATAAGGGGATGAATTTCTCCGCACTAGGTCAGCGGCTGTCTGGAGGCAGCGGCATCGAGCTCCTCATGGATGATCTCGGCAATGCCCTCTCGGGCACCGGTCCTTCCCCACTCATGCTTGGCGGGGGTAATCCCGCCCACATTCCTGAAATGGAGCGGATCTGGGGCGAGCGTCTGCGCGACATTCTCAACGAGCCCGCCACTCTTCGCCGCACATTGGCTATCTACGACCCTCCGCGTGGTAATGCGCGGGTGATTGAGGATCTCGCTGGTCTTCTTCGCCAAGAATATGGTTGGCAAGTCGGTCCTGAAAACATCGCGGTCACACCTGGCGGCCAGACGGCATTTTACTTTCTTTTCAATCTCTTCGGTGGACGGCGCTCGGATGGTTCGATGGGGCGGATCCTGTTTCCCTTGATGCCGGAATACATCGGCTACGCGAATCAGTGCCTCGAAGAGGGTATGTTCGCTGCCCAGCGCCCTCAGATTTCGCGCACGCGACCTCACCGATTCAAATACCATATTGATTTTGAAAGTCTGAACATCGGGTCCGATATCGCCGCACTTTGTGTTTCGAGACCAACGAATCCCAGCGGCAACGTGATTCCAGATTCGGAACTTCAGCGATTGGCCGCGCTGGCGAAGGATCGCCAGATCCCGCTCATCATTGACAACGCCTATGGTTGGCCGTTTCCCGGCATCGTGTTTGGTGATGCCACTCCGATCTGGAACGAGCAGACGGTCCATGTGATGAGTCTCTCGAAATTTGGATTACCCGGGACGCGGACGGCTTTCGTTGTCGCCCCACCTGAGATCGCCAAGGCGGTATCCTCGATGATGGCCGTGACTGGTCTGGCTAATGGCAATTTCGGTCAATCCATCGCCGGTCCCCTCATTGCTGACGGCAGGATCACTCGGTTGAGTCGGGATGTGATAAGGCCTTATTATCTTCAAAAGCGTAATACCGCGATGGAAGCGGTGGAGGAATTTTTTCCCGATCACGTGCCTTACGCCTTCCACGAAAGCGAGGGGGCTCTCTTCCTGTGGTTGTGGCTGGAAGGATCGCGCAAATCCTCTCGTCAGATCTACGACGATTTAAAAAATCGAGGGGTCTTGGTTGTGCCTGGGGAATATTTTTTCTTTGGCGATGATGATCCCGATTGGAAGCACCGTCACGAATGCCTCCGCATCTCGTTTGCGATGGCAGACGCAGATGTCAGGGCTGGCATCAAGATCATTGGTGAGGAAATTGCTACGGCTTACTGAGCCCGAATTCAGCAGTAATTGACCACAACCGACCAAAGGGAGATAGATTGCCGAAGGCAACTCCGAAGGAGTAAGCGTAGCGAGTCAAAGTACACAGAGAGCACAGAGTCAATTCGATTCTGTAAATTCTGTCTAAAAAAACTATTTTGGGCTGCAGGCCAATGTCTGAAGCTGTTTTCAAACCCCATCAGACCTCGGTTGGAGGCGAGGTTGGAGTGTTTTGTTGCTTCGCGATGAGCATGTAGAGCGATGGGACAATGAAAAGAGTGCAGATCGTGCCGATCGCCATGCCACCCACCAACACGAGACCGATCGAGTTGCGTGCCTGTGCGCCAGCTCCCGTCACCAAGACCAAGGGAAAGTGGCCGAGTACCGTGGCCATCGTCGTCATCACAATCGGGCGAAGGCGAGTTAAGGCGGCACTGCGAACGGCATCGATTTTTTTGAGGCCCTGCCTTTGGAGTTGATTCGCAAACTCGACGATGAGGATTCCGTTTTTGGCAATGAGGCCGATGAGCGTTACGAGACCGATCTGGGAATAAATATTGAGGGTCGTCGTCCACCCGTTTGTCCAGAACGGCATATCGGGGGCCGGCATCTTGAGGAAGGTGAAAAGAAGCGCTCCGAACATCGCCATTGGTACCGAACCCAGGAGAATAATGAAAGGGTCGCGGAAGCTGTTAAACTGGGCCGCCAGCACGAGAAAGATGATCATCACGGCAAGGCCAAAAGTGATGAGGAATTTCGAGGATCCCTCTTGCCGGAGTTGACGGGATTCCCCTGTGTAGTCGAGCGAGTATCCGCTGGGCAGAATCTTTGCGGCCTCGGCTTCCATGAATTTCAAAGCCTCATCCAGCGGGCGGATCGCAACTCCGCTGATCTTGACGGAGTTCATTTGTTGGAAGCGAGGAAGAGTGCGGGGTTCTGTGCTGTTGCGGAGCGTGGCGACGGTGCTCAGAGGGATGAGTTTTCCCTCAAGTCCGCGAATCTGAAGATCAAGGATTTGCTCTTGATTCAGGCGGTTGGCGCGACTGATCTGGGGAATAACCTTGTAGCTGCGTCCATCGATATTGAAGCGGTTCACAAAGTGGCCGCCGACCGCTGCGGCAATATCTGAACCGACTTCAGCGAGATTCAGTCCGAGGGAGGCCACCTTGTCGCGATCAATGACAAACTCAGATTGAGGTTGATCGTATTTCAAATCAATCAATGGAGGAAACGCAAAAAAACCGCTCGAGGCTGCCTTATCGCGGAGGATATTAGCGAACTCCAAAATCTTTTCTGCGGGCGCAGTCGAGGTAATAACGATCTCAACAGGAAAGTCACCACCTCCAGGGAGGGCGGGGGGTATGACCGCGAAAAGACCTAGGCCGGGAATCGCATTGAGTTGGGCTTGCACGCCTGGAAGGATATGGAAGGCGGTGCGCTTTCTTTCATTCCAGGGCACTAATCCCATGCCAGCAATACCGCCTTGGGGATTCGTCAACTGGAAGGTAAAGCCTGTTTCCGACTGACTCTGGAAAACCTGTGTGACTTGCTTGGAGAAGAGGGACATCTGGTCGATGCTGGCATTCGGGGGCGTCTCCAGAATGCCAAAAATGATGCCCTGATCCTCAGTCGGAGCGAGCTCCTTGGGCGACTGGGTATAAAAAAGGACTGCCAAAAGGAATAGTGTGATCCACACCATGTAAACGGCGGGGCGAGCCGAGAGCGCGCCATCCAAGAGCCAAGCGTAGAAGTTCTGCACCTTGGAAAAGGCGGCATTAATGTGGGAGGGAAGCCAACGGTGCTTGACTCCCGCATGGAGCAACTTCGATGACATCATCGGCGAGAGGGTCAGGGCCACAATGCCCGATATCAAAACAGCACCAGCAAGAGTGAATGCAAACTCGCGGAAGAGCGTGCCCGTCAGTCCGCCCTGAAGCCCGATGGGAGCGTAAACAGCCGCCAATGTAATAGTCATGGCAACGATGGGTCCGAGGAGTTCTCGCGCACTCAGTATCGCAGCATCGAAAGGGGATTTTCCCTCACGCAAGTGGCGCTCGACATTTTCCACGACCACGATGGCATCATCAACCACGAGCCCGACACTCAGCACAATGGCAAGGAGGGTGAGTAAGTTGATTGTAAATCCGAAAAGCTGCATCAAAAATACGGCCCCAATCAGGGAGATTGGAATCGCTACGACCGGAACCAGCACGGATCGTAAGGAACCGAGAAACAGAAAAATCACGATGACCACGATCAGTAGGGTCTCCGAGAGAGTCTTAATGACTTCGCTGATGGCGTTGTCGATATACTTGGTGGAGTCGTAGGCGACACTAGCAGTCATGCCTGAGGGGAGGTTTTTTTTGATCTCCTCCATTTCTTTTCGCACGAGTTTGATCACATCGAGGGCATTCGCGTTTGGGAGTGCCCAGATCCCCATGAAAACAGCCGTGACTCCACTGAAACGGACTTCCGTATCATAGTCCTCGGCGCCGAGTACGACGTTGGCGATGTCCTCCAAGCGCACGAGTTTGTCTCCGCTCTGGTGAACGACCATTCGGCGGAAATCATCGACCGAAGTGAGGTTCGTATTAGCTGTGAGGTTAACTTGAATCCAAGCCCCTCGGGTTTGGCCGACAGGTGAGAGGTAGTTATTCGCGGCGAGGGCGCGGCGAACGTCGGTGGGGCTGATTTGCAGGGATGCCATTTTTGCGGGATCCAGCCAGATACGCATGGCAAAGGTGCGAGCACCGAGAATGTCGGCCCGCTGAACGCCAGTCAGCGCGGTGAGGTGGGGCTGAATCGCCCGCGTGAGATAATCTGTGATTTCATTCTGCTCGAGGATATCCGAGCTGAAGCTCAAGTAGGCTGAGGCGAAGCGCGAATCGGCCGTTTCCACATTCATGATGGGGACTTCGGATTCGGGGGGAAGGTCGCCACGGACCTGATCGACTTTTGAGCTGATTTCCGCGAGAGCGCGAGTTGCATCGTAGTCGAGCTTCAGTCGAACCTTGATGGTCGAGAGACCTTGAGCGCTTGTAGATTCAACGTAATCAATGCCTTCTGCCGCCGAGATCACTCGCTCCAGCGGAGTGGTGATGAAACCTCTCACCAGATCCGCATTCGCGCCCACATACACTGTCGTCACCGAGATGACGGCATTTTCTGTTCTTGGGTATTGGCGGACGTTGAGAGAGCGAATGGCCTGCAGGCCGGCCACGACAATCACCAGCGTGATAACGATGGCCAAAACTGGTCGGCGTATGAAAATGTCAGTGAATTGCATGAATGCGAAATCTTGGAGTGACGGAAAAGCGCTGTGTTACTTTTCTGGTGGCTGAGGGGATGTCGAGAGAGCAGGCCTTTCGCCTTCAGCGATCACCACAGTGGCTCCCTTGTGAAGCTTAAATCCCCCTGCGGACACCACTTTTTCACCGGCTTCAAGACCCTCCTCTACGGCCACGAAGTCGCCTTTACGCGATCCGAGTCGCACAAATTTCTGGTCGCAGACGAGGTGGGCCTTTCCCTCCTTGTCGGCTTCTTCCTTCACCACAAAAACCGAGTTCCCATAAGCGGCAAAAATCACCGCCATAGCGGGAATGACAGTGTGGGTTTTTTCTTCCGGCGCTATGGCGGAAACGGATGCAAACATACCTGGTCGGAGCCCACCGTCTTTATTGGCCATCGTCGCTTGCAGTGCGATATTTCGCGTGAGGGGATCTATCTCTGCATCGATCGCGTTGAGTCGACCTTCAAAAATACGGCCTGGGAGGGCATCCGTTTTGGCCTGCACTTTCATGCCGACGCTCAAGTCCGAGAGGCGTTGTTGAGGGAGAGAAAAATTCACATAAACGGGATCCAATGATTGAAGAGAAACAATCGGCGCGCCGGTTTGGAGGAATTGACCTTCGCGGATTTGGCGAATGCCCAAGCGGCCAGCAAACGGAGCCTTGATCGTCCGCTTTTGCAACATCCACTGCAGTTCCTCAACCCTCGCGGCGGTGTTTTTGTGCTGGGACTCCGCCGTGTCCAATTCCGACTGTGAAATGACGCTGGTTTTACGAAGCTCACGAGTGCGGGTGAGATTGAGGTTGGCTAATTCTGCGGCGGCCATTGCTGAACGCAGTTGGGCCTCCTCGCTTGCCTTGTCTAGCAAAACCAAAATGTCGCCCGCCCCGACCATCGAGCCAGACTCGAATGCGACCTTCTCGACCTTGCCTGCTACCTCATTAGCGAGGGTCACGCCTTGTACAGACTCGATCGTTCCAACGGCATCAAATTGATCTGCCCACGATTGCGTTGCGGCCTCCGTCACTTGAATCGAAATCGGCGGAATTTGAAACGTCTTGCCCGAAGCAATCAGATCCATGATTTGCATGGCCTTGATGCCAATAATCATCGCCACCAACAAGACGATCCCAAGAATCGTGAGAAGAATTTTCTTTGTCATTTATTGTGTCATTTCGAAAAGCGAAAAATTTGGGAAAGCTTCCGATACGGGTCAGCCTGCGGAAGGAGTTACGTTTTTCATGGCGGGAAAGTCGTACATTTCCTTTATTCCCGGGAAGGCCGCGAAGTTAGGTCGGATCGCCCGATTGGTCAAGGTCTGCACCCTCGGCGGGAATTTGCCGACACTCGAGGGAAACGCAAAAAATTTAGCATTTCCAAGCAAGCTTATCCGAATATCACGGGATCACCATAGAGGGTCGAGTTGCTGGCGCGAATGATTCGGACTGGGAATACCTCGCCGATGTGGCGTTGGGATCCTTCAAAAACGACGATTTTATTCGTTCGTGTGCGACCGGTGAGGCGTTCGGTATTGTGGCGACTGGTGCCCTCGCAGAGGATCTCGACTTCGCTTCCCACCAGGGCTTCCAATTTGAGTGAGGTATGGCGGTTCACTACTTCTAGGAGGTCTTTGTTCCGCTCCTCTTTCACGTCTTCGGGAAGTTGACCCTCCATAGTGGCGGCAGGGGTATTTTGGCGCTGTGAGTAGCGGAAGACAAAGGCGTTGTCGAAGCCGATCTCATCCATCAGCGAACGGGTGGATAGGTAATCCTCCTCTGTTTCGCCGGGAAATCCAACGATCACATCCGTCGTGATCGCAATGCCGGGGCGGGCTTCGCGAAGATCATGGACGAGTTCACGGTATTTGTCCGCCGTGTATCCCCGACGCATGATTTTGAGAATCCGGTCGGAACCGCTTTGAAGCGGAAGGTGGACGTGCTCGACGAGGTTGGGAAGACGGGTGAACGCTTCGATGAGATCCGAGCGGAATCCAATCGGGTGAGGGGAGGTGAATCGCACGCGGGCAATGCCAGGGACGGCGCAAACCGCCTCCAAGAGTTGGACGAACGGGCTTATGTCGTCCCGTTTTGGAAATTCATGGCGGCCGTAAAGATTCACGATTTGGCCAAGGAGTGTGACATCGCGAATGCCTTTGGCGGCGAGGGAATGAACTTCGTTAGTGATTTCCTCGATGGTGCGTCCACGTTCCTCTCCACGGGTCTGAGGAACGATGCAGAACGCGCAGTGCATGTTGCATCCTTGCATGATGGAAACAAAGGCCGTGCACTGGCCTGCTTCCAAGCTCTGATCACGGATGGTCGATTGGGATCCGGTCTCCTCTTCGACATCGACGATCGGGCGGCGCTGGTCGTCCATGAGCGAGTCGAGGCGACGCTGAAGAAGCTCATCCACATAATCTGCCACGCGGTGGAACTTTTGTGTTCCCACGACCAGATCGACAAAGGGAGAATTTTTGAGGAGAGAGTCACCACGGGCCTGAGCCATGCAGCCGAGGTAGCCCAGAACGAGGTGCGGCTTTTTGCGGCGGAGCTTGCGAAGAAAGCCCATCTTGCCGATCGCCTTTTGCTCGGCCATATCGCGAACGCTACAGGTGTTGAGTAGGATCACGTCAGCGTCGGCTTCCGCTTCCGCCAAACGGTAACCACGCTCAGTAAGCATGGTGGAAACTTGCTCCGAGTCTCGCTCGTTCATCTGGCAACCGTAGGTCTTGATATAAAAGCTGGGCATGAATCAGAGCAAAATGCGGTAGTGGGAGAGGGTGAGCGAAGTTATATCGCGCATTTCCCCTGTGACATCCGCGTTCATAATGTCATCTTGCGTTCAAGGAGAGCGACCATGCCGGAAACACCGGCTCCAGCTTCGTAGGCGTCGAGTTCGGACACGCGGCGTTCATGGCGGCCAGCTTCAAATGGGGTCTGCAGCCAGATATCAACGATCTCCAGCGCCAGCGTGAGTGAGATTGTGCGTTCTCCGATGGAGATCACGTTGGCGTTGTTGTGGCGACGCCCGAGTTCCGCTGTTTCGTGGCTCCAACAAAGGGCGCAGCGAACCCCTTTCACTTTATTGGCGGCGATGGCTTCGCCGTTTCCTGATCCGCCGAGAACGATGCCCCGATCGACTTCTTTGCGAGCGACGGCTTCCGCCGCCGGGATCACGTAGAGCGGGTAGTCGGTGCTATCGGCGCTGTGGGTGCCGTAGTCAGTGACTTCGTGGCCTGCCTTTTTCAAATGCTCAATAATGGCTTCCTTGTATAGAAATCCTGCGTGGTCGCTACCGATACTGATTTTCATAAAATGCAAGCTGGTTTTGGGATGTCGGAATAGGGCGATTGAGCCGAGAGGTTGAGTGATTGAAGGAGGTCACGATCTTCATCGACACCGGGGTTCTCGGCTGTGAGCAATTTGTCGCCGTAGAAAACGGAATTTGCACCAGCAAAGAAACAGAGAGCCTGCGCTTCACGGCTGAGAAGGCTGCGACCGGCCGAGAGACGGATTTTTGCTTTTGGCAGGACGAGGCGGGTGGTTGCAATGAGGCGAACGAGTTCAAAAATATCCACAGGCGGGGCGTCCTCGAGGGGCGTTCCAGGCATGGGCATGAGGCAATTGATCGGGACACTCTCTGGGGCGGGATCAAAGGAACAAAGGACCTCCAGCATCTTGAGGCGGTCGATCTCTGTTTCTCCCATGCCAAGGATGCCACCGCAGCAAACGCTCATTCCCGCGCGCTGCACGGAGCTGATCGTATTAAGTCGGTCTTGAAAAGTGTGCGTGCTGACGATTTTTGCGTAGTGCTCGGGTGAGGTGTCGATGTTGTGGTTGTAGGCGGTGACTCCAGCTTCCTTGAGTTTGCGGGCCTCTGTGTCGCCGAGTTGGCCGAGGGTCACGCAGACCTCCATGCCGAGCTCGCTCACCGAGCGGATCGTATCGAGCATCTGGTCGAATTTCTGCTCCCCGTCACGCACACCCTTCCAAGCGGCACCCATGCAAAATCGGGTGGACCCATTTTCTCGTGCGCGCTGGGCGACTGGAAGAACCTCATCCTTTGTCATGAGTTGCTGGCGCTCGAGGCCAGTATTGTAGCGTGCGCTTTGCGAGCAATAGCCGCAATCCTCACTGCAACCGCCCGTTTTGACGCTCAGCAAGGTGCAAAGCTGAACCTCATTTTTCGGCCAGAATTCCAAATGAAAGCGGTGACTTTCTGCGATCAGGTCGAAGAGGGGGCGACGGTAGATATGCTCGAGTTTTTCAAGATTAGGTCTCACAAGTAGTCTTTTGTAGCCAGCGTCCAGCAGGGAGTCAATCGGCCGTTCTGGGGGGTACTATTCTGGGGGTCGGTATAACAACCCTCTTGAAACCCTCGCTCGAGAGACTAATATACCAACTTCAATCCAAAAAAAACTATGCCATTCGAATTACCTTCTCTGCCCTACGCCGCCACTGCGCTCGAGCCCAACATCGATGCCCGCACCATGGAAATCCATCACGGCAAGCACCACGCCACCTATGTCGCGAACTTGAACAAAGCCCTCGAAAGTGCTCCGGAGTTGGCTTCGAAATCCATCGAGGAACTCATCAGCAACATCTCCGCGCTTCCCGAAGCGATCCGTGGTGCTGTTCGCAATAATGGTGGTGGTCACTGGAACCACACCTTTTTCTGGAATCTCATGGCCCCTTCGGCAGGTGGGCAGCCCTCTGGCGCGCTCGCGGAAGCTATTACCAAGACCTTCGGTAGCTTCGAGGAGTTCAAAGCCAAATTTGAAGCGGCTGGACTCGGTCGTTTCGGCAGTGGTTGGGCTTGGCTTGGCTTGAAATCCGACAAATCCCTTTGCATTTGTTCGACGCCGAATCAGGACAATCCTCTCATGGTCGGCATCGCGGAATGTCCCGGCACGCCAATCCTTGGCTGTGATGTCTGGGAGCATGCCTACTACTTGAATTACCAAAACCGCCGCGCGGATTATCTCAAAAGCTGGTGGAATACCATCAACTGGGCCGCTGTTGAAAAAAACTACGCTGCGGCACTCGCTTAATATCATAAACTGAATTCCATGGCGCCCGGCGGTTTTCCGCCGGGCGCTCTTGTTTCGCTCGCTTTCGCACCATGGCCTTTCTCAATTCGAACTACCTCAAACTCAAAGCCGGCTACTTGTTTCCCGAGATCAACCGTCGCGTCAAAGCCTATACGGATTCAAATCCGGACGGCGCTGCACGTTTGATCCGGTGTGGGATCGGTGACGTCACAGAGCCGCTCCCAGCCGCGGTGCGCGAGGCCATGCACAAGGCGGTGGACGAGCTCGGCGAGCGCACAAGCTTCCGAGGTTACGGCCCGGAACAGGGTTATGAATTTCTGCGTCAGGCCATCGCGGGCCAAGACTACCGAGCTCGTGGGATGGATATTGTCGATGATGAGATTTTTGTCTCTGACGGCTCGAAATGCGATTGCGGCAACATCCTTGATATCTTCGGATCAAATAACCGCATCGGGGTCATGGATCCCGTTTATCCGGTCTATGTGGATACGAACGTCATGGCTGGTCACACCGGCGAAGCCGATGAAAGCGGACTCTACAGCGGTCTCGTTTATCTTCCATGCGACGCGGACAATGGATTTGTGCCCGCCATTCCTTCCGAAAAGGTGGACCTCATTTATCTCTGCTATCCGAATAATCCGACGGGAGCCACGGCTACGCGGGCCCAGTTGACCGCATGGGTCGAATACGCTCTCGCGAATGACGCGGTGATCCTCTTCGATGCTGCCTACGAGGCTTACATCCGCGACCCTGAGATTCCGCATTCGATTTATGAAATTCCTGGCGCGAGACGTTGCGCGATTGAGTTTCGCAGTTTTTCTAAAAACGGAGGATTCACCGGCGTCCGCTGCGCTTTCACGGTTGTTCCTAAGGATCTCAAATGTCAGAACGCGAGCGGGGAAAAGATGCCGCTTCATCCGCTTTGGAATCGCCGCTTCAGCACAAAGTTCAATGGTGTCGGCTACGTCACACAGCGTGGGGCTGAGGCCCTCTATTCGCCCGCTGGAAAATCTCAGATTGCCGATCTCATTGAGCATTACATGGGCAATGCCGCTATTCTGCGTAGTGCGGCTGAGAAGTGCGGCCTCACGGCCTTCGGTGGCACGAACGCTCCGTATATCTGGGTCCATGCGCCGAAGCATCTCACGAGTTGGGCGGTTTTTGACAAACTCCTCAGTGAATCGAATGTCGTTGTCACGCCAGGAAGTGGTTTCGGGCCAGCCGGTGAGGGATACTTCCGCATATCCGCGTTTAATAGTCGTGCGAATGTGGTGGAGGTCGCTAGACGCCTTGCTGCGCTGGATTGGGCTCGCTGAGGGGCGTCTTAATTCGATTTGCAGCGGGCTTGTGTCGTTTCTGTTTAAAATCCACCCTTGACCAATCGTGCCTTGGAAAGACCATAGGGGTATGGATTTTTCCAAGAAGGAATATTTCGTTAATCGAGAGACAAGTTGGTTGGAGTTCAATCAGCGTGTCCTCGATCAGGCATTCAGCGAGGACAACCCGATTCTCGAGAGACTGAAGTTTCTGTGTATTGTCAGCTCGAACTTGGATGAGTTCTTTGAGGTGCGGGTTGCCGGTCTCAAGCAACAGATGCAAACCGAATCCTCGGAGACAGGCCCCGATGGCCTCTCCGCGAAGGAAACGCTCGCGCTCATTAGCGCGCGTACTAAGCGAATGGTGGATGATAAATACCGTTGCTGGCATGAGCACATCGCGCCCGCCCTCGATGCCCAGCGAATCCGATTTCATAGCTATCCTGATGTGCCGCCCGACGAGCGCGCGTATTTTGAGAAATATTTCCACGAGACAATTTATCCGGTTCTGACTCCGCTCGCCGTGGATCCCGCCCATCCCTTTCCTCAACTCCTCAACAAGAGCCTGAATGTGATCGTGGAACTTGAGGGCGATGGACTCAATACGGACATCGCTGTCGTACAGGCTCCCCGCATCCTCCCGCGCTTGGTGCCGTTCTCCAAGCGCACCGATGGGGATGACTATATTTTTCTCGGTAACCTCATCCAGGAGCATGTTGAAACCCTCTTCCGGGGAGTGACAGTGAAGGGCGCTCATCTTTTCCGCGTCACCCGCAACAGCAATCTCTACGTGGACGAGGAAGAGGCCAGCAATCTCCTTCATGCGATTGAAGAAGAACTCCGCAAAGTCAAGCGGGGGGCAGCTGTGCGCCTTGAGGTGAAGCACGATTGCCCTGATCGTGTGGTCAAGCGTCTCTTGGATATTTTTAATTTGGAGGAAGAAGATGTCTCCCGTATCGATGGGCCTCTTAATCTCTCCCGCCTCATGCCACTGGCGATGCAGCTCGACCGTCCAGATCTCCGCTACAAGCGCTTCACGCCTTGCTCTGTGGTCTCGCTCGATACCGAGTCCGATTTATTTTATCACATTCGCAAGGGTGACATTCTGCTCCATCATCCTTATGACAGCTTCCAGACGGTAGTGGATTTTCTCGTTCAAGCTTCCGAGGATCCTCAGGTCTTGGCGATCAAGCAAACGCTCTATCGCACAAGCTCCGACTCCCCGATCGTTCAGGCCCTCATTACAGCCGCCCGCAACGGCAAGCAGGTCACAGCAGTTATCGAATTGAAAGCGCGCTTTGACGAGGCGGCAAATATCCAATGGGCCCGCATGATGCGCGAGGCTGGAGTGGATGTGGTCTATGGTGTTGCTGGCTTAAAAATCCACTCCAAGGCGATGCTCATCATTCGCAGTGAGGGCGAGCGCATTCGTCGTTACGCTCACATGGGCACCGGTAACTACCATCCCTCGACAGCAAAAATCTACACGGACTTGAGTCTTCTCACTTGCCGTGAGGCTTTGACCAGCGAGTTGGCAGAAACATTTAATTGCCTCACCGGCGTGTCGCGTTTTCCGGTGATGAAGGAACTGATGGTCGCCCCATGGCGGCTCTGCGAAGGTTTTCACGAACTGATCGAAAACGAAATTGGCCATGCGATGGCGGGACGCCCTTGCGGTATTTACGCGAAGGTCAACTCGCTCGTGGAGGAGGGGATCATCGAAGCTCTCTACCGCGCCTCCGCCGCAGGTGTCCCGGTTCGTTTGCTCGTTCGCGGTATGTGCGCCGTGCGGGTTGGCATCCCCGGAGTGAGTGAAAATATTGAGGTCCGAAGCCTTGTTGGGCGCTTCCTTGAGCATAGTCGCATCTTTCGCTTTGAAAACGGTGGGGACGTTCGCATTTATCTCGGGAGTTCGGATTGGATGCCTCGAAATCTTTTCCGCCGTGTGGAAACAGTGTTTCCGCTCACGGCTCCAGGCATGATCCGTCATGTGGACGAGATTTTATCTTGGTTCTGGAAAGACAACGTCAAATCGCAGGTGATGCAGCCCGACGGAGTTTATCGTTTGCGGGATCTGGCGCCGGGGGAGGAACGTTTTGATACGCAGATGGAATTCCTTGCAGATGCCCAACGCCGCCGCAAAAAAGCCGTTCCCGCTAAAGAGTGGTAATACTTTTCGCATCGAGATAGATGGCTTTTTTGAAACCCCCAAACGGATTTTTAGACAGGATGGCAGGATTAAAAGGATTCACAGGAATTCCTTAAGGGTTTTGGATATCGCACAAAACATTGGATCCTTGTGAAATTCCAAAGTGCTGATTATCTGTGCTTTCTGTGTTTTTTGTGGTCAATTTTGCTGAATTCGGGTTAAGGAAGTGGGGCGTTTGCATAGTGGCTTGCAAGCGATCGATCCATGGATAGTATACTGCGCACTATTATGAGTCAGACCCTACTTGATAAAGTCTGGGCGGCCCACGCCGTCCGCACCCTGCCCAATGGATCCACGCAGCTTTTAATCGGCACGCACCTCATTCACGAGGTCACCAGCCCTCAAGCATTCGGCATGTTGGGGGATCTGGGACTGAAGGTTCTCTACCCTTCCCGCACCTTTGCAACTGTAGACCACATCGTTCCTACCGACGAGCGCCACGAGCCATTCAGCGATACTCTCGCGGATGCCATGATCAAGGCGCTTCGGAAAAATTGCGACGATCACGGGATCAAGTTTTTCGATCTTCCGAGCGGTCAACAAGGCATCGTTCACATCGTCGGCCCTGAGCAAGGGATCACTCAGCCGGGCACCACGATTGCCTGCGGCGACTCCCACACATCCACCCACGGCGCTTTTGGAGCTATCGCTTTCGGCATTGGGACTAGCCAAGTCCGTGACGTGCTCGCCACGCAGACAATGGCGATCCGCAAACCCAAGGTCCGTCGCATCAATGTGAATGGCAAGTTGAGCCCTGGTGTTTATGCAAAGGACGTGATTCTTCACATTATTCGTAAGCTCGGAGTCAACGGCGGTCTCGGCTACGCTTACGAATACGGCGGCACCACATTCGACGCCTTCACGCAAGAAGAACGCATGACCGTTTGTAACATGTCCATCGAGGGTGGGGCCCGTGTGGGATACGTGAATCCCGACAATACCACTTTCGAGTATCTGCAAGGCCGCAACTATGCTCCCAAGGGCGCGGATTGGGATGCCGCCGTGGCTCGCTGGAAGGCCACCGCATCCGACCCAGATGCCGTTTACGATGATATCGTCACTTACGATGCGGCGGATATTGCTCCGACAGTCACTTGGGGCATCAATCCCGGCCAAGCGATCTTCATTAACGAAAACGTTCCTCTCGCTTCCGATGTGCCGGAGAAAGACCGAGCCACAGCAGAGGAGGCCTTCATCCACATGCAACTCACCGCAGGCAAACCCATCAAGGGCACCAAGGTCCAAGTGGCCTTCCTTGGAAGCTGCACGAATGGCCGTCTGAGCGACTTGCAGGAAGTGGCTCGCTACATCAAAGGCCGCAAGGTCAGCAGTAGCGTAAAAGCCATTGTGGTCCCAGGCTCCCAGAGCGTGGCTAGCCTCGCCGAAAGTATGGGCTTAGCGGAGATTTACCGTAATGCCGGCTTTGAATGGCGTGGGGCGGGTTGCTCGATGTGCCTTGGCATGAACCCCGACAAACTCGTCGGTGACCAACTTTGCGCCAGTTCCAGTAACCGCAACTTCAAAGGCCGCCAAGGAAGTCCGACCGGACGCACCGTCCTCATGTCCCCCCTCATGGTCGCCGCCGCCGCCATCACTGGCGAAATCTCCGATGCCCGTGAGATCTTCGACATCAAATAACGCCCCCAATTCACACTCACTTCTCAATCCGAAAAATAAAATGGCTCTCGAAAAAATCACCCAAACCAGTGGCCGTGGCGTTTACGTTCCCGGCGATGATCTCGATACCGATCGCGTTATTCCTGCACGCTTCATGAAATGCATCACCTTTGACGGTCTAGGTGAGTTCGCCTTCTTCGACGCCCGCGCGGCCGCTAAAGGGGAAGGGAAAACCCACCCGCTCGATGATGCTCGTTTCACCGGTGCCAGCATCCTTTTTTCCGGTTCCAACTTCGGTTGCGGAAGCTCTCGCGAACACGCCCCCCAAGCCCTCTACCGCTTCGGCATTCGCGCCGTCATCGCTGAGAGTTTTGCGGAAATCTTTTTTGGAAACTCCATCACGCTCGGGATGCCCTGCGCCGTCATGAGCGGACAAGACATTCGCGCTGTCGCTCAAATCATCGAAAGCGATCCTGCGGCGCTTATCACTTTGGATCTGCTTGAAGGAAAGCTG
>Ga0209550_10002429_pt1 | contig 17875 bp, 14 predicted proteins | sample LauGreSuBDMM15SN_2_FD_187567 | JGI IMG/M metagenome (GOLD analysis project Ga0209550, IMG submission 187567) | Freshwater lake microbial communities from Lake Michigan, USA - Su13.BD.MM15.SN (SPAdes) (version 5) | ecosystem: Environmental > Aquatic > Freshwater > Lake | place: Lake Michigan...
GGTCAGAATCCTGTTTGGATGGCTCACGCACTGATAAAAAACGAAGAAAGTTGGGCCGGAAAACTTGGCGCATTACTTAAGCGGAGCCACGCTCCCGATGGAGCATGCGGTGATGTCAAATGTTGCGGCACTGCTTATTGTTGTGCTTGCTCAAGCGTGTACCCTTGCCCCACAATAAACGTTCTCAATTCTACTGACGAACATTGGCGTATATTAATGGAAACCGGAAAACATGTACCGCTCTCTGAGGGGATCTGTCCGGTATGCGTCCTAGATGGGTCGTTGTAAGAAATAAGAAAAAAGAAAAATTTAAATTTAAAAGTTTAAACAAAAAACAAACATAGAGGAGTAAAAGTGAACGAAGAGGGGTTAAAGGATTTATTCAAGGACTTGAGGCCTAGAATTGAAGTAAAATCTGAATACTCAGTATCTGCTGATTCTGGTGGTTATTTTTCCGTGTTTGAGATTACGCTAGACATGGAGATTAGCGAAGATACGCCTATACCTGCGCTAGATTTTTTTCCAATAGAAGATACAAACTTAGTAAATGTTAAATGTTACTTTTGCAAAAAAGAGAGAACTGTAACTATAAGATTTTATCTAAGCTCCACCTGGAGCCCAGCTAGATTTAAAAATGATGAAAGACGGGTAATGGTCTGCTCGCCCTACTGCCCCACTCTATTACCAAATGAACAACGACATTTAAAAGCTTACGACATTGTAAGATATGAATCAATTTATGTTGAAAAAGGCGTATATACGGGAGAATATAATTTTAAGAATTTACCAAAGCACGAATTAGAATTTAGAGATAGTTTTGCTTGGAACCGTTGTTATTTTTGTCATAAAGAGGAGATGATCTCATATCAAGAATGTTTTTACCTAGGTTGGGATAATCTTAATTTCCCAACAGGTGAAACTATAAGAGTTTGTTCACAAAATTGCATACCTTCTGTAATAGTTTAACACATTAAGTTTATAAAATATATGAGTTAGTAAAAGAAAATCATAAACAAAAGTATTTAATAAAAAACACATTACACATTTTACATAAAAAATAATCTCCAAGTGATTAAAGAAAATCAAAAGTAAAATATATACTTTGAAGAAATATTAAGAGCTAAGATAAGCGATAAATAGCAAAAGGATCTTAGGGATAGCAAAAAATCAATTACCAGATTTTTGGGTTAATGCGGTTGCGTTTACGTCGAGTTTGTTTTTGTATGCGTGCTGGATCATTTAAAAGCTCATTTTCGATCAATTGATGTCGTTCAACGGTTGATGAAATCATCGCTTCAATAGTAGCAACCATTGGAACAGCGATTAGAGCACCGGGTGCGCCAGCCAAAATACCACCCGCGATGGCTGAGAAAAAAGCTAGCGCTGGATGAACGCTAAGTACCTTTCTCGAAATTCGTGGGCTGAAGAAATAATTCTCGATTTGCTGATATACTACTAGAAAAACAAGCACCGCTAAAACTTGCTTACCTGAATCACCAGCAGCTACCAGTATAGGGAGCACGCCTGCTAAATATGTACCAACAGCTGGTATAGCTTGAGAGATAACGCCTACCCAGATTGCTAAAGCGATGGCATATGGTAAACCGATAACTGAAAAAAACATCCAGGAAAATAATGTTGCCGCTGCTGCTAAAATGCCACGAACTATAAAATAGCCACCAGCTTTCTCTATAGTTGATGTCCATACAACAAGTACTTGCTCTTGACGATGAGCAGGAAGGGCGGTGCAAACATTGCGGCGAAGACGAGGTCCATCAGCGACAAGATAAAAAACAGCTAAAGCTCCAGCAGCGAGCTGCCCAATGACTACACCTGACCGCAAGATAATGTCTCCCGCATTAGATGAAAGAAGTGTTTGAACGGAGAGAGAAATTTTATCTGCCAGATCAGCAGTGTCTGTTTGTATACCGAGGTGATCAAGGGTCATAGCTAACGAACCAATGAGACCTGGTAGCGACTCTCGCAAAGAACGAAGCTGACCGAGAGCAACGGCCCCACCAGCAGCGGCAACAGCGACTGTTCCGATAAGCGATCCTAATAAAACAATCAAAGTTGAGAGGCCACGGCGAATGCCGCGTCGCTCGAGCCAGGATACAGGTTGTTCAAATGCGCAAGCAACAAAAAATGAAACTAGAATGATAAGAAGTATTTGGCTTAATGAGGTGATTACATTTACCAAAATCTGACTAACCCAAAATAGAGATATGGCTCCTGCTGTCCAGCGCCACAGCCAACTTGGTGGTGTTTTTGGTAAGCGCTCCATAAGTTCGATCGTACGGAAAAAGCAGATACACGCACAGGGGTACCGGTACTAATCGCACGTACCGACGCTATGATCATGAACATCGACCTTACCTGCCAACCATCATACACTATGGCTTATGTGCGTCTATCACATAACGAAAGCGTTATCTGCGAATCGGGTGCCCTGGTGGCAATGAGTGCTGGAATTGAATCGGCGGTCTCAACAGGTGGCGGCGTGGCCTCTGCGCTTATAAGAAAGGTGGCCGGACAAGAAAGTTTTTTTATGGGGAAGTATCGAGCTCTTACGGATGGAGCATGGGTAGCGCTAGCGCCCAAGTTCCCCGGTGACATAAATGTTGTCGAAATGAGCGAAGGGCGCGATTTAATTGTACAGACGGGATCGCTTCTTGGGCATGCCGAAGGAGTGGAAACCTCAGTAAGATTTGGTGGGGTAGGTACAATTATTCAGAAGGAAGGGCTTGCGGTAATGCTGGCAAAAGGAGTTGGTAAAATACTGATCTGTTCCTACGGTGGTTTGCAACGATTCGAAGTTGGCCAAGGTGAGCACATTATTGTAGACACAGGTCATTTAGTAGCATGGAGCGCGGGTATGGGCATACGACTAGGCCCATTATCAGGTGTAGTTGCCGCCTCGGTAAGTGGGGAGGGAATCGTAGCAGAGCTAACAGGTCCAGGAGAGGTGTATTTACAAACCAGATCAGAGTCTTCCCTTAGGTCTTGGATTGTGCCTACAAGAGAGCAAAACTCTCGTTAAACTTTAACCCTTTCCAAAAAAAAATAAAAATGAAAAGGTACAAAACAAAAAAGCCACTCGTAAGAGTGGCTTTTTTGTTTAGAGTACCTATAAAAATTAGTCGAGAGGGTACTTAATGAATTTTGGGTGGATGTCTTGGTCGATAAGAAATTGAATTATCTCATCTAATTCGGTCTCAAGAGGTATGTAAGCATAATAAGTCTCATCATCTATATAAAAGTGAAGAATCCATTCCTCACCAAGTTCATCGCTCTCAATGCGAACCTTCTCGGCTGTTGTACAGAGCTCGTAAATGTCCTCATCGCCCTCAATTCGGGCAGCTGACATTACATCATCAATATCCGCAGGCTTTTTTGCTTTCTTACTCATCTCAACACCTTTCGTTTGTCTCGTTCTGCCTAAAGGTGCGGGTTTGCACCATTGTGGCAACAAGGCACCGAAGGTGTGACGGGTTGGTTGCTCACTGGACGATATAAATGATGAAAACGTTCTCGGAATATGAGCTTACCGCTGATAGAAACGGGAAAGAAATTCAGAAAAATTGGAAAAAAGTTCTTTTCTTCACGGTACTTATTTCTGTGATCTCCGCCACATACATCACTTTAAATAGCGGTGACGTTAAGATTAAAAATGATACGCAAATACAGGTGCAGTTAAGTTCGCCTCAGCCACTTCCAGAGTATGAAGAATTTGCGGTAGAAAACCTTGATAATTACACCCTCTCGACCAATCTTGTCACATGCGCTTCTGATCAGATTGAGGCTATGGTGGCAGACTCAACTTCGTTGGGAGGAGTTTTCTCGCCAGGAATTGAACCTATTAGAGGTAGTTCAGCTGTTTGGCGCTGGGAGATGGTAGGAGTTGGCGAGATTGTAATTGTTGCAGTAAATTTGGAGCGTTTCGATTATTCAGCCAGAGAGCTGCTTGCCTCACCTGGCGCGGTCGATGCGCTTGGGGATGCTAGAGGAGTGCTAGACCGATCAGCAAGCTCAGTTGCAGGTAGTTGGTGGGTCGGAATCGGTACAGCTTTCTCAGTAGCGGTGCCGTTGACTATCGAGCAGACGGAAAATGCATCGGCTGTAGTAGCAGGTTGCCTAAACAAAAGGACGAGTAACCAAGTAGAGTGAATCAGTTGTAAATTTCTTTTTATGGCAAGATAGGGGTAAAAAGTAATATTGACAAAAAAACAATTCCTGGAACACTACGTAGCATGAGCCAAAAAACTAGAAATATCCTAAAACTATCAGCTTTGACAGTATCGTTAGCCTTATTAACTGGTTGTTCAACAGTGGGTGTAAAATCTGCCGAGGAGCTAACATATAACTTACCACCTATAGCAGTCGCAACCACTAATAGTCTTATGAAGTTGGTGGTTGATCAACGCCTCTCCCCGCTCTCTGCTGCACGTAGCTATGGGTATACTCTTGCGGCGGCCCACGAGGCTTTCACTCAGAGTGAGGACCTAACGCTGAGAGATGCGGATGCAGCAACCGCGGCAGCGCTAACAGGAATTGAGATGTTTGCAGGAAATGCAGGAGCAAAAGCGGAATTTGAAGCTATGCTTTTTCGTTACAGCAAAAAAGGTGAAACTAATCTAGGGAAAATGGTAGCTGAGCGATGGATTACTCGCGCTAGAGCTGACAATTCAAAAGAGACAGCAGGAGATTCCACTTACAAGGCTCGCGATGACGAGTGGGGTTGGGTACCGACAGGGCTTCTACGTATGCCATTTATTGATCCCGCTTGGTCTAAAAATACGCCGATAGTAGCTTCAACATCTACTTGCGACATTCCTGAACCTCCTTTAGAGAATATGAAATCACAACTCCCTTCCATGTTTGAGAATTTTGATGTAGGATCGACAGCAGAACCGATTGTATTTACTTTTCTTGCCGGAACTGGAACACCTACACCTCCTGGTCAATGGATGAGTATGGGAGTTAATCTTGTTCGCGATCAGAAACTAGATGATGTGCAAGCGATGGACTTACTAGCTAAACTCGGTGTTGTAGCGTATGACGTATCGATATTAATTTGGCGTGAAAAATTAGAGCATTCTATCGCTCGACCAGAGACAATGTGGGATCGATTTACAGGCGAAAAAATTATATTAGCACGCGAGACACCTAATCACCCAGCTTACCCATCAGGTCACTCAGGGTTTTCGGGGGCCGGTGCTGAAGTGGTCAAAGAAAATTACGCTAATTCGGGGCTAAGACTTGAGCTGCCTGAAGATTTAGCCGCCCCTGCTGAGACATGGACCTTCGAGAATGCTGATCAGGCTCGAAACCTTATCTCACAATCGAGAGTAATTGCTCGATTCCACTTTATGGCTGATGTAACCGCTGGTGAATCATTGGGTAAATGTGCCGGTGAAAAGGTAATTGAAGCTTTCAGTAAAGGAGAATTAAAGTGAGTAAGAGCGATAATAATGAGGTTAATAACGAAGATATGATGAAAGAAAACTCGCCAAACCTAGGAGATGTTAATTTAGAGATGTCGCTAGGGAGTAAGGAAGAGCTTGTTGATAACGAAAAGATTGAAAATGCAGTTAACCCAATACTAACAAGTTCAATCCCGGTAAGCGAAGAGCAGAAACGATTTAGTGACCGTGTAATTTGGTGGACAGCGGCGTCAGCGGCGTTTTTGATGGTTACCCTGGCAATCGCTTCACTGGCGCTACCACAAAAAAGAGCTACTCTAGCATCAAATCCAATAAATTTAGTAAATGTAGATAGAGCTTTCGGTGAGAATGCAGGTGATACGCCCGCTAGAACATGCGAAGCTAACGCTGATGCCTTTGATCTTGTAAACGCTGCACGTGAGAATGCGAATGCTCGCGAGAGTGAATCAAAATTCTCAATTGATTCATTTGCACGCGGCTCAACATCATTAGAAGCTTTTTACGCTTGCGCAAAGGGCCGCATGATGCCATCCATGGCTATTGGCGATCTAGATGGTGATCTACTACCGGAGGTGCTAAGTTTCACTAACTCGGGAGAGCTAGAGTTATACTGGAATAATGGTGGTGTGTTTAAGAGGACAATTATAGCGCCATTAAATGCAAATAAGGCCTACGACGGTAAGAGTAAGGGTGGTGGTCGAACCACAATTGTATTAGCTGATGCAGATGGTGATGGCTTAGTTGATTTAGTAACGACCGCAACAGGGGCTGATTTTGCGATAAAGACTCTACGTAACCTCGGTGGACGAGTATTTGCTGAGACACCTGTAGTGGCAATGGCTGAGGCTCATACTGGTCAGCCGGATTCTTCCGCAACAGGCGACATCAACCGAGATGGTATTGTAGACATTGTGCAAACTATTAGGACAACTGCGGGCCAAGCAGGCATGGCTGAAACCGACCATATGGTGAGATTATACCTATCCACAAAGGGAGTCTCTCCATATTATAAAGAGGTAACAAGATCTATGATGCCGGTAGCGATCTCAGATGAAGTGATCTCACCGACAGCGGGATCCATCTCTCCTAATGCGGTACGTCCTTACCAACCGTTCACCCCGATCATAGCTGATTTTGATGGTGATGGTAAAGATGATATATTTATCGCAGCAGATGGCGGTGGGTCACGTATTTACTACCGCGATGGTGAGAAGTTTGTCGACTATAGCAAATCTTCAGGTATTGCAGCATCCTCTGCAGGCATGGGCGTGCAGGCGCTCGACCTAAACGAGGATGGGTTACTAGATCTATTTACAACAGAAATTGCAGCTAAATGGTCTAATTGCGGATATCAACGTGCGTGTGATTATGATTGGTTAGGAAACTTCGTTTTCATTAACCAAGGAAAATCTCGAACATTTGTTGATGAAGCAAAGAAATTTGGGCTAATGTACACAGACTGGGCTTGGGGATATTCCTCAACAGATCTGAACTCAGATGGTAACATAGATCTATTTATCGGTGTAGGCGAGAACACAAGAGGTCGAGTAGAGGAAAATTGGTATTCATCATTTAATAAACCTTATTTGATGACTGGAAATAACGATGGAACCTTTACGGATGCCAGTAACTCATTGTATAGATCTTTAAGGATTGCTGGAACCTCTGCAGTTATCGGTTCAGGAGATTTTGATGGAGATATGCTTCCAGATATAATTATCGGCGGGTATGACATCAGAAAACCATATCTAATGGTTAATAGAACAAAGGGTGGTTCATCTGGAATTTTAGTTCTACGAGGACGAGGTATCGGGGGTTCACCTGTGAATGGAGAGGGATCAATTGTAAAAATTGAGATCCCGGGTCATCCTACACAGACATTTTCCTACCCTTCCAAGATGGCTAATTTCCGCGTACAGAGCGCAAATACACCAATACCTATCGGGTTTGGGAACTCAGAATCAGCGAAGGTCACAGTAATTTTTACCTCTGGTGAAAAAGTAGTACGTAACATCTACCCTAATAAGATTAACATGATCGGTGAAAAAGGAGCTATAGCGCCAGAGCTGCAGAAAGCTCCCGCTACAGGTATAGTAAATACAGTATCTAATAAGGCCGGTAGTGATGATAAGCAAGTAGGTAAGGATAAAACTTCAGTAGCTAAACCAGCAAAATGATTAAGATAAAATAATGTTGGTATGAAAAGTAAGTTTGGTATGCGGTGGCTCAACCGTGTATCAGCAAGTAAACCCCTGGTAAACGCTAGGGGTTTACTTGTATCAGCAGTAGGACATTAAAAAAGATACTACAAGGTTTAGTTTTCAATGAAATACAAGAGCGTGTGCGAGAATAGGTGCCGAGGCTAAAGAGGTATAGGTACTCTAGAGTGGTAATTATGATTATAAGAAAGGGGCATCGTGGCAGAGCAACTACCATTAGATTTCTCAATCTCAAACGCTGAGCGCCAAAGAAGAGCGCGTAAACGAATTGCGAAAGCTGAAAAAGAGACAATGAGACCCGGGTTGTTTGATGCACCACCTAATTTAGATGTACATCTGGATTCAGCAAACGAGGCGATAGCAACCGCTTCAGGAGATGCTGACAGAGCTTTTTTATGGTTAGGCCGCTTAGTAGGTGAGTTACGAGTAATAAATAGAAAAAAAGTGGCCTTCAGTGCAGCAAGACTTGACAGGCTAGCTTGGATTAGGCCGCCAGCACAGATAACATTGGACGCAGCTTCGCTAGCTGTAGCACGAGCTTTATGGGCCGATAAACTTGGATATAAACCACTTGTTGTGCAAAAAAATAGACAGAGATTAATCGCGGCGTCGCCAGTTAGAAAATGGCCAGCTGGGCTAACGGTTAGTGATGCACCTTGGTCCGCGATTGCCGCTCTGGCAAAATCAGGGATTTCGCTGGAGATAGAGGAGAGTGCTCGATCTCTACTAACAGCGAAACTTGCCGCAGCGGGCGTTCCGCTGGCTACGGCTGGTCTCGCAGGTTCTGCTGTAAGCATACGCACCACACGTCCAGACCTAGTAGAGAACCTTCAGCTACCCGGACTCTCATATGATGGAATGGAGGGATCAGGAAATTACAAGATGCCTTTGCTCTGCGCTGAAAAACTTTTAGAGCTGCCTCAGATATCACTCTCAGCCGATCTCGAAGCAGCAATTAAAAAAGCCACAATGAGAACAAAACCAGTAGCTAAGTTGGAGGGATTTCCTTGGGAGCTTTACCCCTTTCAAGCTTTTGACGTTGGGAAAGCTATGCGAATCGTTGAGACCACTGGTGGTGTTTTACTGGCAGCGGAGATGGGTGCTGGTAAGACAACTATGTCATTAGCTATGGTTCATTTGCTCGATCTATACCCATTAATTGTAGTATCACCGCTGTCGGGCTTCTCAACGTGGGCACGCCAATTATCTGAAATGGGTAAAAAGTTTTATCTAGCGACAGAGAACCCTAAAAAAACATGGGAGAGAATCTCTAACGGAGATGACGATGTTATCGTGATCTCATATGATAGGTTATTTCAGTTTAACGAAATTATTGAGCGTAGGAACTTTCGGGGTATCATAGCTGATGAAATCCAAAGAATACGAACACCAGGTTCAAGACGAAGTAGAGCGCTCAGACAGCTAGCAGCATCCGTACCTGTAAGAATAGGCTTATCTGGAACGCCATTGACTAACACCATTAATGACTTACTGCCGCTCGGAGCTTTTCTTACCCCTGGTGAGTGGCGCCCTAGAGCGCGAGAAAAGGATTTGTCCGACACATATCCAGGTGATCCGATCGAAGCAGTTGCTGAGCATTTAGGGTCGATGATGGTAAGGCGTAGAATGAGTGATGTAGGAGCAAAGCTACCAAAACGAAACGATCATCGAATTTTTGTCGACCTCACAGCTGAACAGAGAAGAGCGCTTGAGAATCTACAATCAGAAGCTGAAAGAGCGAAAGCGGATGGTTTATTTGAAGGTAACGAAGGCCGCATGCACGCTTTTGCAAGGCTTCAAAAAATGCGTCAAATAGTAAATGCACCAAGCGCTGCTAATGTCACTGGCCGCAATCCTAAGGTGTTAAGCGCAATTATGCTTGCTCAATCATTTCTCGCCGCCGACAGAAAAGGAGTTATTTTCTGCGCGGATAGAGCTACATTTACCGAGATATCAAATGCTCTTTCTGAGCTTGAGATAAAGCATGTTCGCATTTGGGGAGCAACTCCTCCTGTAAAACGGATAGAGTTTGAGAAAACATTTCATAGCGATCCTGATACAAAGATAGTACTTTGCACCATACAGGCTGGAAGTGAATCATGGTCAGCGTCACCAACCGCTACGTGGCTCATCTCTACCGCTTACATGTATGCACCATCATTACTAGCTCAAATGGAAGCTAGAGTATATAGAATGAATTCCGATCCAGAAGGTCCATCAATCGAGATTTGCTATCTTCATGCGACCGCTCCTGGGGGGACTTTAGATGATAGAATGGTTGAGATCTTAGAGACGAAAAAAGGTTTGTTTGCACAAGTGGTAGATAGAACGTCACATAGCGACGAAACTAAGGTCCACTACTCAATGTCTGATCTGATGTATTTACTTACAGGGTCATATGACAAGAATTTAGTCGCAAAAGAATTAGATAATAAAGAAAGTATCAAACATGAGCAGCAGAGAAAACAGCAAGCACGCGCAACAGCGCATCGCTTAAAAGGGAAGAATAAAAACGACATCAACCTCTTTCATGACGATAAGAGTGAAACAATAACTCTAGAGCAACATCGAATGGGAAAATCAAAGCTTGAACAATTAGCTTTTGGTTTAAATCTAGACGAAGTGCAAGCTGTTGGGGCTGTTGTGAATCTTTTAGATGTTGAAAATTAAAAAACTTACCATTTGAATTTGTAAACTGGGTTTGTCGAAGTTTGGTAGAGGTGCTGGCCAGCTTGATAGAGAGTCACACAGTAGTAACTATGAATAAAAAGGGTGAAAAGTAATGTCACAAAAAAATCAACCCGTAGAAGAATATTCAGCGTCAAGTCTGCAAGTGCTTGAAGGCTTAGATGCTGTTCGTAAGAGACCTGGCATGTACATAGGTTCTACGGACTCGCGTGGGCTACAACATTGCTTATGGGAAATTGTGGATAACTCAGTTGATGAAGCGCTAGCTGGTCATTGCACAGAGATATCGGTACATTTACATGAAGATGGTTCAGTAGAGGTAGTAGATAACGGGAGAGGTATACCTACCGACATCGAGCCAAAAACCGGTCTATCAGGCTTGGAAGTAGTATTTACAAAGTTACACGCCGGCGGCAAGTTTGGTGGTGGATCTTACGCTGCATCAGGCGGTCTCCACGGGGTGGGCGCATCGGTGGTCAATGCTCTCTCTACCAAGCTAGTAGCAGAGGTGTCAAGATCTGGTAAGGTGTACCGCCTATCATTTAATAAGGGAGTTGCGGGTCAGTACAAGGAGGATGGTAAGTTTGTAGCAGGTCCCGGCGTAGGTGTGGTAGGTAAATCAACAAGTACTGGTACCTACGTGAGATACTGGCCAGATCAAGGTATATTCCTAATTGATGCAAAAATTGATATAGAGCAGGTATACCAACGAGCAAGACAGACAGCATTCCTTGTACCTGGCTTATCGATAATCGTGACCGATGCTAGGGGTAAAGAACCGATTATTGAGAAGTTCCATTTCTCGGGAGGTATGAAAGATTATGTTGACTACCTTGCAAATGATAAAGCTGTAAATGAGACACTTCTGATTACGGGATCTGGGGTCTTTACCGAATCCGTACCGGTACTTATAGATAGCGCTATGATTGTGCAGGAGGTAGAACGTAACTGTATAGTTGAAGTGGCTTTAAGATGGGGAACGGGTTACGATTTTGATTTACGATCATATGTGAACATAATCGCAACCCCTAAGGGAGGAACCCACGTCGTTGGATTTGAGAGAGCTTTAACACGAACAGTAAACGATGCTTTAAAAAACTTAAAGATCTTGAAAAATAACGAGCCTAGTGTACTAAAAGAGGATTGCGTCGAGGGTTTAACCGCAGTAGTACTAGTGAGACTTTCTGAGCCTCAATTTGAGGGTCAAACAAAGGAAATCTTAGGCACGGCAGCGGTAACTTCAATAGTAAACAATGTTGTAGGAGATTGGCTAAACGCATATTTCGCCGACCCTCGTAGAAAAGTTGCCGCAAGAGCTGTAGCAGAGAAGATATCAAATGCAGCGAGAGCTAGAATTGCGGCAAGAGCTCAAAGAGAAACAATACGTAGGAAAAATGCTCTAGAGTCATCATCATTACCAGCTAAGCTTTCCGACTGCAGATCAAACGATTTTGAGCAATCAGAGTTATTCATTATTGAAGGTGACTCTGCAGGAGGAACAGTGAAAGCGGCTAGGGATTCAGAGTTTCAGGCCTTGATGCCGATCAGAGGAAAGATCCTTAATGTAATGCGTGCATCAGAAAAACAGATGCTAGACAACACAGAATGCGCAGCTATAATTGCAGCGATGGGTGCCGGGTCAGGAAAGAGTTTCGATGTTACAAACATTAGATATGGAAAACTAATTGTTTTAGCTGATGCAGATGTAGATGGTGCCCACATACGTACCTTACTACTGACCCTTACATATAAATACTTAAAACCTTTGCTAGAGGCGGGTCGCGTATATGCAGCTGTACCACCTTTGTACAGAGTCTCAACTTCACAACCAGAGACACACACATATTGCTACTCAGATGAAGAGCGTGACGCAGTAATAGGTAAACTAGAGTCTGAGAATAAAAAAATAAAAGAGATACAGCGTTATAAGGGATTGGGGGAAATGGATGCTGATCAACTAGCTGAAACTACCCTTGATCGAGCAAAGAGGAAATTAAGACGAATGACGGTAGCTGACGGCGAAGAGGCAGCTAAAACATTTGAAATGTTGATGGGTACGGATGTTGCCGCTCGTAAAGATTTTATCGTTGAATATGGTGGACTCTTAGATCCAACGCGAATTGACGCATAAACATTAGTAGTAAATTCTTGTTTGTATTGATTAGCAAAAAGCAGTAAACGAATTTACAACATAAGCAACAAACTAAAGTGGAAAACACGTAAAGCTAAATACATTCTTTAAAAATTATTGTTGACTCTAATGGGTACGTGACTAGATCAAGTTGATCCCGACGATAAACAGAGTGTTAGTTAGTCTGGCTAACAAAAAAGGGGATGTAATGAAGATGCGAATAGGATTGGTTGAAGATGATCTTGCCATCCAGCAATCATTAGCCGCAGCTCTTCGACTTGAAGGGTATGAGGTAGCCGCAGTGTCTAGTGCGGAAGATGCTATGAGACTTTCAACTACGAACCCACCACAGTTATGGATTTTAGATAGAATGTTACCTGGAATTGATGGCTTAACCTTCTGTACTTCATTAAGGGAATCAGGTGACAGTGTATCTGTACTAGTTGTGTCAGCTATGGTTGCAGTAGACGACAAGATTGAAGGTCTTGACGCCGGCGCAGATGATTACATAACAAAACCATATGAATTGGAAGAACTTTTAGCACGTGTTCGTTCATTGCTGCGTAGAAGCGAGCCTTCGGGATTATTACGTTCAGGTGAACTTACGGTTGACACCACGGCGGGTGTAGTGACGGTTAGTGGGTCAAAGGTGGAACTCACCCGTACAGAGTTTGCGCTACTTGAGCTATTAATTCGCAATCAGGGAAAATTACTAAGCTACAGTGAAATTTATCAAAAAGTTTGGGAGTACCAATTTGGCCCTAATTCAAAAAACCTTGCAGTTTACATTTCCTACATTCGGTCAAAGATAGGCGTTGCTGGATCATTAATTGAGAACGTGCGGGGTACGGGTTACAGAATGCGAATAGAGCGGCCTAGATGACTTTTCGACTGCGATTAGCAATAGCGTTAGCAACTTTCGCAGTTGTTCTAAGTTCGATTATTGGTGTATTAACGGTTAGCGCGGCTAGGAACGTCGTGGACACCGAGATAGATAGATCTCTTCTCGCTACATCGGAGGAGTTTGATAGAGAACTAAACAGAGAGCTCCTCAGGTTGAACGAAGTTCTAGAACTTGATGCAAGTAAGGGTGGCAGTAACGCAAAGGCACCAAGTAAAGATAGAACTAAATCAATTGGTTCAGGAAGTTATATAGTCAGGGAGAGACTTAGCGACCCCTCTGTTGTTGTGCAAATATTTGCCTTGGATGGATCGCTAGTAAGTGGGCCAGTGATAGTGCCAGAGGGTATTGGCCCAGAGACAGTAATTCCAGAGGGAAGTTTAAACACAGTAGGTGATCAAAGAGCGCTACTTATACGAAGAGATGTGTACACGATTATTTTTACTAGAAGTTTAAAAGTTCGCGAAGAATTCGTTGCAGATTTAACAAAGCGTTCATTTTTAACAGCTGGCGGCGGTTTAATCTGTGCTTTAATTATTTCCTGGTTACTAGCGCGGAGACTTTCAAAAAGGTTAGATGATCTCGCCAGCTCAGCGAGAAGTGCTGTAAATGGGTCAACGAATGCATTAGTGGTGGACGGTGCAGATGAAATTGCAGAATTAGCGACCGCTATTAATTCACTCGTTTTATCAGTTAAGGCCTCCTCTGACCATCAAAAAGAATTGTTCCGATACGCAGGACATGAATTACGAACTCCTTTGACGGCGGCTATGCTAAATACAGATATTTTACTGCGCCACCAGAGCACCCTTTCTGAGGTAGAGAAAACAAAGTTATTGAAGACACTACGCGAGCAGCTTTCAGGATTAGAGCGGGTTAGTGATGAGGTGGCTGAGATAGCTACCGGTGCGGCGCGAGCGCAAAGCATAGAACCTATCGATCTTCTAAGTAAAGCGCGAGAAGCCGGAATAATTTTTAGTCAAGCTCATAAACATAAAGTAAAAATTAGCGGTGTTGAGGCGGTCGTTCTAGCTGACCCCAAAGGGATTAATCGCATTATCGAGAATCTACTTTCAAATGCCGTTAAATATGGGGGCTTATCCCCGGTAGAGATTAAGATAAATAGTAATGAGGGCTGGGGTGAGTTGATTGTAAGAGATCACGGAACCGGATTCAATGAGAGGGAGATAGGTTCTCTACTTGAGCCATTCAGGCGGGGTAGAGATGTACAATCCATATCTGGCTCTGGTTTAGGTTTAGCGATAGTTTTGGACATTGTTACCGTACTAGGTGGTTTTGTTGAACTGAGTAACCATCCCATTAAAGGAGCTATAGTAAAAATCTCTATTCCCTTAGCAAAGTAATAGATTACAAGCAAACTAGGCTAACAAAACAGGCGCTTACAGTAAAATTTATTAATAGCCATAAAACGGCTCTTTTCACACGGCGTCATAAATTTGATGCCCACCTCAGAAAGAAAAAATATGAATAATCAAAGAAAATCACGTTCAGCGCAGAGTAACAATAAATCTGCATTGAAACCACAGTTGATAGGAAAGACTTTAGATAGAACAAAGAATGAATTATCTAAACAAGTTACTGTAAATACAGGGAACGGAAAATCAAAAAATATTGGAAAAGGCCAAATGCGCCACCGGTACCCAAAGCGAGTTAACCCGTTCACAGAGATGTACAACACACCCGACGAAGGTGGTGTTGTGGCACTCTCGAAAAATCCACGCGAAGTCGTTCTTACTCTGAACGCTACAGACGCGGCTTTATTGTTGGAAGGATTAGAGGGAATAAACATCTCCGAAAACCTTATTAACTACATCAAAGCGAAAATCATTTGGACTGAAAGTTATAACGCAAAGATAAAGTAATTAAAGCCCGGTTCTCTATTTTAGAGAACCGGGCTTTTGTTTTTGTATTCTATAACGTTAATTTATCTTTCAAAAAGCGAGTGACTGTGCTAACTGGCTTATAAAAAATAATTTCGAGATCATCTTAACTGCAAAAAGAGAAGACCCACCAATCGGTGGGTCTTCTTTAGTTTTTAGCGAGATAAAGCGGCTGCAGCAAGAATACAAGCTTCGGGATGTCGGTAAGTATCAGAAGCAAGATCCCATAAACGTACAGCAGTGTCAATCGTGTTATTATCATAATCGCATTGGCCAAGCCTGTAAACAGGTTTAGTACCATTTTGACTGCGGTTATCATCTTTAGTTTGATTCTCTAGCCATTTAGCGACCAACTTAGGAACGCGAAGAAATGCTAGACTTTGTTCATCTTGGCTAGCTAGTGTGTAGCTCGCAAGAATAAACTGAGTCAATTCAGAGGAAGGTAGGCGGCGGGTCTGTACTGCTAAAAGTTCAGGCTCTGATTGAATTATCAACTTAGCGAACCTACTGTTCCATCGATCGATCAGTCGGTCAGAGGTAATCACAACTTCATCGCGCCAACGCTGAGTTACAGCTTGAGCAAGATTATCAGTCGTGCCACCAAAAGACAAACCTTCGAGCTGGGTTGGTGAACGAAGTTCAAATGAGGCAACTACTTCAGTAATTGAATCAGTGTTCCCATTGGTGAGATTTCCGTGCCAAGTAGAGTAAAGTCGTTCAAGTGGATTGCTACCAAAAGTTCGTTCATTACCAATCAATAACTGTGATTCTGATTTAGATACGTAGCTTTCGGGTAGATCGCGACGGTACTCATTACTTAGAATTTGCGCGGCAGTTAATGTAATTACCTGTTCACGAAAAATTGAAAGTTTTTCATTAACCATTAATTCAACAGTAACGATTTCAGCTTTGGTTTGATCGTAAAGTGCAACAAAACCAACTTCTTGAGCTGGTCCATGCACAGAATTAACTTGCACCTTGGTGTGGTTAAGCCGCATCATAACAGCATAAACTTCAGCGATTGAGGTAGCTTTCTCCATTTGAGCTCTAAACTGCATAAGCTGAGTGGAGGCGTGAATAAGATGTTGAAGTTCGCGTAAACGCGGTACCGCCTGGGAAACGCCTTGGTCAAAGCACCATTCACAAGCGCGGCGCTTAGAGGCCTCCAAAATGGTTAGCTGGTGCTTTATAAGATTTGCTTGCTTACTGAGACGTTGGCAGCGAACGATAGAGTGGATAAAACCACGATCACCGTTCGAAACCCACTCAAGTGAGACATCGAGGACGGTTGGGTCATCGAGAGCTGCTACGTAACTCGCAAAACGGGTTGTTACTATAGTCATATAATCTCCTAAAGAGGTGGGTGGAATAAAAAATAACAGTTGGCGCTAAAAAACTAATTGGGAGTAAAATTGTCTAAATAATCAAAATTATGATTTGATAAATTAGCAATTATTACTCTTGATGTTAGGTTGCTGGTGAGAAAGAAATTAAACTGATCGCCTCGATCGAAAAGCCTTCAGCGCTATTATTGCGGTAGCGGGGGCTTGGACACTTGAGCCTACAGCGTAGGCAGGCGTAGATGTAAGAAATGCGTAAATAATCCAACCAAGATTTTCAACCGCAAGAGCAGCATATGTAGAAACAGAGACACCTTTTAAATCCTCGGCCACAAACGCTGTCCGTAATTGAGGTAAAGCCCAGCAAGCTGAGCCTAAAGCAGCGGAAGTACCTACCACCCACCAAAGAGAAGAATAAGAAATTGCTACGATGATTACAGATAGAAAGATTAAGATAAACGCTGACAATTTCGCTCGTTTAACCTTACACCAAATAAGAAAGAATAAAGTTGCACACCAAGCGGTAAGCGGTCCCAGTGAGGACGCGAGTGCTGGCAAATCTTCGATGCGTAGGGTATATACGCTCCAAGCGACCATCGTAAGCGCAGCAAGGGAAACTGAACGAAGATCCACACCGCTAGTGTTTCGGGTCCGAGCAAGTTTTATAGCTTGCGGCCAGGCCGTGATGGTTGAGGCTAAAGCTAAAGACCAACCTATAATCGAGGTCACATCAAGGAGATAGAAATCCATAAACTTGAAAGTGCCAAGATAGATTAAATACCCAACAGAGCTCAAACTACTTAAATGCTTTATTAACAGGCAGGGTACCAAAAAAATAAATATAGCAAAAGCCGATTAACATAAAAAAGAACCCCGCCTAGGCGGGGTTCTTTAAGTTTAACCTATTAAAGCAAGAGTTCTATTCTAGCCTCGCATAGGCATTACTAAGTGAAACGGATCGGTTGAGGAGCCAGAAACCTTCATCGCGCTGGAAATTCCAGTTGGTGACAATGTGACTGAGTCGGCACCTGTTGCGTTAACAGCATCTGCTAAAAATACCGAATTGACCGTAACAAATAGTTCTTCTTCACCGTTCCAAGATGCTGGAATGAGTTCAGTTGCAGTACCTAACTCTCCAGCCGGGCTGGTGATAGTAACAGCATCAGAGGTAAAGCCAATCTGAACGCGATTAGAACCGAATCTACCAACTCGTTTGACAGCGCCTACGATAGCATCAGTAGGAACATTAAC
>Ga0209550_10002431_pt1 | contig 17870 bp, 21 predicted proteins | sample LauGreSuBDMM15SN_2_FD_187567 | JGI IMG/M metagenome (GOLD analysis project Ga0209550, IMG submission 187567) | Freshwater lake microbial communities from Lake Michigan, USA - Su13.BD.MM15.SN (SPAdes) (version 5) | ecosystem: Environmental > Aquatic > Freshwater > Lake | place: Lake Michigan...
AACACATAGCCCAAACAGTGCGGCAATCAGGAAAAGTCCGTTATAATTAAATTGTCCATCTTCTTGGGTAATGGGGAGGAATCCGATTTTTTTATATAAAAAATGTTGGAAAACGGGCATTTGAAAGACGAAATATAGAAGCGCTACTAAAAGGGGGAACTGGATGGTTTGGAGGAGGGTTTCCCATTTGGAAAGGCGGTGTTTTTTCTGGCGATGTTCTTCCGCGGCCTTTTCAATTTCAGGCAGTCTTTTTTGTTCATAATCTTGGATATAATCGCGTTTGGTGGATGGAAAAGGGGGGATGTAATTGGGCTGTAGAGTTTCATCAATTTGGTGGAAAAGAGGGGTACTGGGAATATCATTCATAGGTGCGGTGATGACGGGTTGGGTGAAATCGATTTCAGCTTTACGTTCGCCGGTTCCATAGGGATTGGGATGAGAATCTAAAGGTTTATAGGTAGTATCTACTCCAACGGGGCCACGGGATTGTTTGAGTCCGGATTGGGGTTCGCCTGGGCCTTGTTGTATGGCGTAATTGGGTTTAGGGGCATTGGATGGATGGATGGATGAATTACTGTCTTCAATGGGAAGTTGGGATAAATGGGTGACTTTTAATTTCGTAGTATTGGAATCCATTTTGGAGAAAATTGGGAAAAGGGGTTGTGGGATTATATTATCAAAGATAAAATAATTTCGAGGTAATAAATCGCAGAAGGTTATGGTTGGCGGGGAAGGGGAGGGTGGGAGGGTCTAAATGGGATACAGAAATGATTTATAATAGGGTGTCTCTAATTTGTAATGGGGTCGATAATTTTTCGCATTATTATTATTATTGAAAAAGAAAAGGATGGTTTTTATAGGACAATAGTTGTGGTGATTGGAAAAAGGGGTATTACGTATATCGGATAACAATTGTTCTCTTTTTTGCCACCAAGTAAGAATTCGTTCGCGGTATTCTTTGGAAGTAAGAGTGGTATTATTACTACGTGTTTCTAAATATCGAATAAATTCTCGGTCTTCGAAAATGCGATTCATCGTTTCATTACGTTCTTTTTTACTAAAATTATTCAATCGGTTCCATTCTTTTACCTCGGGAGATAGGTTTCTGACTTCAAGGATAGTAGAAATACGAACCGTTTTCGTTTTTTTGAACGGGAAAACTTCTAAAGCTAAATTGGTCGAATTCATTTTTCTCTGAAAATGCCAACTTCGTTCTAAGAATGAATATAAATATAAGAAAATGTTGTTCGGTTTTCGGGTCCGATTCTTATGTATTATCTGGATATTCTTTATATTTTGGTTATGGAGTTATTGGCTGCTATTTGTGTCATTGGAATTGGGTCCTCCGTATGTATTTGATTGGATGCGTATATATTGTGCATATTTCATTTTTTGACTGATTTGGGGATTGTTATAGGAAGTTGGGAGTTTCGTAAAGGCAGTGGGTATTTGGGAGGGACATTGTAAGCCTCCTATTTTGGTTTGCATAAATTGCATGGAAAACATTTTCTATGGGGGGTATATTTTATGATAAGTGTTTTTGTATGTCATAAAATATACAGATAAAAAATTGGAAAATGTATTTAGGAAATATCTCGGATTTTGGTAATACAAGTGATTATCTTTACATATTAAATGGTGCTCTGGTGACGGATATTATATTTATGTTTATATTCTTGAAAAAAATATTTGTATCAAAAGAACTTGAAAAATGGTATCGAACCTATCATTCAAACGGAGTAATCGCGGATGTATTTATTATTTCCATTGGTATTATTTTAGCGCGTTTCTTCTATTCTTATGTCTTTACAGAATATTCCTTGATTCAATTTATTGGTTTAGCGATAATTGTTCAAATTACTCATGATATTTTATTCTATCTATTTTTTAGTGCTGTTCCAAGAGGTAATTCAAAAATTTTGGATACCTTCAAAGATTATGCCAAAGAGACAGGAATTATGGCAATTATTGCAGACAGTATTATGATTACATGTGCCATACTTATTGCCTCTTTTTTGAAAAAACAAAGCTTGAATGTTAGTATCATTACTACCATTGTATCTGTATATTTGGTACCATTTTTGGTTTATAGTTTTTAGATGGTGGTTATAGTTGTGGGAAAATCATTGGAAGAAAACTAAGATAAAAACTTCTCTTCCTAATCTTTCTATTGCCATTCGAAAAAGATATACATAGAAATCTTGACCCCCCGCTGTTAAAACTTTGAACGAAAATGGACATGGATGATTTTATACCTCAAACTCTCAATGAGTCTTTGAATGAATGGTGTGCGAGACTGGTCAATGTTTTGACGCCAAGGGTTGTGGAAAATTTATGGAAATTATTAGATGAAGCCCGTCGCACGGCCATGGATGCGAAACAATTGGATAAATATTTGCTCTCTTTCCAGCAATTATTACAGTTCGTGCCCAAATGGTCGACTGCCCAAGTGGAAGAGGTTCGTAAATATATTATTCAGAAATCGGGTTGTCATCATTTAGAAGAATTGATAACCTGTGCGCATATTATTTTGACCAAGGCTTTGGTATGTGCGCGACCAGGGAATCGTCAAAAGCAATTGAATGTAAGTATTCCTAAAATCGACGTGTTTCTCCATAAAGTATTTATTAAATCGGCTGGACATGCCTATCGTAATGCCTATTTGTTTGAGAAAGAGGTTTCCAAATTACAACAACAAAGAAATATGCATGATTTGGAGAAATTAGTGCAACGGGCAATTTTAGACGTGATTCGGGAAAATATTCCGGAGGAGGAAATCATTCGGGCCTTTTTGGATGAGAATTATGAGTTCGAGGAAGAGACCATTATCGAAAATATTCCTGTTTCCGAGACGGTGGAAGAAAAGGGGGCAATGGGTTCGAGTGTTCCAAATGCGGGGAGTGAAACGGTCGGAAGTGGGGAATCGGTTCCTTATATTCAGGACGTATCTACCAAACCGGTAATCACACGTTTGGAAACCGATAATGTAGGATTGGAAGTGGTGAAAAGTATTGTTGAGGAACCGGTGTTAGTAAAAGAGGTTGTGGAAGAATTTCAGCCTAAAACGGTTCAACAATTGGCGGAACAAAGTAGTGCCATGGATTATACACAAACCGTGGAGAAAATCGGAGATTCGATTGGTGGTGGGGATGGGTTATTAGATATTTTCGATTTGGACGCGGAACTTGGGGGAAGTGGAAAAGAACCGAAATCACTAGGGGCGACCGATTATTTGGATAAATCTTCGGGGGGTGATTTCATGTTGGACATTGAAGATATCGCCTAAATGTTCGGGGGACGGGGGCAAGGTGCGGTAAAATCCCTATATTTAGAATGAGAAAATAATTTATATTTGAATCAATTATTTTTTGCGATTTTAGTTGTTTTTTCTCTCTCTCGACGTTTGTGAAATGGAAAAAGTATTTGTCTTGTTGGTTTTAGTATTGGCAGTGTATTTGGTCATGCGGTTTGTGGAATATCGTTTTATAGATACGGAAGAGGAACGTACGCCATTACGCACTTTGATTCGGGATGCATTGATGGTATCGTCTGCAGTGGTGGTAGGTGGAACTGGGTTTTTCTATTTCGATGGTTATTTGGTGGGGTTTTTCAATGCCATTATGAATCGTGATTCTTCTGCTAAATTAGTGGATAGAGAAAATATCCAGATTTTCACCGATGACCCTGGTTTTTAGAGGAGGTCGGGAGATAAGATATAAAGTGCTTTGGCGAAATGGTCAAAAAGAAATTGACGAAATCGGTGGCGGACATGGACACGGAATCGGAGACCGAAAAAGGTCCTGAAAAAAAAAAGACAACTGTGAAATGCGGGGACGAAATGTCTTTTGAAGAATGTGAATTAACGATTTTGCGAAGTGTGGTCGATTTAGGGACGGAAGAACAAGGACAAGAAATGGTTGAGAATCCGGACATTAAAAAAATGATACAAATGTTGGAGAAATGGTTGATTGAAAAAGAGTGTCTATGTTATGGGGGAACGGCTCTGAACGCAGTTCTGCCTAAAAATGTGCAATTCTATAACCGCGATGTTGAAATTCCTGACTATGATTTTTTTTCTCCTAATGCCCTGAAAGACGCGATTGAATTGAGTCAATATTATCATAAAGCTGGTTTCGGAATGATTGAAGCGAAATCGGGGGTGCATCACGGGACATTCAAGGTATATGTTAATTTCATTCCGATTGCCGATATTACACAATTGGAGCCGGTTTTGTTTGAGAATATGAAGAAAGATTCGATTGTAATAGGTGGGATACATTATGCGCCCATTCATTTTCTACGTTTGGCGTGTTTTACGGAATTATCGCGTCCGAAGGGGGATATTTCGCGGTGGGAAAAGGTGCTTAAACGTCTGACGCTTTTGAATGAATATTATCCTTTGAAATCCTCGATACCATGTGAATTGGTGGAATTCCAGCGCCCCATGAGTATGGATTCTGTTGCCAAAATGTCGAAATCTGTGTCACGAGGAAAGCGTGCGGCGACGCAGGAAGAGATATACGAATGGACGCGGGATGCTTTGATTGCCGAAGACGTGGTATTTTTCGGGGGATTTGCGACGAGTATGTATGCGAAACATATGTCGGTGAAAGAACGTGCATGGGTGAAACAAATTCCGGATTTTGATGTCTTGTGTGTGAATGCGGGGAAATGTGCGGAAAATGTAGGGGAAGCCTTGAAGGCGAAAGGGGTATCAGGAGTATCTGTCAAAGCACACGAGGCGATTGGGGAAATCGTGCCTCGCCATTATCAAATCTTGGTATTTGATTCCGAAACCATTTGTTTCGTATTTGAACCGGTTGCCTGTCACAGTTATAATCGTGTTTCTTCTTCGGGTAGTGGTGGTAGTAGAAAAATGGTGAATATTGCAACGGTGGATACCATGTTGAGTTTATATTTGGCGTTTTTATATGCTGGAAAACCTTATTTTTACAAGGAACGTATTTTATGCATGGCGCAATACTTGTTTGAAGTGGAACAGGCGAATCGTCTGGAACAAAAAGGGGTGCTGCGTCGGTTTTCGATGGATTGCGTGGGGAAACAGGAAAGTTTGATTAGTTTGCGGGAAACCAAGGCTCGTAAATTCCGGGAATTGAAAAAAGGGAGTTCGGAATATACGGAATGGTTTTTGAAATATAATCCGGCGGTAGATGCGGACCCTTTGCAGGGGATTTCGGAGAAGGGGTTTGAGAAAAGATTGGGGAAAAAGGGGGAGAAACGTGCGGAGACCCATAAAAAGAAATTGTTTCGGGGACATCGAAAGACACATTATCAAGGGAAACATCAACCTAAAACCAAGAAGAATCGGAATGGGAAAGCGGTGTTCTTTTATTAGGGGGCGCTTCGCGCCCTCATCCGAATTTGGTACAAAGGGATTGTAGAAATATTCTATGACTGGTTACAAAATAATTACTTAATAATTTAAATAATTATATCCAAAAATTTGAACCAAAATAAAAAATTGAAAAAGTACTTAAAGATAACATAGTATGTACCATATTGAACAATGTTCAAATTACGTACCAAACCAACACAATTCACAATAGGTAAAACAGAAGATACTTTATGCGACTTAACACAAAGATATCTTTTGAATGTAAATGAGACTGAATATCATTTAATAGATATAATTGTTACAAATAAAAGTTTACCAGAAACAGAGCAATGGAAGTTTCGAACAGATAAAACTTTTAAAAATTTCAAGAATATTACAATTGATATTTTATCAAGCAAAAGTAGTGATTATAATTCAATTGGAAGTTATATACAAAATATATTGAGTTGTAAAACAAAAGAAGATTTGCCTAATATTTTAATTATCTGTTATCATGCGAAAAGAGTATGTGATGATTTAATAGAAATATTTAAATTATTTGGACGTGAAAATTATATTCAACTATCGAATAAGATAAAATTTCATATTTCGTTTGATGAACCAGATGCAAATTTGGGAGTTACTAAAAAATTCATAAAAAAAGTTAAACCATTTATTGACAAAGAATTAATAACAGGTATTTTATTTATAACCGCAACTCCTATTGAAAATTTTTGGAAAATTTTGAATGACAGTGGAATAAAAACATTGTTAAATATGAATTTCAATAACACTCAAAATTTCGATGAAGAAATAGAAAATTATAGGTCATTCAAAGAACATAATTTTATAGAATACAATAATGAAACTACAAATCCACGAATCTATATTGTCCATGTATTTTTAAAAAATTTAATCAATGAAAATGAAAGAAATATTATTTTTGCACCAGCACATTTATATACAGATACAGAAGGTGTTGGATGTCATAATGAGGTGGTCTCATATTTTATTGCTAAAAACTATTGTGTATTGCTTCTAAACGGGAAATTCAAAGGATTTATATATCCTGATGAAACTAAAATTGAACTTACAAAATTTAACTCTGATTATGGGATTAAGGACGAATTAAGAACATCATTAGCAAAATGGAATGAATTAAATCCTACCATGAGTTTAGCAATTACAGGTAATTCTGTGATTGAAAGAGGTGTTACATTCAATACAATCGGATTTAATTTTACTCATATGATTTTATCAAATTACCATATATTATCAATTGGAAAAGCATCACAAATAGGAGGCAGAAGTACTGGAGGAAAAAAATATGTCAATAAAATGAATATAATTTGTACTACAAAAGTTAAAGACACAATCATAAATTTCAATAAAAATTTGGAAGAAATATGCTCTTTAAACCCAGAATATTTTAATAGAACCGATTTTGCATATACGAATAACACAATTCCTGTTAAAATGATAATCAATGACGAGGAGTTGTTGAAAAGAATCATAAATATCAATCGAAAAAGAGGATACAAAGAACAACTTCATAATATTCTATTAGAAGGAATACAAAACAATAAAATTTCTATTTTTGATAAAAACAATATCAAAAAATTTGATATTTCTTCAAGAACTATTAATCAAGTAAGAATGTACGAACTTGGTGATAAAATAGATGTTAGAAGGTTTAAAAATTTTAACGATGCCTATGAAAATTATAAAAACCTATCTCAAAGTGGAGATGAAACACAATATAACATTGATTTAGCAAAGGACGAATATATTCAAGGTGATTTTACGAATAACACAAATACAGCATGGATAACATATAAATCTTGAAATCTTATAAAATAGAGAGAAGAAAAAGAGGAAGAAAAACATTTCCCCAATTATCTCCCCGAATATAAATCTGTTTTTTTACAAAGGGGTTATAGGAATATTCTAGACGCTTGATATCCAACCTTTTACAATGGCGCGGTGAGGTTCACATACATACATACATACAAATAGATAAACATACATTGATAATAAATCCTATTACCAATGTCTCAAAAAATGTCTGCCAAATACCATGAGCAAAAAATAGAAAAACAGGAGCACAAAATCGACGACCAATTCATGAAAAAACTGCAAAATGAACATATCCCAGTATCTGAAACCATGATTGAAAGGGGCAGTCGAAATTATATTCACGAATTAACGATGCAGACCATGGTGAACCGTGATGTGATACGTAAAATCAAGGAACGGCAACAGATTATTGGCGTGAGTGGCCGTGAGATGACCTTCCATCAGTTCCAGGAAATTGTGCGGGAATTATGGGACATTACTCAGACGAGGGATTTTTCGATGGATATGAATTCAGTGTATCCGTATGAGCTACAGAAATCTTTCAATGAATTCGCAGACCAAACGCGGCAGTATTTGGAGAAACATCCTCTGATTTCCTCGTCTTTCCATGACAACGGATTGCATGAAAAGTCGGAGGTGGAGATTGTTGCAAACATGCATGAGAAACGGGAAGAAGATACGAAAGAAATACATATGGCCCCGGTATTTATGGAGAAACAGCATCCATTATGGAATTATAATCATTTCAATCGTCGGAAAGCGATTCATGCATATCCTCCGGATTCCGAGTATCATATTTCTGGGAGTAGTAGTCATTCCAATTTGGAAAGAGGAGGAGTCTGGAAACGAGAATATCGTGGGGGGATTCAGGATTCTCTTTTTGGGGAATTGGAAGAAGAACCCTAGTTGCGATGTTGGGAAGAGGTGGGGAAAAAAGGGGGAGATAGAAACATCAGTGTATTTTATATTTTTCGTTGGAAAACATAAAAAATTAAATTTCGAAATTGTAATGGATAAATTTCCGTTTCCCTTTCCTTCCTCTTTTTCCGCAAGAGATTTCGGGGGAGGTTCCCGGTCTGGAGGAGGAGGAGGTTCCGCCGAAACCGCCGAAAATGCGACACCTTTAGTAGCATCGGAAGCCAAAGAGTATTTATTTTGTGTATTAAATCAATGTCATGAAAATCGGATGCGATTATATTCGAATATTTGGAATGGATTTGCCATCCTAATGGTGCTAGGGGTAGTGGGAGGATTATTATATCTATGTTATGCCATACGTCTGACGCCAGAACAGAAGAAAAAAAGGGCCATGAAAACGAAACAATTGGTTTTGTCGAAAATGCGTGAGATGAAAGAGATGAATCAATATACACAGCCCAATGGAATTACTTTTTCTCCGGTGTATCAAAACAAGGGGTATTAGGTTTGTTGTTGGGGAGTATGCAAACTGGCCATGACGGTGATATGGCTATCATTTAATTCGAAACGAATACCGATGACACGGACGGAAAAAGTATCGCCCTCTTTGATTTTGTCATATTTGGAATGATTGTAATGGAAATCTTTGGCGAGGAAAATCTCCAGAGGTTTGGTATCGGAAGTTTGCTCATGGTAAAAGGCGCGTATTCCGGCCAAAGAAATGTTTTTACATTCCACATTATCGATGACCATGCCTTCGGTGGGATGACAGACTAAACATTCATAGACGACTTGGAATTCTTGTCGGACACCTTTGACTAAACCTGCCGAATAAGATTGGATTAAAATAGTGTCGGAACGTATGAACCCTTCCATTTGGCATTTGTTATGTACTCGATTGGAAATATGTTGTTCTAGAATATGTTTGATGTTGGAACCGATTTCATTGATATTCAGGACGACTTTGGTGGTTAATAACGCGCGATTGAAAATACTGTTTTTCTTCTCCATTTTCTGTAGGGGTTGTGGGTTATTATATTCGGTTAGGTAATAAGGGATATATACTTTTGTATTTATTTTCGTTGGACTCAATTTTTATTTTTTATTTTTTTGTGTGTTTTTTTATTATTTCCGGATGGATTGCGACGGGTTCTTTTGCCACCTGTTTGATTTTGTGTTTGATTTTGTGTTTTATTCCATTGATTATATGTTTTTAGTAATTCAATTGTGCTTTTAAGCAAATCAAATTCACTTGTTTTTTCTTCAAATATGTTATTAGGATATATTGAATAATTAGATAAAAACATTGTTAAGAATTCTAATTCTGACATCGTATCAAGAGTATTATTTATTAATATTTTTTTGATATGAATTGTATCCTTAAATTTTTTAATAAAATGTGTTTCATCAAAATGTTCTGAGTCGGACTGAGGTTGGACTGGACTGGACTGGACTGGACTGGACTGGACTGGACTGGGGTTAATTCCTAACATTTTAAACATATTTTATATAATATATTATAAATTACCAAAATAATAACTATTTTCTAATAATTATTATTTATGCCTAAACCCATACCCGAAACCCCCAAAAAATTAACGACGTTTGATGCCAATATTGAATACATAAGAACCGTTATGGTCGTCCCCGACATTGGACAAATCGTTATAGGTTAAATTGGCGGCACGTTGGCGGCGGTAACGCGTATAATCGGAAGAATCAGCAACGAATTTCACATTACAAGAAGAAGCTGGGACGCCTGTGCCATCACAACGTTGTGGAATGGCGCCTATATGAGCTCCAATATTATAATGGTTACGATTGATAGGGTTAGGACCTCCACAAGAATAATTGGTTCTAGATAAAAAATCTCCTAAATTATTGACCGCGCGGAAAGGAGTAGTAATACGTGAATAACCATTTTTATATCCGGTAGCATATGGAGTATTCCATGATTTACGGAGACATTTTCGGGTTAAAGCATCTTCGGCAGTTTTATAACCACTGACAGTTTGTTGTGGGGAAATTCCGGTAAATCCACCACCTAAATTTGTTCCAGTGTAATCTCTGTTGGCCATTCTATTTTCTATTCTTATATTATTCTTCTTAGATTCAATAAAAAGATTCGGAGAAGAAGATGGGTGAATATGCCTAAATACTTTCCTAGAAAAAAGAAATACTTCTATAATAGAAATAGAAAAAAGAAATAGCGGTAAAGGTATAGCAGGGGAGGGAGCAAATTCACCGATTCTCCATCCATTGATTGGTCGTGAAAATGGAATGGAAAAATTGGTCAAAGATAAGCATGTTTTTGTTGGTCATTTTTTCACATTCATTACGGATGTTTTGGGGGGCAATGGGTTCAAGGTAAATGGGGTCGTGGGTGGATTTATCGAATTCCACGACATGTTGGAATTGGTAATGTTGGTTGGTTTGTTTGGAAATAATTAAAGGAATGAGTAAAGAAAAGGCCATAGGAATACATCCAGACATGAGTACCTTTTCCAAATTATATTCATTGTCTTTGGCGACGTCGGTCAATAAATAATCCACGTTGGTGGTCAGAATCTCGAATACTTGTTGGATGGAAATATTTTTATACGTTTCGAGTTCAAATTTTTCGGTATTCAAATTCGCAAATTTATCTAATTCCATGTCTCTGGAAATGGCAATGAGTTTGATTTTTGACGAATTGAAATTCTTCGAAGCATCCAAACGGTGAATGAACTCCATATTATATTCTTTCAAACCACCTAAAATGCAAACCGTGATTTGTCTAGATGCATCGTGAAAACGTGTTTTATTCTCAGGCAATAATAAGGGATAGGTTGGTAATGCCCAAATGGGACTACTGGGTTCAGTATATCCTTTATATTTTGACAAAACCTTGGCTTCTTCTAATAGGGAAACATCAAATGGACGCGTGCTTATGATATGAGGTATATCTTTGCGTCTTCGGAAAATGGTGTGTTCAATTAATAATGTGCGATGAAGAGTTCTGGGATGATACACATTATAACTGGAGTCATCGTCTGTGAAAAGAACAATGGCGTCATACTGATTGATTTCTTGTTCTAATTCTCCCCATAAATTTTTAAAAGTCAGCAAGGGGTATTGGAATATTTGTTGATAATATTGGAGATAACCATTTTCCGAGTGAAAATGGCAATAAATGGTCAGTGCATAATTTCTTTCTTTGCAATAATGAATCAGATATCCATACATTTCAAAATGAACTGAGAAACTATTAAATCCTAAAATTTTACGCATTTTCTCACACTTTCTCACACTTTCTGTTTTAAAATCTTTGTTTTTATTTGGGTTCGGTTTGTGGTGGTAGGCAAAATCAGAGATTCTCAATCATGGTTTTTTTCCCATGACATTCTCGGCATAAAGCGACTAAATTATCTACTTGATTGGAGCCCCCGTGTTCCAGTCGAATTCGGTGGTCGATTTCGAACCAAGCGGGCAGAGTTTTCGTACAAGACCCGCATTTCCAATCTTGATAGGCCGCCACCCATTTTTTCTTCGATTCACTGACGGAACGTTTGGTTTTTTGTCCAGGAACGGCGCCCCCGGAAGTCAAAATCTTGGATTCGTTTCGGCTCAAAGGGAGGACTTTTCTTGAGCCGAAATCATAGACATCTTCTAAACTCCCCGAACCCAATCCACTGCCCCCTTTGTCCCAGTTTTGCTTACTCGTGAAATCCAGGATGGGATTGAGCCAAGAAGATGCTTCTCTATCCACAGGCATATATTTGATATATTCACTAGTCGAAGCCAATAATTGATTACGGGAATGGGAAGGAGCCTTTTTCAATATCCAATACAAAGCCAATCCTCCGAAAACAATTCCGGCCACTTGATAATATTTTTTCCATGAATAAAGGAGTGTCAGATATTTTCCATCATAATAATGATTCAATGCCAAAAAGGCGGTGATTCCGAAAACCAATATTTCCAATTTCATTTTTAGAGCGGTTATATCATGATACTTGTTTTGTTCGCATGGATAAATAAACTACCATTCCTACTAATCCTAAAATAATCAAATTATTCGCGGTACCTTTGGATATTTTCCATGACTGAGAGAAGGAAAAGGGGGCCGTGGGTGTATGATATTGGGCATAATAACGGTCTAAGGCTTCGAAAAGTGTGATTTCAGGACGTCCTATCTTACGATTCACATGATTGTGGATAAAATGAACCCAATGTACGAACGAATCGCGGGTTTTCAAATAGGGTTGTACTGGATATTGTTCAATCAAAGCTCCAAACGATTTCCGGATTTCGGCATTGGGAAGAAATAGGGGGAGGTTTTGAATGAAATCATAATATTTACGTTTGGTAATGGAATTGGGTTGTAGAGGATATGACAAGGCAAATGTAAATAACACATGCCATAAAGGAGGACCCCATATCAAAGGGGACAATTGTTCGGAATCGATTTTGGTCATTTTTCGGGGGAATCGAATAAATAAGAAAAATAGGGGGATGAAAGGGGTAGTGGGATTATATTGCATCCAAAGATTTGGGGTTTTGGAGATAAACTCTTTCCCTCAGTTTTATACCCCGGATTTAGGTAGATGTTTTGATTTGGATTGGGAGAGAGGCAATATAAGCACCACGGAAATCTTCGGGGCCGGTATGTGTCAAACAAATATGAACATCATAGAACACTTCGCCCCCCATTTTTCGCCATCGATTACAAAACATCCAGTCTTCGGACATATAATGACCTTCTTCCACCCCACAGTCAAACAATGCATAAGCATATTTATTCTGTTCGCCTTGTAAAAACCCGACATCGTCTGTATATTTGGTGGAAGGGAAAGCATACATCATTTTTTCTAAAGTATCCCGACGTATCATCATAAATCCGGTGGCCATATGTTTCACCCGAATCAGACCATTTTCGATTTTGATTTCGGGCGACAAATAATTCAAATTATAATTGACCATATTACATTGAATCATGGCATCTTCATCGATGAAATCTTTGAGGGAAGTGTTGTTTCTACGTTCTACCCAAGTATCGATATTGGAAGGTTTCCCGTCTTCCGTAGGAGGTTTCAAACGGTCCCAATTATATCGTTTCAAAGGATAGACACCTCCTACTAAATGTTTATCGTCCAATAATAATCGGAATACGTCAAAGGGGTTCCAGGTAATATCACTATCAATAAACAGAATATGCGTGGTGGCAGGATTATGCATGGCTTTGGCGACTAGATTATTTCGGGCTCTGGAAACCAAACTATCATTTTTACAGAATTCAATGGTAAGGGGACATTCCATTTTGGCAAATAATTCCTTGGTTGCCAAAATACAGGTTAAATAACTTACATGACACATGCCTCCATATACGGGCGTCAAAATATATAAATGAGGTTTGCGTTCTTTGACGAATTTGCGGATATTGGCGTCTTGTTCGTCGCTATTCACTTTTTCAATTTGCATGACGGATGGAGGAGAAGAGGTTTCAGATGGCTAATAATGAATTATTTGAAATGGTCTTTATATGATTTTGGAAGGGAGGGGGTCAAAAAGAGAGAGAGATAGAGAAAATCTAACTCCGAATAATTTTGGTATAATAAATCCACAGCCCTAATCCAATAAGACATTTGGCGGTCAGGTCTAGAATATTGGTGAGAATATTTTTAGTATAGACGTCAAACATATACACAACCCCATAAAGACTCCAGACAATCAAATAGAAGAAATATAACACATAATTGGGCAGTGAATATTTTGGATAGACATACAAATAAAAAATGATTGCGAACATGGCGAAAAAGGCTGCAAATCCGCTAACATCTGCAACCACCCTGGATAAAGTTCCTATTTCCCCTAAAAACCCCAACAAAAGCATGGTATAATTCAAAAGAATAATCAGGATGAAAGAGAGGAAATGGATTTCAGTGCCAATATGCTTACTTAATACCAGACAAAGAGTTAGTAACATCATTGGCGTGGTAATCGACCAATCAATATAACGTGTTTGGGTAATATCATTCCAATCTACGGGTTTGCCTTCGGATTCATAAGCATCAATATGGGCGATAAACACGCCATAAAAATACCCGGCGACAATGGTGATGCAGGTTTCCAAATTAAGAATATGACGCACATAGGGGATTTGGGTTCGGATGGCTTCGATAAAGGTAATAATACCGGTAGTCAGTAATAGGATATAGGTAATAGTAAAGGAAAATTTCATATAATCTTTGGGTTTGGTGTCTTTGGTGTTTTTTTCTGGGTTATCGGTATGAGATTTACCATTTGGGGGAGGTGGATTCATTCCTACTAATTCCATCTTTTCGAGAGAGAGAGGGTGGATGGAGGGGGCAGTAGAATAAATGATAATAGATTGGGTTATATTATCATTTGAGATTCACGGGATTATCGGCGAATATTTGATGGAATTTATAAACGTACGATTTTGGTAAGTTCTACTGCAGTCAAAGCGCCCAAAATTTGCGCCAAACAATAAGGCAGGATTTCTTTGACGGCAATTTGATTGGTATAAGCCATGGCGAAAGTAACCGCTGGATTAATGTGTCCTCCGGAAATTGGGCCAACAATGGTAATGACAATGGCTAAAGCCGCACCGATAGCAATCGCATTGCCAGTAACTAAAATAATATATAGGAAAAAACAAGTTCCGAAAAATTCAGCTAAATATTTTTGCATTTGGTTTTGGAGAAATAATATTATTATATTATTAGAAAATATTATATTTGGAATAGATATTCGGAATAGATATTATATAAACAAAAATAAAAATCAAACCTGAGAAATGAAATTTCCACTGAGAACGAATAAATATTTACAAATCGCTTTATTGTTGTTCGCCGTTTTTATCTTAGGTTTTTTGATGTATGGAAATGGGGTTGGATTAAAAGAAAAGATGTCCGACATGTCACTTTCATGTCCCAATTTATTACGCCAAGAAGGAGATATGATTATGTTGTACGATTTAACCCAACCAGGTTCCACTACCAATCCAGCCATATTTCATAATTTAGCAGAATATGCACAATTCGTAAAAGAACAACAGGCGCAAGGAATACATTGTCCAATCTTGGAATTACAGACCCAAATTGTCGGCGCATCTATTTCAAATCTTCCTCCAACCACTCCTTCTTCCAATACAGATGAAAATACACAAGAAGAAGAAGATAAAATTCGGTTTTATGATAAATACACCATGGAAGGAAAAATGGGGGAATTCAAAAAAGAAGACGATGTGATTGACCCGGATGTAGTAAGTGACAATCCGATGGACCATAATTGGGGAGGAGTACAACATTCCGCGCAGTCTTTGGCATCAGGAAAATATGATGGAGATATGGTTACAAAGCCTTTGTATTATAATATGCCTACCAATGCAGTTTCAATCAATCCTGGATATCCTGGTATGCAAGCCATTCCACCTCCTGCGAATTATGTCCCTAGAGATTTATTAGCAAAAGATATCACAAGTACGAAATAATGGGTTTCAAGCAAGGTGGATGCGCGGGGGTGGTAGGAGGGGGCTCCCTAAAAAATATAAAAACGTTTGAAATACAAATAGCATATCGCGAACTAGAACGGAAAATCCAAAAACCAAAAAGGCTGTGGGAAAAATGACCAAAGAAACGAAAACAACCTCCGAGAAAACCAAAACCAAAAAAACGGTTGTCGCCAAAGAGGGAGTCGAAGAATCTAAAAAAAAAGGTAATAAATTGATACCAAAACCGAAAGTGAAATCCATCGAAGAACCTCTTTTTGTCGGCGAATATGAACAAGAATATTGTGGAGGGGAAGTGGAACAATTTAACCCACTGCCCCTAGAATCTTCGATATTATTACCAAATGTGGTTGTTCGATTACGTTGCCAACTTTCCGATTTGGACCATCCGGTATCGGAAGAAATAACCACGAATCCATATGAATATAAGGCTTGGATACCTTCTGAAATCAAAACATATAATACGACGGAATTCCAATCCGGTTCTTTATCCATGGAACCCATACATTTTATTGGGATGGAAAATCATTTGATGGGAGCCGGAGGAGGGGGTATCGAATTATCTGTTCCCAAAGAAGATGGAGGTGATAATTATGCTTATTTGGATGCGAATTGGTTACATCGTATGAATAAAACGAATGTCCCATCAATTATCGAGGAAAAGGGGGAGTTGGGAGGAAAGGAAATTGTTGGGAAAAAAAGAGATGTGGATGGCGGGGCGGTGATGGCTGTGGAACATTCGGAAGAATATTTGAAAGCACCTATAAGTAAAGATATTCAAACAAAATTACAGCAACAGAAAGTATTATTATATCATGGATTAGTAAAACATCAGAAGAAATCGGCGTGCTTTTGGTGTACTTGTGAATATGATACACCGGCTTGTGCGATTCCTTTTTATAATGTAGATGGGACATTGGATAGTTATGGTTCTTTTTGTCGTCCGGAATGTGCGGTTGCTTATTTATATTCGGAGAAATTGGATGACTCGGTTCGTGCAGACCGTGACCATTTGATTAATTTTTATTATGGGAAAACCTATGGATATGAGAAACGTATCAAACCCGCGCCTGACCCTCATTATTTACTGGATAAATTTTATGGGAATTTGACTATTCAGGAGTATCGGAAATTATTGAAAAGCGAACATTTATTGGCGACTTTGGATAAACCGATGACTCGTATTTTCCCGGAATTACATGAAATCACGGATGATTTTCTGATACAGATTTACGGTGGGGATATTACACTGAATCGCGGATATCGTGTAAAACGTGCAAGCGAACAGGTGAAAGGGCCTTCGAAAATGGAGATTTTGAGGGACCAATTTATTCCCTCGAAAAAACCGCATCATATTCGCGGGGTGGAAATCCAAGGATAAAATTGGTTTGAGGTGTTTGAAAAATCAATATTGAAATTTCGATATTAATTTTTAATTTTTATGATGAAAAAATTATCCGGAAGTATGAGGCGGATGACGTAATGTCTTTCCATATTTGCGTTTGGCGGTTTTGGCGCGTCGAAGGGCTGGACTCGTAGGCTTGCAACCTTTTTCGAGGATGGAATAATCAATTACCGCGGCTTTTCCGGCAGTCAAGGAACTGGCTAAACGCGCGATACCCCAGGAATGGGAAGTTTGATTGGGACGGGAACCGGAAGAGTAATAGGCTCCTTCGCCTTTTCGGATGATTTTTCGGAGAGCACCGGTGGAACATTGGGTTGCTTTGGCTAAAGCTGGGGTTGCACCGATATGTGGTACGCGGTAAATACGCTTGGCGTTTTCAATATGTTTGGATGGTTTGGATTTAAATGACTTGAGAGTTTTACGGGTTTTGTAAATGCCTTGTTTGTATTCTTTTCGGGAACGTTGGAGTTGTTTAGTTTGGCGTTGTTTGTCTTTTCTGGTCAAAATACGCGGCAAATATCGTAGTGGGAAATTCATTCTGTTTTTTGGGGGGAGGGTCGTAGAATATATTATTGGTTTTATATTTTGTATTATAATTTGTCAAGGGTTTTTGTTACACCTTTTTACATTTCAAACGCCGATTTTTATATAGTCCTAAACCATATAAAAATCATTTATAATTCTTTTTTTTTTCGTGTTTTATTTTTTGGAACACATTTTTCTGGTCTTTCATAAGCACCCTTAAAATATTTTTATATTTTTCTTTTGGTATTTCACTTATTACTTTTTGGATATTTTCTTTTAGGTTCTCATACTTTAACCCTTCTAATTTTTGTAATCGT
>Ga0209550_10002432_pt1 | contig 17858 bp, 19 predicted proteins | sample LauGreSuBDMM15SN_2_FD_187567 | JGI IMG/M metagenome (GOLD analysis project Ga0209550, IMG submission 187567) | Freshwater lake microbial communities from Lake Michigan, USA - Su13.BD.MM15.SN (SPAdes) (version 5) | ecosystem: Environmental > Aquatic > Freshwater > Lake | place: Lake Michigan...
GGAACATTCTTGGAACATTCTTGGAACATTCTTGGAACATTCTTGGAACATTCTTGGAACATTCTTGGAACATTCTTGGAACATTCTTGGAACATTCTTTAACGTCTTTTACCCCTTTAACATTTTAAACGCCTACTTAGTGTATGTTTAAATATTTTTATTTTAAAATAATTATAATATAATTATGGATTTAGGCAACGCCACCCTTGGTTTAGAAAAAGCAAAAATACTTATCACCGATTTTTTTGATAAAAGACCCACGAAAGATATATATGAAAAATGCTTGATAGAATTGATCGCTGAAAAAAACAATATTATATCTAATGAAGAATATGACAAAAATTTAATAGATAAAATAGATAAAGTTATTGAAAGTATTTACATATACTTAACCGTTGCTTCAAAATAAATATTATAATTTTCGACATGTATTTTGAAGACATATCTCCATCTGATGTCCCTTCCTTGCAAGAGGTATTGAATGACTATATAGACCGTACACCAGTAAATAAAACGATGAACAAAGAGAGGAATCAAGAAGAACTGCTCTTTGCTCAAGTGGTGAACGATACATGGTAAAAAAAGCATTTAACATAATATATTTATTCCTTTGTTTTTGGTCTTTTTGCTTTGGGTTCTTTGGCTTTGGGTTCTTTGGCTTGTGGTTCTTTAGCTTTGGCCTTCGTCTCTTTGGTTTTAGGTTCTTTGGTTTTAGGTTCTTTGGCCTTCGTCTCTTTGGTTTTAGTTTTGGTCTCAGATACTCTCGCTTTCGTTTCTTGTGCGAGGAGAGAATAACTCCTCTCATAATCTGCCTTTTCCTTCTCTCTTCGGTTCTTGTTGATGACAGAAGTTCTGGCCAAAAATTGAGGAAATTTGATGGCACCCTTCTTGTTGCATGTTGCCGTCGCCTGAATGACACTACAAGCACTGTACGGTTCCATATACAGCAACACATCCGATGCCGACAATGCCTCCGCTGAAGCAACCAGATTGTCCAATTTACGCACTTCGTCCCGCACATTGAATGTAGTGTTGATGTAGTTCTCCTGTACCATCAACGGATGCAAGTCACTGGAACGCCAATACGTATCCCATTTGTCGTCCAATGTTTCCTCCATCGAAAGCAACTTGCCAGTCGTGTCGAACACATTGGTGCTCTGAAGGTCCTTTTTGAAAGCGCTATCTTTAGACCGGAGCTGCAAGCTGTTCAACATGAATCGTATATCGCCGTTGGACCTTTCATACCAGGCTTGGACATCGGTCTCCTGAATACGGATACGCTCTGTGGTGACAACCCGGTACATCAACCGGTATACCTCTGCATACAACGGTTTCTGCATCTTGAAATCCACCGAATACGATAAGATGGGCTTGATAGACTGGTCGTATCGATTGTCACATAGACACACGATGGGTACCTGAGACAGCTTGATACACTCAGTCAAGGCGGTTATGAACCCATAGTCGCTGACACAATCAATGTCGCTCACCAGGAGTGCATTCATTTGGCCATCGTAAGTTTTGCGCGAGACAAGCAAGGGTTTGATAACCGTATGCATGTAGTCGCGGTTTCTATCGTCGTCCAAGGCCAAATGAATAACATGGTAGTCATGCTGGACCAACAACAGTTCGGCAAACAAACTTTTGCCAATACCACAGACACCCGAAATCAATGCACACTTGGTCTTCAATCGCTGGGCATCCCATTCGAGCAACCACTCGATGAACGGTTGTACCAGAGATTTGTTGCCAACAAAGTCCGATATACTTTTTGGTCGATACACGGTAGTAAACATGTGTTATAAGTTATAAGTTATACGTTATAAATTATAAGTTATAAATTATAAGTTATACGTTATAAATTATAAGTTATAGGTTTATATAATTGGAAACGTCAATTTTTTTCCATTTTTTTTTGCCAGCCCACTTTGCCAGTCCATTGTTCATTTATGTATTCCACCTGCAAGCGATTGCAATCGTTCCACTAAATAAGGGTCCAGCATTTCAATGTTGTGAAGCACGATATCTTTTGTATCCTCTGAAGACACAAGCACTTCTCGGATATCCTCATCGCTAAAAACATGTTTCGCACCATGCATGAGGTCATTGGTGTCACAAAGAACGTTTAGCTTCTTTTGGGTGTATGCAATCTCTTGGGTGGGTAGGTCCATGGTCTCTTGAAGAAAGGATAGAACAGAACGGATATTATGATATCCATAAAATTTACAGACAAATTCATTTATCTGTGATTGATACATATTTATCCATGCTTCCTTGCTGTCTAATAAACCTGAATACTCCAGAACCAGGTCCTCGATGTTATCGTTATACAACACAGAGGAAAAATGGGTCTTTGTCAGCCGATTGTTTGTGGCAACGACGTATCCAAGCGAAATGGTTTCGAAGACTCGATTGGAGATGTAGTCATCATTGTGCTTATCACCTTGAAGCGGCAAAAGAGCTTTTACGCCAAATTCTTTATCTAAGAACTCAAAGGTATTTTCGACGCTTGCTGCGTCTTTGTAATTGAACGGAACAAATTTCACATACATATGTGTCTTGTTCAATCCTTCAATGAATTTCTTGTCTTTGGCATCTATACCAAACACTCTTCCTTTTAGCAACAAGTATATTTTGTTTCGCTCAAATATCTCAATCAATCGAGCAATGGTATGGAAATTCAACTCCCATATACTTCCCATGAAACAGAAGTATTTTTTGCTCCGTTGACGGTCGTACAACTCTGCTATTCTCTCTGTTGTCTGCAGCAACTTAGGGTGCAAAGTGTTGGCAAACCACGGCAAGCAAATTGTTCTTATGGATTTGTTTTTCTCAAAATAATGCAAACCACATACTTTCTCTCTGCATGTCAGAACAATGTATTTGTTTTCTTTAGTGATGATTTCGCCGGCAGGGGATTTGGTAAATTCCTCAACGCTTTTGTATCCATTGTTCTTGAATTCGTCCAGATGCAAGATGTAAAAAGCCTTTGATGGCAATAGTTGGTGGCGTAATGACTGGTGGCAAGGTGATGCAAACACAATTGTTTCTTCCGCTTCCAGACGCAAATTTTTGAGTTCTTGTTCGTTGTCGACCCATTCAACACGAAACTCTGGAAAGTAATGTCTCACAAAATCCACATACATCTGGTGAATGTACCGATGGGTGTGATTACCTGTTTTGAACCCGAGCACCACAAAGTTTCGCACAATCAAATGATTCGTATTCACAAACTGCGTTCGGTCCCATCCCCAGTCCACTTTCGTTTTATTCAATATTTCGCTGTCAATATCGTCTGCCGTTATGACCAAATCACTTTTTACACAAGCAAATGTATATTTGGGATACGACCTCATGAGCATAATGTCGATTGGTGCAATAATATGGTCATTGTAAGTAAGTATCTCATCGAAAATTGTGTTTCGTATCAGGAGTGCATGAGTAGCCCATGTCTTGTAATTAGGACGATACAGCCTAGTGTCAATATCTTTGATGTCGTGGTATTCACAAGAAGAGTGGATTTCATGAAGTATTTGAAACCCCATCTTGGTAGTGCCTTGTTTCTTTCCAAGGTAAATGAAGTCCCAGTCATGAAACGATGTATCCAGATGTTGCAATAGTGAACGGAGTTGGCGATGATAGTCTTTTCTGAAGAGGAAATCATCCTCTAACACAATGATGTGTTTGTAGTGATTCTTTTGGGCATCTTTGATGCACTCCAAGTGGGATAAAAGACATCCCAACGCACCGCGTGGAAAATTGTGCTCCACAAAACGTTGGGACATTTTAGCTACAATTTCTTCGTACAATGGTTTGTAGATGTCGTCCTTTCCATTGATTGCATCAATAAAGGTGACATTGGTGATAGAAAAGTCTGCAAACTGTTTAAGACATTTGGTTCTACGTCTGCAATTGTGTGCTAGGTTTAATACATAATACTGGTCGATAGTAGTTGTTGTCATATAAGCTCTAGACCTTATATATAAATTATATCTATATACTATATTAAGATTCAAAAATACCTCTTGTTATGCTATATATTTGCATTTTTGTTGGGTAGTCCTGCCTTTATATTCTTTCTCATGAATAAGAATATAAACACAACATTGGTACAAAATATACCACCAAGGTGTTTTTTTTTGACATGTTGACATGCTTTTTGATGGGTGGATTGGGCAACCAATTGTTCGAAATTTTTACCACTATTGCTTATGCAATCACCTTCCGTCATCGATTTGTGTTCTTGGATACATATGTGCTAACAGACGGAGGGCCACAAACAACTGTGCGCTACACGTATTGGAAGACCTTTCTCAACCGATTGGCTGGTTCACTCTCGCCCTCTATCAACTATCATAGTATCATTAGTGAATCTGGGTTTCCCTTCAACGATGCAGAAATGCGCAAACAACTGTCTGAAACGCAACGCAACGACCGTGTCTACATGCTTCGTGGGTACTTTCAAAGCTACAAATATTTTCAGCACCACTATGCTACCATTCGGAAAATCATTGGCTTGGAGGACATGAAGCAGGCGGTCATTGACAAGTTGTCGTATGACAAGGACCTTTTAGCAAGATGTGTGAGTCTGCATTTCCGCATCGGCGATTACAAACACATTCAACAAGTGCATCCGGTGATGACCAGAATGTACTACCAACGATGTCTCGAGCATATCCAGCAACATACTCCACCGAATCAACCGTTCACGGTGCTTTATTTCTGTGAAGATGCTGACATAGAGGATGTGAGCAATGTGATTAGCGCACTCACTCCGTTGTTTCCTTTGTACACCTTTCAAAGAGGAGAGAACACGCTCGCGGACTGGGAGCAAATGTTGCTGATGAGCAATTGCCGACACAATATCATTGCGAATAGCTCTTTCAGTTGGTGGGCCGCCTATTTCAACGACCACCAGGACAAAATAGTGTGTTACCCCTCGATGTGGTTTGGGCCGTATGCACCAAACAACACAAAGGACTTGTGTCCACCAACATGGACTAGAATCCAAGCTTAGACCTGATATATCATTATTATCATTATTATCATTATTATCAGATATTTAAAAAAAAACAAATACATTCCTTACACCATAATGTATTTGTTTGCTTGTTATTGTTATTTTTATTTTTATTTTTTTTATTTCATTGTCTTTTTTTTTACAAGAAACCATGTGCTCGTAACAACGGAGTCACCATATCATGGTTTCCCTTTGCATTGAACGCTGAATTGCGGTGAATGCGATGTTTGACCAAAACCTCGGGACAGTTGTAGAACCGATGGTTGGATTTCCTTAGACGCAGCCATAAATCGTAGTCCTCCACACCGTCCAGTCCCTCTTCACTCCACCCACACAGCTCTTTGCGCACAACCGCACTGGAATTGATGATGGGATTGACCGTGGCAAAATGAAACTCTGAAATGTCCTGGACAGGAATGCGAGGAATCACTCCTTCGATGTCACCAAACCAAATGCAGTTGCTTCCTACAACATCATAGGAGGAGAGAAGAAAGGGTATTTGCAGTTCCAATTTTCGGTAATGCCATACATCGTCTACGTCCAAAAGAGCAACATATGAGTGCGAACAATGGTGTCGTACCATTTCGTTCAATGTAACGGATTTACCTTTTAGCATATGCATGTCGACCACACGAATGCGTTTGTCCACCTCTTCATATACCTCGGCCATACGATATACGTCTGAATTAGGTGGATGACCGTTAACCCCAATCACCAGCTCCCATCTAGGATGAGTTTGCGCAAGTACTGACTGAACGGATTCGTGCATAAATTCAATGCCATTGTAAACAGGCATCACAATGCTAATACAATCTAGGTCTGCTGCATGGTTGGACATCATGTACTCTCTGTTATTATCCTTGTTTATACTATAGCTTAGTTTAAAATTCGCTGAAACATGAACCAATTGTCAAAGGGAACCACTGATTCTCTAAACAGAGCAAAGTGTTCTAAGGAAGTGAAGATACAATCCGCTAAAATTATTTGGTCGTCTTTCACCAGGTATCCATTTTGAAAATACGACGCCAATGTGCGGTCAAAGAGGTCTGCCCACCATGATATCTTTTCCTGGTGCACCAAGAAAAACCCACCCGCAATGGAGGTCTGTGACGGGGGGATGGGATGCACTGGCAGGCCATCTGGCCGTTTGTTGCGAACACGTTGTATCAATGCATCGATGTAGCCATTGTCGTTGTTGACACATCCATAGACAATCCTGTTTGGGTTCAACCGGCTCATTTTCATTGCATTTGGCCAACTTTGCAAGAGAGAAGTGGGCATGTCTTGTGCAGGACGGTTGCGAAAGTACCCAATATCACACCACCCGTAATAATTCGTCTCGAAATAGCGTTGGTCGACGGTCTCTCGAACAAAATGCACCTTCTCTGCCCACAACATGTTCAATTCCCATCCACTCTTGTCGTTGAGGGAAAAGTTCTCTGCATGGTTGCGTATCCAATACTCCTTATACCGATAATTGTAGAACTTGTCCAGTGGTTTCACAATGATTTTGATGCGTGAATTGACCGCACCAACTTGGTTTACAATATAGGGCAATGTTCTCTCGTCTGTGTACAAGACCAAATAAAAGTTGTGGACAATTGAGAATAGATTGCTCATCCATTCGAGATATTTTTTTGCAGGAAATTTAGAGTGAATCATGTAGAAACAACTGGAAAAGGTCACTGTTGTCTGCGTCATATAAAATACTTAATGTATAGGTTTTTAAGTATTTTTTAAGCGATTGTTAACTAAATTGTTGTCTTCTTTACTTTGTTTTCGTTGTTTTATCTCCTCGACAGTGCCACCGGAGGGACCCACCAACACGCAGCGCGATGGGTTTCCATGTCTCCATATTCATGCAAACCAATCCATTCGCCATGATTTCGCAACTGAGTACGATGCAAATGAACGATTCGGACTTGTGTACACGGATTCAAGGCTACAAAGCCCGCGTCGCAAAATGCTTTGATGATGTGGGATTCTATACCTGGATAATTTTGGAAATGGTCCACGTGTACACTTTCGACAATGGTCTCATCGAGGTGAGACGAATGAAAGAGATAGCAATCATGACTGCCAGAGTAGTTGTTCATCAAGGGATGGGTCATATCGTATTCGTACCGGGTCAAACAATACATCCATTTCGCATGATGTAATTGGTCTATGAGGGCGTCCTCACAATCCAGCAAATAAATGTCGGCATTGGCTATCATACACACGTGGTTTTTCAAGTTACGAACAATGTACAAGAAAAAATCCCTGTATTTGGGTTTCAAGCCGACCTCGATGACCACCACTTTGGAACTATTCTTGGTTGCTTTTTGCAGGACGTCGAGGGAATCATCGTTGTCGACAAACAAATGGACCAATTCGATGGCTGGATTGGCGATGTTAGCAAGAAGCGCTGCAACCAGCTCGTTCGTTCTTTCACTGTCTAACAGTGACCCATAGCTAGAGACATAAAACGTTGAAATCAGATGAATTGAGGATGCAGTCATGTGTGTTTTCTTCCTTCTTCCAATACTTTTAAGTGGTTTTTTTGCGCATGTTGTTTCAGAATCTCAATATGTTCATTCGATCTGGACTCATCGTGATATACGTACTCCCCTACGAAGCGGAACTCGTCACAATACGGAATGGGAAACTCTGTGGCTTGGGCTTCCCTCCGATAAAACGATGCATGGACCATTGCCAGGTGGCGAACCCGTGGATATACATGCCGCTCCAAAAATTGTTGGTCGTACATGCGATTGTCTCTTTTCACATACGTCTGCATACACCGTGACCACGATGTCATGAACGGTAGCTTCCTCGTGCCAAACATTCCGGCCAAAATGCAGAAATCGTGATGGGGGTGGTCACGCATGATGTGAAAGGGCAAATTGCTGTTCAACCATTGCTCCACTGCCACTTTTTCGCGCTGGGTGAAGCGCGTGTCTGTGTCTCTGGGTAACATCACCTCTACGCTGTGGTCGTCGATGGCCTCGAACCGCCACATTCGCGGCTTGCAGGTTTCATTGTGCACGTCACCATATTTATAGATTAGACGGCAGTTGGTGTGCCTTTTTAGTTCGTCAATGGTTGCTTGTGGCACCGAGTGAGGATGCACGTAGACCCAGCATTCAAAGTCTGGATAGAAACTCTTGGCATCGACGACGTTGCGAATGGTGCCCACATTGTAGGTGGGATTGCTACCCCATAAGCAAAAGGTGAGAACCTTCTTCTTGCGGCGCATGCGTAACTGAAATTCACAGTTGTCGATGATGATGCGGTTGTCTGTGAAGCTTCGGTGGAAATGCACATCGTCATATTCTTCCGTGAAGCGCTCCTTGTGAAGAGTAAACAGTAAATAGTTGTATTCGCTGACTTCCAAACGCCGAAGTGGTCGGTTCAACACCTTGAGGTGTGGGTACTGAATCAGTTTCTGGTACATGACTTCTTGGTCAATGAACCACTCCTTGGACCCAGGGACACCGGTGTATGAACGAGCATAGGTTGCATAAATCACGTTGGCTATCTGTTCTGCGGTTCGCACACCGAATACCGTTTGCCAAACCGACGGATGTGCAGCATTGTAACACATGTATATTTGCTTTACTGCGTGGTCTACACTGCGGTAGTACAAGAAATCTTGTTTGCCATAGTGTTCTAACTCCGAGCAATAATAGGTCGCTCTGGTGGGCAACATGTCCATGTCCGTAATCATGACCAATTCGTCGTCGGGAAGGCTTAAGAGCGCAGGATAGTATATACGCAGATTTTGGGCAACAAATGCGGTATTGAGGTCTAAATTGTGATTCCAAAGCACAATGTGTGCTGCATACTCTTGTAACGCAACAGGCAATTCGTTGCCGACGAACACCGGAACAAAGCGGATGCCAAACATCTTCCAGAAAAGAATCTGTTTCGGGATAAACAAATAATAGTTTGGGTTCTCGTTGACACATGAAACTACGGTGGTCAATTTCATTTTCTCAATTTGTTATATATTTGTTTGTTTGATTGATATTCAATGGGTGTCTTTAATATATTGTATATCTTCATTATCAATACAATATAATAAAATGAAATAAAATGAAATAAAATGAAATAAAATGAGTAGCTCCAAGATTCTCTATTCCTTACGCGCGAGAATGGTCAGCCCATTGTTGTTTGTATAACGTTCCTTGAGACACCATTCCGGATTGTTCTGTAAAAATTCTTCTATTGCCGGCCACAAACCCTTGTTTATTTCATTGACCGGAATGCCGGTTTGCCTGCTTTGCTCTACAGCGTTCCAACCGTTTCGTATGGTTTCACCAAATATTTCGTCTACGGTGGTGTCGTGCATGATAATGTACTTGTTGGTTATTGTCGAGAACTTGCTGAGTTCACGTTTCAATTGTCCATACACATGCCATGTGTCAATAAACGTAAGGTCAAACCGAGTATCGTCGTCAAACGTCAGTGTCAAGTTGTTTTGCCATTTATGCTCTACTTGAAGAGACGAGAACCTTTTGCTGACATCGACCAGTTCAGCCACGTCACACTCGCTGATGTCATTGAGTAACAGCCTCTTGCTTCCCTCTTTTCCTTTTAACAGTCCCAACAGAAAAGCCCATGACGAAACACATCCTCGCACCCCCGTTTCGAAGACACTATCACATTCCATTGCGTAGCGAAACAATGTGGGCAAATGCTCACAAATATCCACGGAATTGTTGCCTGGGCAAGCGTTACGTAGTAAGAGGTTGAATTTTCGCCCAATAGTATCCATGATGTGACGTATAAAATATATCCGTTTGTCTCTTTAAGTATTTTTTTTTTGCGCAATCCTAGTAATGCAAAAATAAATACAAATAAAATAAAGAAATATTTACAACAAAATATAATTTGAAAGGCTTTGTTTTCAAGGAAATGTCATAAATCAATTACCGCCTCTCCCCCCCCTACTACCACATTACGTAAATACATAAATACCTAAATACCTAAATACATAAATGGAGGACGCCCAAAAATACGTAGATTCACTCCCTGCCGACCAAAAGGCCATCTTTTTACACGAACGAGGATTGACAGAGCTGCCTGATTTGTCGCGATTCACCCAACTCGAATCACTGGACTGTTCAGACAATGCTTTGACAAAATTGCCCGATTTGCGCAACACATTACCTTACTTGCGGCGACTGAACTGCAGCGGAAACCATCTCACTGAGTTGCCACTATGGGGTGACTGGATGAAGGATGTCAATTGTGCATACAATGAACTGACCACACTGCCACCATTGAACTTTGCTTTGGTCTTCTTGCAATGCCGCAACAACCGCCTGAAGCAACTGCCGAACCTGCATGAACCATTGTTGATTCTCGACTGTCGAAACAATGACCTGACTAGCTTACCAGCACTCAATGAATGCCTTGAAAAGTTGGAGTGCACAAACAACCACCTGAACAAGTTGCCCCCACTCCCATACTTCTTGAAATATCTTTCCTGCAAATCGAATGACTTGCACTATCTTCCTCATCTACCTCCCACATTGGAGGTTCTGGTATGCTCCTTCAATCCATTGTATGCGTTGCCTGAAAGCCTTGGTACTCGGGTCCGGTGTTTACACAGTGAGTGGTGTGGGTTGACGACTATACCGGATTTCGCACCATGCAAACGGTTGACTCGGTTGATTGTGAACAACAATCCAGGCTACGAAACCATTATGGAAATATGTGAAATAAATGGAAAAGTGACGAATTACTTCACGAACACTCGCAAGGTCTCTCGGTTTCGGTTCCTGTTTTACAGTTTGAAGATGAAGTCCAAGCTGAGAGCATGGTTGTGGACGCGTGTGCGCCTTCCTAAGATTCAAGCAGTGTTTTCGCCTGAGAGGCTAGTGCAGCTCTTGGGTGATGTGGATGACAGCAACGAAGAACGTTTTCAGCAGGTGTTGGATTTGTGGACGCAAAATGGATAAACAAGCTAAATAAATCTCTACTGAGGGTTTCCTTTACTATATATTACTGTGTTACTGTGTTACTGTGTTACTGTGTTACTATAATATATAATATAATATATAATATATAATATATATATATATATCTAAGCACTCGTATTCCCTTGCTTGTACAAAAACCCAATCACACGGTCCATCAGCACAATTGTCCGCGCTTGGTCTGTCTCTGATTTGCATCGGAAATGATAATGAGACGACAACATGTGTGCATTGATGTCCTGAGGACTGTGCTCATAACAACACACATCCAATCGTCTCAATGGTGTCATACTATACTGTTTTCTTCGCAAAAACTCGCCAATAGAAACATCGTCTATGACTCGATATTCCAAAGTGGATTGGTTGCAAACAAGGTCCTGACATACCTTTCTGCTCAACAACATGCCTGCGCCAGAGAGAAATGCTTGGTTGTGCAAGTAACCGATAACGCCTGCACAGTCGACATTGTCTTGGGTGCAAACATGGTACAGAGCATTCAACTCCACCACACTAGATAGATTCGTGCGGAAAACAAACTGGAATGGTTCATTCACAGTGAGTAAGTGCTCGATAGACTTGATAGTCTTCAACAGACATCCTGGTACATAGGATTCATCCCCTTGTACATAAATTGTGTCCCCCACGATTTCAGCCGGTGCCTGAGGACGCAGTTTAATAAAATACGATTTTATGCGAGGATGAAGATGCATATAGCTACGCCAACGTTCCTGCATCTGAGGGTATAGACGGTCATCGTTTGCCAAAATCAGGATAACCAACATCGTGTAGAAGAGTATCTGTCTTGAATGTATAATATAATATGTAAAAAATATGCTAAACAATTTAAACACAACAAGTGTGAATGTGTTATACTGATGGACGACCAACCGTTTATCCTTCTTATAATGAATTGCAAAAAGTACTTAAAGAAGGCCCTCTTTCAGAAAAGAACTTGGATACCAAAGTTGCCTGGTTATATTCGTTACTATCACGTCATTGGGGACGAAGGGCTCGCCCCCAACTACCGCTTGGACGAAGACAACCGCGTTCTATGGGTAAAAGTGCCAGACGACTACAACTCGTTACCGAAAAAGGTGATGGCTGCCTACGACGCTATATTACAGTCATTTCCCTCTATCCACTACCTCTTCAAGACGGACGACGACCAAATTTTGGTGAACGACCGCTTTTTTGATATTTTGAAAGGTATTTTAAACAAAGATGTGCCGCGACGAATCCATTACGGGGGATTTATAGTGGACGTCAAGCACAAATATCTTTCCCAATACCACAAGATTCATCCTGAACTACCAGAGTACTTGCCTATCCTACAAACGAAATACTGTAGTGGGCGATTCTACTTTCTCTCTAGGGAGGCAGCAACCAATTTGCTGTCGCGTCGACAAAAGGTAGAAAAAGAATACTTGGAAGATTATGCAGTGGGGTATTATTTAGACCCAGTGTTCAAACACCACATGCTGCACCTAGAAACAAACAAATTCTTCACCGACATTGAGCGAAGCGATTTTCCGCTGTGGGTGTCACAAGGCAAAATATGAAATATGAAATATGAAATGTAAAATGCAAAATGCAAAATATAATGTATTTCTTATATATATTGATTTTGAAAAATGAATATGTATAAACCTGGCCAAATACGACGACTTACTGTGCAAGCAGAACGACGACGCAGAAACACACAACGTGTAGGGTTGTTTTGCAATGCACGAGACGAAAAACATATCAAAGAATGGGCAGCACACCATTTACTGATTGGGTTTGACATGATTATCTTGTTTGACCACAAATCCGTGGTCCCTTTGCGCAGAGTCTTTGCTGGATTCGACAAAAGAGTCATTGTGCAACCCATTACCTTAGCGGATGGAAACATCAAAATCCCCCTCATGAACCAAGCAACCACCCTTGCCAAGCTCTATAACATGGATTGGTTCATCTACTTGGATGCAGACGAATTTTTGATGTTCAGTCCTGTCTACAGAGGTGTCAAACATTTTCTCAATACCCATTCCAATGCCGACTCGGTAGGGGTCAACTGGCTGATGTTTGGCTCGAATTATTTGGTGAAAGAACCCGAAAACGGACTTCTGCTTGAACATTACATACGTTCAGACCCCATGCTGAACCAGCATGTCAAGACGTTTGTGCGTCCCCATGCAGTGCGTTTCTCCGACAATCCACATTACTATCGCATGATAGACCCGCAGAAAATGGTGGGGATTACCTATCAACCCCTACGAGGCGTTGGCTGCTTCAATCCACTCTCCTTGCATTATACGCGTGCCCCAGCCTTCGTCGCACACTACGTGTTCCAATCCGAAGAGACATACCGCAAACGCAAGGTCGTCCTTCCAGCAGACGACGGCACTTGCCGTGCAGACATGGGCAAACAAATTCATGCAGAGCACAATGGGGTCATCAATATGTATCCACAAAGGTACGTCCAAGGTATCAAACAGATGCTCCGCATAGATTGAATGGATTATTGAAACTGAAAAATGCCAATGGACCTCAGGGTTTTGGCATCACGCTGCCGCTGTAAGATAGCCGCTTTGTCCAAGGTGAGCATGACATTCGAATAGTTGGTTGGGCGATGTTCAATGTCGCTGTAATCCTCTCGTTGGGTCACGGTCAGGGGCGTAATGAGAAACCATTTGTTTGGCTCTTGCAGCCGCAACCAGTACTTGTCAATGGCATAAAGGTTATGTTTGTGCGGTTCTCTCATCAAATGAAGCAATCCCACTTTGATGTTTTGAATAAGGGTGTCGTAGTAATGCTTCCGCACCAAATAACCTGTGGTGGTTTGGCATTTCGTAATGCGAACACATGTAGAGTCTACCTGCTTAAATGGACCAAAATTGTTGCCCGCAATCAAAACGACATCAAAATCGTCTCCATGCCGAGAGAGAAAGGCATTGAACTGGGTGACAAACAAGGAAGGATTGGTGAACAAAATGTCGTCCTCCACAATAAGGACATGGTCCCAGTCGTTTTTCTTGGCGTCCTCCAGAATGCGCAGATGACTCATGCTACAACCAACTGCCCCACTATCCATTTTGATGGCATTGAAACGTTGGGGTGACCGGATGCCGATGGTGTGCAACTGATTTTCCACATGAACCCTTCTGTCTGGACGAGAGAGAAGGTTGATAAAATGTGTGTGCTCTATGTCGCCGATGGATTTCATACACTATGCCAATATATTGTTTGTATAAGGAAAGTATTTAAATGGGTATTTTCCTTTTACTTCATTAGTTTTTCAATGGTGGTATGATGAGAAATACTTCGTATTATCTTGTCGTCCTTGTCCGTATCGCACACCATCGCTTCTACCACCATTTTATCGTACTTGTCAGAGACGTTGGAAGATGAATTCTTGTACTCTGGATATTTCTCTCTAAATTGAGGAAGCAACCGTATGTTTTTGTCAACCACTTTCTTGATAGCCTTGCGCAACTTACTCTTGTTCTCGTCCTGTTTCTCCCATTGGTTTTGGTCCTTAATGTACATGATTTCTCTCTTCTTGTCCGTGCAATGAACCGGTCGCTGAGTGACATCCAATGCCTTGAGGTTGGTCGTGATGATGTTGGAAATTCCTTCCACGTAACCCACTTCCCCAAGCTTTTCCAGGTCACACAGTTGGACTTTAATGGAATCCACAAACTCGGTGATGTTCATGGCATGTTTACAGGTCTCATTCAAGAAAAAATGCAGATTGAATGCCTTGTTGTGTGAGTTGGTGTGTGTAGTCGTAGTGTTGTGACTGTTGGTGGTCGTACCATTCTCCAATACCTTGAGCATGATGTTCTGCTGTTCGAACATCTTGTTCTGTTGGTCAATGATAATGCTTTTGAATTCGGAATTCTCTTTAATCAAGAACATAATGAGTTCATCTTTGTCGGAAATGCTTTTGGCTATTTCTTGTATGGTGTCGATGTTTTTCTCTTCGACGCATCGTTTGTTGTGTTTCCATAATCCAGCAGAAGTTTGAAATTCTTTTTGACATTTTGGACACGACTTTTTGTCGGAGCATAATTTTGGCATAAAAGCATTTCCTAATAGTTCCATTTTATTTCCACTGAGACTGAGAGCATGTTTAGCGGATGACAAATGATTGGAGTAGCTACTTTTTTTACACGTTCCATAGTCACATTTTTCGCAATAAAATTTCGAGCATAATTTTGGCATAAAAGCATTTCCAGAAAGTTCCATTTTATTTCCATGAGAAAATATCTTTATGTTTTTTATAAAAAAAGTATCGTAACAAAAAAACAAACTGTCGTTTCAAACAAGACCATAAATTTTCACTATCGAGTCAAAAAAATTCGTCAGTAAGAAGATTTTTGGCAAATCAATTTTGGACATTTTTTTTGTCCATTTTTCAAAAGTCAAAATACTTTTCCATTTCCATAAAGAGAGAAAAGTCCCTACATATGTAGGGGATGTTTTTTGAGCCATTATTTCGAAAAACATAGATTTTCCCTACATGGATGTAGTGTAAAAAGGGTGTTTTTCTTTACATTCCTCATAGAAAATTGGGTTTTATTTGTTCTCTTTTTTTGGTTTCTCTCCATTTTCTCTCTTTTACAGAAATTCAATTAAAACGAAATCTCTATTTAAGTGTATATATTATGCACAAAAAGGACTCGCTTGTCAAAGAGAGTTTTACTCCAGAACAGAAGAGAGAAATAGCCAGCCACATCAAAAACATTTCGTTTGAGGATATGGACACAGAAATGAACAACCTCATGCAAATAGGTAAGGCGGCCGGTACATTGTCTCAACGGTCGCAACTGGGCAACAACGTCGTCGACTACTTTACCTTCGTGGCTCGCCTGGAAACGAAAGGCAAATACGATGCCAACTATTTTGAGTTTTTAGCCAATCTAGAACACTTTCGAGAGAAAAAATTCATCCAGACCATGTTGAAATATTATGAAGAGGTCAAAAACAAAAACAAGACGAAACATGAGCACAAAGTATTGAAGGAGGTATACAATATCTGTATCAGTGCCATCAACATTATGCGACCATTGAATTGCATGGAGTTGTATACGAAATACAACGCCAAACGAGTGCTGAACTTTTGCGCTGGATGGGGCGGTTCAACCGTGGCCGCGGCTGCCCTTCAGTTGCATGCGCATTATGGCATCGAACTCAACCGCGATTTGCAAGAACCATACGACCGCATGGTGACCTATTTGCGCACCAAATCGGCGGCCACTGAATTCGGGCTGTGGTTTACCGATGCAGCCACCTTTGATTACAGTACCATCGAGTACGACACGGTCTTTGCATCTCCCCCTTATTACTTCATTGAAAAATACGCACACGGTGTGTCCTATGGGTCCAAAGAAGAGATGAACAAGTTGTTTTATACCCCGGTTTTTTCCAAGAGCTATTTGCATCTGCGAAACGGAGGTCATTTCATCATCAACGTGTGCAAAGAAGTATACGAGAATGTGTTGCAGAAAATGCTGGGCGTTGCGCACGAGGTGTTCCCGTTGAAGAAGTCCAAACGTCAGAATGATTACACGGAAATGGTGTATGTCTGGAAAAAGGCATCAATAGACACCCCCTAAACGCACCTTGGCACTCGCTTGGGCTCGTGGTCTCGCACCGACATAGGCAGCATATTGTGGCGAGTACTTGTTTGGAGGCGGAGGCGGAGGTCGAGGTGGACCAGCAGCACCAAAATGGGGTTGTCTGTACACACGTGGTTGCTGCACAAATCGTACAGGAGGTGGTGGTTCTTGTTGCTCTTCCTCTTCCCTTTGAGCGAGATGATTGTTGAAGACATCTTCTTGGATTTCACGCTGTTTGTCCTCTTGAATCTTTCGTAACAATTCTGGCGGTACCTGACGCCCCATTTGCATCAAGTACTTGGCCACATTTTCTCTCCTCTCCCTCGTGGTGGGATAGTGAGGAATATTGGACCAATCCGTGGTGTTGACCATCGTTTTCTTGGTCTCCTTAATCTTGTCCGGATTGATGATTTTGCGCTTCGGTTCTCTCAGGTCGTAGTTGTAGTACTCCTCCGTACCAAAGGGAATATGAGTAAGGAAGGTCTTGATATTGACCACACGAATGTGAGGGTTTGACACCACAAAAATGTTGTCGGTGGGATTGTCCGACTTGTCGTCGATGGTATACTTGAGTTGCGAAATGGTCCGTAACCCATCCACTCCATCATCGTACTCACCTCGCCAAGGGTCCTTCTTCGAGATGATGCGCGAAATGCCGTCAAACAATTGTAAGATTTCGGGACTGCCTATGTTGTAGAAGACACTGCGGTCGGTTACCAATCCTATATGGTCACACCGTTTTTGCAACACATTGTCTTCCATGCCCCATCCCCAGAAGCAAGGAAACCCATTCGTTCTCTCGAAGTCCGCTCCTTTCATGACCACAATCCCACCTAGGGTGTATTTGAATCCATAATAATGTTTGACCACACCATGGGTGGTCTCATAGTCAAAAATCTTGGAAAAAGGGATGGTATCGACATCATTGAAAATAAAGGTAATGTCTTTGTAGTGGTGAGGGTACTTGTTGCGTGCAGCCAGAAATCCGATGTTTTTCACCGCTCCTCGGTTGAAGGTTCTGGCGTCGCATTGGTGTGCAAACAAGATTTCATAGTCGTCTTTGTCCTCAAGGATGAAACTCATGTATTTGCAAAAAAAGAATTTGTGCTGAATGCGGTTGCGGTAAGGAACAATGAAGATGCGTTTGGGTATTCTCTCCGTCTCGCTCATATATCTATATCTATATCTATATGGAAGCTTAATAATATTCTATTTATAACTTACTAAAGTAGTTGACTTTGTTCTTTCTTTTTGTCGTCCACTTTCTTT
>Ga0209550_10002433_pt1 | contig 17857 bp, 11 predicted proteins | sample LauGreSuBDMM15SN_2_FD_187567 | JGI IMG/M metagenome (GOLD analysis project Ga0209550, IMG submission 187567) | Freshwater lake microbial communities from Lake Michigan, USA - Su13.BD.MM15.SN (SPAdes) (version 5) | ecosystem: Environmental > Aquatic > Freshwater > Lake | place: Lake Michigan...
GCGAAAGCCCGCAATGGTTGCAAACTGCGGTCGGTGGATATTCGGAGCCCTAAAGCGAGAACGTGAGGTGATGGGCCAGGGCGTGCTGCCGAATCCCGTAAAACGAGGCGAAGGCGCGCAGACGTTGGGCTTTGGCGTCATCCGGCGTGCCGGCCGGGCGGGTGCGAATCGCGGATATCATGAGGTTCTTCGCGGTGTGCTCCGTGGCGATAAATTCAAAGACCTTAGTTTTGTAACCCGCCCACTCGAGGAGTTGGGCGCGGAGAGCGTCGGTGACGAACTCGGACTGACGCTCTTGGAAAATACCGTGCCGCAGCGCGTCGGCGAGGACGGGTGGCGGGGTCAGTTGCGGGCGGAGCTCTTTTTGGCAGCAAGGTGAAACGACGAGCAGGCGGGCTTGGGCGGCGAGTCCGCGGGCGAGGGCGTCGTCGGTGGCGGTGTCGCAGGCGTGGAGGGCGATGAGCAGATCGCAGGCTGCGAGCGGCGTGTCGGTAATGGTCCCGGCGCGGAAGGTGAGGCGGTGGGCGAGGCCGTGTTGGGCGGCGACACGATTGCACAGGGCGACGAGCTCGGGGCGGGACTCGATCCCGGTGACGTGGGCGCGTTCGCCGAGGAGGGCGGCGACGGCGAAGGTGAGGTAGCCTTTGCCGGATCCCGCGTCGACGACGCGGAGTTGAACGTTGGGGGCTGAGAGTGGAGCGTCCGGAGGTGAAAGGGGAGTGTCGCCGCTGGCGGCAGGGGGAGGTGGCGCGTCAGGGAAGGCCTCGCTGACGAGGTGGCTGAGGAGTTCGGAAAATTTCTGGATTTGGCGAAATTTATCGGCCATGCCCTCGCGGGGTTGTCCCCGATTATTGGTGACGCCGAGAGAATCGAGCCACGGGGCGTCAGCGGGGATGAGGTGGTGTTTGGGGGTGTTGTGGGCCGCCGGCGGAGGCGGGGCGGACGGGACGGAAAGCGGTGTGGACTTCACGCGGAGGCGCGCGCTGCCGTCGGAGTTAAATTCCAATTGGGCGATTTGGGTAGCGGTGAAGAGGTGGGCGTCGAGGAAGTCGCGGCCAAGAGCGGCCTCGATCAGGGTGATGGCCTCGGCGGGAGCGTGGTTTTTCGTGACGTCGCGGGTGGCGTGGCGCCACACGAACGAGAGCTGCAGGCCCGCTTTGAGAGCGACGGGTCGAACGAAGATATTTTGTAGTGTGGGATCGGCTCGGGTGAGGGCGGGCGCGGGTTTACCGAGGGTAAGCTTGGTCAAAGTGCCGTCGATGAGGGCGGATCGTAGGAGGGGCAGGAAGCGTTCAAGAGCGGTCGGTTGCGGCATGACGGAAAGCGTATGAGCACGGAGAGTCGGGATAGCGCGGAAAAAATTGGGGCAACGAACGGGGACGCTAGCGGTGTAGGCAGCTCGATTTGAGCGACGCGGGATGGATGTAGAAATCGTGGGGCGTGCGGCGCCGGATCTGGCCAAAGTGCGCGCGCGTGGCGGAGTCGGTGAAGGGGTATGCGTAGCGAACGCCGCGGACGTGGCGGAGCGGTTTTTTACGGGAAAGGATTTTTTTTCGGCCACGGCGAGGACTGCGCGTGTGCCGCTCAGCACATGTTCGCAGACCGAGAGGAACGAGGAGTTATGCGTGGGATGGCCGAGGTCAGCGAACCAGAGTTGCTAGTCGAGGCGAGGGGCGTTGCCCTCGAAGACACGTTCCCTGCGCGGATGGGTCATGACGGCGAAGAGGCCGTAGCGGTGGGATGAGCGGGGTGAAACTTAGCCGCGAGTCGGAGGAAACGTTTGTCACGTATTACGTGACAAAGGGTGAAGGGAGGAGCGCGGGGCGGTGCCGGCAGGTGCGGGGGGCGAAAAGGAAAAATGGAATGAGGAGCTCGCGGATAAACATGCCGGCGCGGGCGGCGCGGTGAAACTAGACGGGGAGCACGCGGGCCCAAGAGGCGAGCGGCGTGGGGAGCGGTGGGGTTGCGGAGTGAAACGTAAGCGCGGTCAGGTCGCACCACGAGACGTCGCCGCTGAGGAGTTTCACGGCGCGGACAGGAGCATCAGGGGAAAAAGAGCCAGACGAACAGGAGTCAGGCGAGGCCGGTCGCGCAGAGTGAGCGTGCGTTGAGAGCGGATGGGCCAGCACCGATTAACCAACAGAGCGAGAGGCGTTGCGCGTGCGCGGAGTCGTTTCCGAGTGGGCGTTTCGGTGTGAGCGCAGGACGCCGTCGAAAGAAGCGCGCCGACGGACTACACGAAAGAGCTGAAGTGGAGCGAGCAGTGGGCAGACGAAGGCCGGGCTAAGGGAGAAATTCGTTGGTGAAGGCCGTGGCGGGGGTGAGCTTGCCTTTCGGGAGGAGGCCGAGGGCTTCGAGCTGGGCGATTTGTTCGGCGTAGCGCGCTGCCTCGAGTCGACCGATATTCTTCGGGCCGCCGTGGGCGTCGCGGCCGGTGACGAGTTTTTCGGTGATGATGGCCTGGCGCGAGAAGGCGAGGAAGGCGTCGGTGTTCGGCGCGTGGGCTTTTTTCAACGCAGTGTGAGCGGGGGTCGGATCACCCTCGAGGTAGTCTTGCCAACCGCGGAGGTAGGCGCGGGTGAACGCACGGAGTTCGGCGGGGCGCTCGCGGGCGAATTTTTTATTGGTGATGAGTACAGCGTAGGCGCGGAAGCCGGCGTCCCACGTGGAGAGGAAGCGAGGGGGCTTGCCGCCGGCCTGCGTGATGTGGTGGGGCTCGGCGATGAAGTAGCCCTGTTGGAGTGCTTGTTTGTTACCGAGGAACGCGGCGACGGAGAAGTTCTGAGGAACCTCGTTAACCTTCAGGTGGTATTTTTCCACGAGGAATTTGAGAAAAGGCCAGCCGGGACGAGCGATGATGGTCTGGCCGTTGAGGTCGGCGAAGGTGCGGACGGGGCTATCGGCGTGGACGAGAATTCCGGACGGATCGTCTTGGAAGACGGCTACAAATTGGACGAAGGGGAGGCCCTCGGCTTGTTGGAGTAGGGTGGTGGTGGAGTCGGCTTGGGCGATGTCCACTTTACCGGTGGCGACGCTGGGCATGACTTGTGCGCCGGGTCCGCCGGGCAGCAGAGTGACGTCGAGGCCCTCTTCGCGGAAAAAACCACGGGCGAGGGCTTGGTAGAGACCGCCGTGTTCGGGCTCGGGGACCCAATCGAGTTGGACGGAGATTTTTGTCGGGGTGGCGGCCGCGACGGCGGAGTTGAGCGCGAAGAACTGAGCGCTGAGCGCGAGGAGCAGACTACGGATGATGGCGGGCAGCGGGCGGCGTGAGCGGAGCTTCATGGGAGATTATTTGTCGGTGTTTTCGTAGGAGTCGTGCCACTGGTGGAGAACGAGCCAGCTGAGTGAAAGGACGCCGGCAGTGAAAATGAAACCGAGGATACACGTGGTGGCGGCGGTCGCGAAGAGCGCGGCGTATTTGGCTTGGCTGGAGTAGATGATCGCTTGGAAGCCGAGACCGCCGCCGTCGCCGGCGGAACTGCCGGCGGTGTAGTCACCGACGAGGGCCCCGATGGGTGCGAGGGTGGCGGCGATGCGCAAGCCGGTGAAAAAGTAGGGCAACGCAGCGGGCACGCGAAGATAAAGGACTTGTTGGAGGCGACTGGTGCGCCACATGGCGAAGAGCTCAACGAGGTGGCGATCGGTGGAGACGAGGCCCTGTGTGGTGTTCACCACGAGGGGGAAAAAACAGATGAGAAACGTGATGATCGTGACGCTTTTGAGGCCGGCCCCGACCCAGATGACGAGGATCGGCGCAAACACGATCACGGGCGTCATCTGCAAAATCATCAGGTAGGGATACAGGCCGATGCGGACCAGCCGCGAGAGCGAGAGGGCGAGTGCGAAGAACGAGCTGACGATGACGGCTAGGGCGAAGCCGAGGAGCGCGCCTTGAGTGGTGTTGAGGGCGGCGCGGGCGAGCGAATCGGCGTGCGTGCGAAACGCGGTGACCACGGCGGTGGGCGTCGGCAAGAGAAAGCGGAGCTCCTCGGAGAGCAGCGCGTGGGCGGCATACCACGCGGCAATGACGAGTGCACCGGTCGCGGCGGGAAGAAAAATGGTTTGGAGCCGGCGGGACATGCGCGTTCAGACGGTGTCGGGTTCGACGGAACGCAGAAGGCGGGAGACGTCGGCGACGAGATCGTGGTAGGGACGGGAGAGGCGGGTGGCTGCGGTGCGAGGGTAGGGGAACGGGACGGGAATCTCGGTGTGGAGGTGGGCTGGGTTGGCGGAGAAGATGAAGATACGATTGGAGAGAAACACGGCTTCAGCGACCGAGTGGGTGACGAAGAAAGCGGTCCAAGCGTGGCGTTCCCGAATGGTGAGAAGCTCCTCGTTGAGGTGTTCGCGCGTCATTTCGTCGAGGGCACCGAAGGGTTCATCGAGGAGGAGAATTTTTGGCGAGAGGGCGAGGGCGCGGGCGATGGAGACGCGCATTTTTTGGCCACCGGAAAGCTGGCGCGGGTAGGCGTTGGCTTTCTCGGAGAGGCGCACCAAGTCGAGGACGCGGCGGCTGATGGCGGACCGTTCGGCGGGAGCAATCCCGCGGAGAGCGAGCGGGAGCTCAATGTTGGCCGTGACCCTGAGCCACGGAAGGAGGGTCGGCTCTTGGAAGACGAAGGCGAGGTCGGCGGCGGCGGCGTCAGGTGAGCGACGGTCGACGATGAGGGACCCGGCGGTGAGCGGGGTGAGGCCGGCGATGAGGCGGAGGAGGGTGGATTTGCCGCAACCGCTGGGGCCGAGGAGGGAAACGAATTCGCCGGGTTGGACGGTGAGGTTGAGGCGGTCGAGCACGAGTGGGCCTTCGCCGAAACGTTTGGTGGCTTCGCGGAATTCGACGATGGGTGGCAGCGGCGCTGACATGGGGGCCAACGTGGAGTGACGTTCGGCGCGGGGCAAGTGCCCGAGGCAATATGTCGGAGACTGGCGGTGGTGGCTTAAGGCGGGGTGGTTTGAAAAATTCTGACCGAGTGCGCGGGTGGGTGTGCGGACTTGGCGGCGTCGAAATTTTCCCACCCGGCGTTGGCGATGAAGGTGGGGCGACCGTTGACGAGTGTGACGAGCGCAAGGTCGTCCAAGTGAGGGAAAGCGGCGGCGAGAACGGTGACGGAGGTGAGGGCGGTGAGGTCGGAGGAGAGCCCGACGCGGATGAGGCGCTGGGGGCTCACGCCATTTTGCACGGCGAAGAGTCCGTCGGGAGCGGGTGCGAGCCCATCAAGGCCGACGAGCGTCGCGTTCGGTGGTGGGGTGAAGGCGCGCACGACCGGTGCGGATTCGGACAGATCGATCGCGAAGAGGCCGTTGGCGAAGTCGGCGGCGATGAGCGTGCGGTTGGTTAGCACCAGACCTTGGAGGGAGACGAAGTCGGGATACTCGACAAGTTTGTCCATTTCTTCGCCACCGGGGAGGTAGCGCCAGATGATGGGCGCGGTGCTGTCGGTGGCGTAGATGGTGCCGTCCGGGGCGACGACGAGGTCGCCGAGCACGTGGTCGCGGCCGTCGGAGGGTACGTCGATCACGCGGAGGAGTTCGCCAGTGACGAGGCTGAAGGCGGCGAGGGCGGCGCGGCCTTTTTGCTCGGGGGTGAAGCCGCTCATTTCGGGGACGGCGGAGGTGGCGGCCCAAAGGGTTTGGCGGGTTTCATCGAGGGCGAGGCCGAAGACGCCGAAGAGTTCTTCGGTTTCGGCAGTGTAGCGGCTGACGCGGCCATCGCGGTCGCGGCGCCAGATGCAACGCTGGTGAACATCGCCGAGGAAGAGGTCGCCCGTGCGGTCGCGAAACGCGATGCCCTCAATGATGCCGATACGACCTGGGAGTTCGACGAGGAGGTCGGCTGAGCCCTGCGGTTCGCGATTGGCGGCGAGGGCGGTACGAATGGCGTTGAAAGCGCGGGAGCCTTGGAGGGAGGCGAAGGCGGGGTCGCGTTCCACGGCCGTCGCGACGCCGAGGGCGGTGAGACGGCGCAAGGTGGCGAGGGCCTCGTCGGGTCGGTCGGTGAGGGCCTGCGTGGCAGCGAGGTGGTGCAGGTAACGCGGGGAATCGGGGCGCAGGGCGATGGCCGCGGCATAGGCGTCGCGGGCGGCTGCGAAGTCTTGGCGTTGGTAGGCGGCCTCGGCGGTGCGACGGAGAGTGGAGTGAGACTGGGCGGGCTGAGCGGAAGAAGGAGAGAGGGAGAGAAGGAGAGACGCGGAGAATAGAAGCAGACGGCGGACGGGGGACATGAGAGCGAAAATGACGTGACGGACGGTTGGCGCAGCAAGATTGTGGGGGGCGCAAAAAAGGGGCGCAGTGGAAACTGCGCCCCGGGGGAAAGGGAGGGGAACGGGCGTTGCTTACTCGTAGCGGAGGGCGTCGATGGGGTCGAGTTGGGCGGCTTTGTAGGCCGGGTAAAAGCCCGAGACGATGCCGACGACGGCGCTGCCGGCGACGGAGATGCCGATCCAGAGGGTCGGCACGAGGACGGGCCACCCGTTATAGTGCGAGAGCAGTTGAGACCCCCCGACGCCGACGCACACTCCGATCAGGCCGCCGAGGGAGCTGAGGAGAATGGCCTCGATCAGGAATTGGGTGAGGACGTCGCGGCCGTGGGCGCCGATGGCGAGGCGGATGCCGATCTCGCGGGTGCGCTCGGTGACGGAGACGAGCATGATATTCATGATGCCAATACCGCCGACGATGAGGGAAACGCCGGCGATGCCGGCGAGGAGGCCGGTCATGGTCTTGGCGGTGGCGGTGGCGGCGGTGGCGAGTTCTTCCTGGGTGCGGACGGTGAAGTCGGGTTCGCGACCGCGGCGACGCTGGGTGAGAAGGTCTTCGACGGCGAGTTTGACCGAGGCGATGTCGTTGGCTTCGGCGGCCTGGATGCGGATCATACTGATGTTGGTGCGGCGCGAGACCCGGCGCATGTGCGAGGTGTAGGGGATGAGGACGGCATCGTCTTCATCGGAACCGAAGATGCTGAAGCCTTTGGGCGAGAGGACCCCGAGAATACGGAAAGGGAGATTGCGAATGCGGAGAGTCTGGCCGATCGGGTCTTCGTTGGGGAAAACCTGGTCGGCGACGGTTTTGCCGATCACGCAGACCTTGGCGAGGGACTTGATATCTTGGTCGGTGAACATGGCGCCGGAGGCCATGGGCCAGTTGCGGACGTAGGGGTAGTCGGGGCCGACGCCGTTGACGTTGGTGTTCCAGTTAAGACCGTTGGCGAGAATCTGGCTGCGGTCGCGCACTTCGGGGCTGAGGCCGTCGATGCCCTTCACGTCGGCGAGGATGGCGTCGGCGTCTTCGGGGGTAAGGGAGGTTGAGCTGCCGTAGCCGCCGCGCGTGCCGCCGCTAGAAAAACTGCCGGGCATGACGGTGATGAGGTTTTGGCCGAGGGAGGCGACCTGGGCCTCGACCTGGGCTTTCGCGCCGTTGCCGATGCTGACCATGGTGATGACGGCGGCGACGCCGATGATCATGCCCAACGCGGTGAGCATCGAGCGCATGGTGTTGCGGCGGAGGGCGCGAAGGGCGACGAGGAGGGTGCTGGTAAATCTCATGGAGGGTACGTCCTCAGTGTTGGGCGGCGGTGGTGAGCTTGGCGGCGGTCTCGGCCTGTTTGATGCGGAGCATTTCTTCGGCGGCGATGGAACGGTTTTCGACGGGGGCATCACGGACGACGACGCCGTCGCGCAAAATGAGATTGCGCTTGCAGTAGCGGGCGACGTCGAGCTCGTGGGTGACCATGACGATGGTGATGCCTTGATCGTTGAGCTTCTGGAAAACGCCCATGACTTCCACGGAGGTTTTGGAATCGAGATTACCGGTGGGCTCGTCGGCGAGGAGGACCTGCGGGGAATTAACGAGGCCGCGGGCGATGGCGACGCGCTGTTGCTGACCGCCGGACAGCTGGTTGGGCATGTGGTCGGCGCGGTTGGCGAGGCCGACGATTTCGAGGCAGTGGAGGGCGCGTTCGCGAATTTCCTCGGAGGACGCTTTGCGGTGGCGCCCATAGAGCATGGGAAGCTCGACGTTTTCGAGGGCGGTCGTGCGGGCGAGGAGGTTGAAGCCCTGAAAGACGAAACCGAGCTTTTGGTTACGAAGATCGGCGAGTTCGTTGCGGTCGAGTTTGTCGATATCGATGCCGTCGAGGAGGTAGGTGCCCTTGGTCTGCCGGTCGAGGCAGCCGAACATATTCATGAGCGTGGATTTGCCGGAGCCGCTCGCACCCATGAGGGCAATGAACTCGCCGCGATGGATGTCGAGGCTCACGCCACGCACGGCGTGCACCGGCACCTCGCCAGACTCATAGATCTTATGGATGTCCTTAATTTGGACGACGGGAGACGACATGGTAAAAGTAATCGAACGAGGGGCGGATGCGTTCAGCGCGGACCGCGCGAACTGCTGCCCATGCTGCCGCTGCGTCCGCTGAAGGGGTTCGAAGCACCGCCGGGAGCGGCGCCAGGGGCGGTCGGGGAGGCCCCCGGCATGATGACGCCGGTGATGATGGTGTCTCCTTCCGCGAGCCCCTCGAGCACTTCGGTCGTGAAGCCATCCGACACTCCGAGCTTCGCGGTGACTTGCGTGACCTTCTTATCTTTATCCGCTGCGGCCGGATCCACGAATTTGTAAAGTGAACGCGTCACCACGGTGCTATTAAAACCGCGGTCTCCGCCGGGGCCGACGGGGCGACCACCACCGGCTCCGCTGCTACCACCACGACCGCTCTCGCTGCCTTTGGTGCCTTTGCGGGAGCCGGGCGTGGCGAGGCGGGCGGCGATGAGGTCGGGGTCGAGGCCTTTGTCTTTGGCGAGTTTCTTGGCTTTTTCGATTTGTTCGGCGGAGGCGGGGGTGCCGCGCTCGAAGCCGATCTCACGCATGATGGCCATCGTGGCCGTCATGCGTTCATCGTCGGTCATCGTCGCTGAGCTTCCCGTTTTTTCGGCACCCTTGCCATCGGATTTGGCGACGACGGGAGTGGCTGCGGAAGCGGCCGCGAGCACTTCTTGCGGAACGCGAACGCGGAGCGCGCCATTGGCAATGCGGAGGACGCTGGGGCGTTGCTGAACGATGATCGAAACGTTCGCGGTCATGCCGGGCTTGAGCTTCGAGTCTTCGTTGCTGACATCAATGATCGTGGCGTAGGAAACGACGCTTTGGCTCACGCTGGCGGAGTTCCGCACCATCCGGACGTTACCGTTGAAGGTGCGGTTGGGGAAGGCATCGACGGTGAATTTAACCTCTTGGCCCTCGGCGATGCTGCCGATGTCGGCCTCGGCGACGGCGGCGTTGATCTGCATCTTCGTGAGGTCGTTTACGAGGGTGAAGAGCACGGGAGCGTTCATGCTCGCGTTGACGGTGCGGCCCTTGTCGGTCTTGCGGTCGAGGACCATGCCGTCGATCGGGGCGACGATGGTGCAGCGGGAGAGGTCGAGCTTCGCATTTTCAACGGCGGCGGTGCGGGTGAGCATCGTGGCGTTGGACTGGGCGAGTTGGGCCTCGGCGTTGTCGAGCTCCGACTGCGAAACGAGTTTCTTGCCGGAGAGTTCGCGGGTGCGCTCGGCTCCGAGCTGCAGGAGGCGATTGCTGGCCTTGGTGGACTCGAGATCGGCTTCGGACTGTTTTAGCCGCTGGGTGGGCGTGGCTTCGTCGATGCGGGCGAGGATGTCGCCGGCTTTTACCTTGGAATTAAAATCTACGAAAACTTCTTTGATCTGACCGGAAACTTGGGCGCCGATGTCAACGGTGACGACGGGCTGGAGGTCGCCGGTCGCAGTCACGGTCTGGGTGATATCGCCTCGAGTGACCTTGATGGTCTGGAACTCCGGGGCTTTCTCAGATTTTGCGCCGAAGTAATACCACGCACCGTAGCCGCCGCCGGCGATGAGTAGGGTGAGGAAGATAAGACCGCCGGAACTTTTCGATTTAGCCATGAGAGTAAGGGAGGAGTTTAATGGAAAGCGCGGGAGAGTTGCAGGGAGAAAAATGGCGCGCAACGAATCTTTCCGGTGGTAGCCAAGAAAAGCGAAGCGTGCGGTGGGGAGAGACGCGGTAATTTTTGAAAGGTGACGGAAATATTTCGGTCGTTTTCGGCGTGGAAGAACACGGTGGGCAAAATGGGATTGCTAGGTTCGTACGGGCCGCGTTGCCTCCGGGAGTCGCGTCCCTGCGCGGCTTTTTTCATGACCCATAATTCCGTTTGGATGCGGTTGGTTTCACTTCGTGCCGGTCAGTTGCGGGCACTCTTTGTCCTGAGGAGCGCCTTGGCAGTCGCGACGTTGACGACGTTGCGGGCGCAAGTGGGCTCGACGCCCGTTGAGGGGCTGCGGGAAGCAAGTCCGCGGGTCCATGCGATCACGGGGGCGCGGATTGTGCCGGCGCCCGGGGTGGTGATTGAGCGCGGAACGCTCGTGCTGCGCGACGGCGTCATTGCAGCCGTCGGCGCCGAGGCGGACGTGAAGATCCCGTCTGATGCGCGATTGTGGAAGGCTGAGGGCAAGACTCTCTATGCGGGGTTGCTTGAGCCGCTCGCTGAAGTGCATTTGCCTGCGGCGCTCAAGGCGCCCGCGCCGTCGGCGGATGGGGAAGGAGGGGGACGCGGTGCGCGGGGCGCAGCGGCACCGACGGAAATGTTAGCGCCGGCCGCCGCCGCGCGATCATGGAATGCGCGGGTGATGCCGGAGCGCGACGTGGCGAAGGTGCTTGTGGCCGACGACAAAGGTGCGACGACGCTGCGCGAACTCGGTTTCGCGACGGCGGCGGTGGTGCCCGGTCGCGGCGTGTTTCGCGGTGAGAGTGCGTTGGTGAGCTTGAGTGGACGGCCGCCGGGGGCGGCGCTGGTGCGGTCGCACTTGGCGCAGCACGTGGCGTTCGAACTGGGAGGGGGGCGCGAGAGTGGGTATCCCGGCTCGTTGATGGGAGCGATCGCGTTGATTCGGCAGACGTTGCTCGACGCCCGGTGGCATCGAGCGGCCAACGAAGCTTATGTGAACCTGAAATCGTCGGGCACCGCTCGGCCGGAGGCGAATGCCTCGTTGGAGGCGCTGGCGGCAGCGGCGAACGGAACGGAGCCAGTGGTGATCGAAGCGCAGGATGAACTGGACCTCTTGCGCGCCCAGAAAATCGCCGACGAGTTTAAGTTGAAGCTGATTTTGCGCGGGCGGGGCACCGAGTACCGCGTCGTCGGAGCGCTGGCGGTGGCGAAGACGCCCGTGATCGTGCCGTTGAATTTTCCGACCGTGCCGGAAATCGAGACGCCCGAGAAAGCCGTGGATGTGCTGCTCTCGACCCTGCAGCATTGGGAACTGGCACCGGCCAATGCGGCGCAACTCACGGCGCGGGGAGTGCCCATCGCTTTCACGACTTCCGGTCTGAAGCAGCCTGAGACTCAGTTTTGGTCAGCGGTGCGCTTGGCCGTGAAGCGGGGTCTGGCGCCCGCCGACGCGTTGGCGGCCGTGACCACCGCACCGGCAAACATGTTGGGCGTGGATGATATGGTCGGCACGTTGACTGTGGGGAAACTGGGACACGTGGTGATTGCCACCGGGGATCTTTTCGCTGCCGACAGCACCGCGGAAATTACCGACATGTGGGTGGACGGAGACCATTTCGAGTTAGAGGCTGCGCGCAAGGTGGACGTGAGAGGCACGTGGACCCTGACGTGGACGGGCGCTCCGACGGGCGCGCCGAGTGAGTTGAAAATTGAGAGTCGTGTCGGTGCGACGACCGGCGGTGGCGGGCGACCGCGCGCGCGGTTTGGTGATAGAGATGTCACGCTCACCCAGGTGCGAAACCAAGTGACCGTGCTGGCACCGGCGGAGGTGTTTCAAGGCAAGGAGGCGCAGGGAACGGTGCGGCTGTCCGGTGCACTCAATGATGGCGCGCTGGCGGGGACGGGCCTGTTGCCGGACGGGGCGACGATGCGGTGGAGTGCGACGCGGGTGGTGGCCGCAAGTGCGACAGCGTCAAAAACCGACGACCAGAAATCCGCGGATAAAAAGCCGGACGAGACCAAGCCCGCCGAGAAGTTTTATGCGACGACCGATGCGTATCCTGCCGGAGCCTACGGACTGAAGGGACTGCCGACGCAGCCCGCCTGGATCTTGATCAAGAACGCGACGCTGTGGACGAGTGGGCCGCAGGGGCGGATCGTGGGTGGCGACGTGCTCGTGCGGTCGGGAAAAATTGAAAACGTGGGCCAAGGCCTCGTCGCGCCAGCGGGAGCGACCGTCATCGATGCGACGGGCAAACATGTGACCGCCGGGCTCATCGATTGTCATTCACACACGGCGATCTCGCGGGGAGTGAACGAAGGCACGAGCGCCGTGACCGTAGAGGTGCGAGTCGGCGATGTGCTCGACGCGACGGACATCAGTATTTACCGGCAATTGGCGGGCGGCCTCACGACGGCGAATGTGCTGCACGGATCGGCCAATCCGATGGGCGGACAGAATCAGGTGATTAAGTTGCGGTGGGGCGGAATGCCCGAGGATCTGAAGTTCGCGGGGGCGAAACCCGGAGTGAAGTTTGCGCTCGGTGAGAACGTGAAGCGCTCGAATTTTCAAGCACCCCTCACCGGTCCGGCGCGTTACCCGCAGACCCGTATGGGTGTGGAGCAGGTCATGGTGGATACGTTTGCGCAGGCGCGTGACTACGAACGCGAATGGACAGATTGGCAGGCCGGCAAGGCGCCGCTGCCGCCGCGTCGCAATTTGCGGCTCGAGGCTGCGGTGGAAATGCTGAAGGGCGAACGGGTGATCCACATTCACTCTTACCGGCAGGACGAAGTGCTGATGTTTATCCGGCTGGCGCAGCGGGAAAAAATCACGGTCGCGACGTTTCAACACATCCTGGAGGGCTACAAAGTGGCCGATGAAATTGCCAAACTGGGTGCGGGCGGTTCGTGCTTCAGCGACTGGTGGGCCTACAAATATGAGGTCGTCGATGCGATCCCGTACGACGGAGCCATGATGCACGCTGCTGGGGTGGTCACGTCGTTCAACTCCGACGATGCGGAACTCGCGCGCCGCATGAATACCGAAGCCGCGAAGGCCGTGAAATACGGCGGTGTGCCCGAGGACGAGGCCTTGAAATTTGTGACGTTGAACGCCGCCAAGCAGCTGCGGATTGATGATCGTGTTGGGTCGCTCGAAGTGGGCAAGGACGCCGATTTTGTCATCTGGAGTGCGAGTCCGCTGTCGACTTACACGCGAGCCGAGCAGACGTGGGTGGATGGCCGCCGGTATTTTTCACTCGCAGACGATGCGGCCATGCGGGTGTCGGCTACGACCGAGCGGGAAGCGCTCGTGCAAAAAGCACTCGCTGAGCGGATGAAGGCGCTGGCCGGCGGCGGAGCTGGCGCTGGTGCCGGCGCGCGCCGGCCGGACGCCGCGCCGACTCCCGATCTGGTGCGGGTGATCCAGCTGATGGAAGAGCGCGCCGCGCATGAATACCGCTCCATTTACCACAATGGCCAAAACGCCACCAACTGCTCGACCAATGCGCTCCAATAATCTTCCCGCGCTCCTCGCGCTTTTCTTGGCGGGTGCGGCGGGACTCGGCGCGTCCGACAATGTGCCGGCGGTTCGTTCGACGAAGCCGCTGCTATTGCGCGGAGCGACCGTGCATACTGTCAGCGGAGCGGATCTGCCGGTGACGGACGTCTTGTTGCAGGACGGTAAGATTGCCGCCATTGGCGTGAAGCTCGTCGTGCCCGCGGGCGCGACGATCGTGGAGGTGACGGGCAAGCACATCTACCCTGGATTGATTTCGGCCTACACGGGGATGGGCCTGACGGAACTGGGTTCGGTGCGGGGCAGCGTGGACCTCGCGGAAACGGGGTTACTCAACCCCAACGCGCGCGCGCAGCCGGCGCTGAACGCGGACAGCGAGCACATCCCTGTGTCGCGTTCGAACGGGATCCTCACGGCGTTGAGTGTGCCGCTGACAACGGGTCTGGTGGCGGGGACATCGACCTTGATTCGCATGGACGGCTGGACGTGGGAAGATCTCACGTTGCGCAGTGCGGCGGCTCTGCATGTTTATTGGCCCAGACTTTCCGTGAACCGCGACCCGAGTTTCCCTCGTTCCGCAGGAGAACAGCAAAAGACGATCGATGAAAACGTGCGGAAAATCCGTGACGCCTTCGCGACGGCGCGAGCTTATCTGAAAGCCAAAGAAGGCGCCGGCAAACCGATCGACAGCGACTCGCGATGGGAAGCGATGATTCCCGTTTTGAAAGGGGATCTGCCCGTCTTTGTGCATGCGACCGAAATGACGCAGATTGAATCGGCCGTGGCTTGGGCGAAGACGGAAAAATTGAAGATTACCCTCGTCGGAGGCTTGGACGCGTGGCGGGTCCTCGACCTGCTCAAGGCTAACGATATAGCGGTGATCGTCAGTCCGGTGACGGCGCTGCCGTTGCGCCGCGAAGATCCGTTTGATGCGCCCTTCACTAATCCGGCGAAGCTCCACGCCGCGGGCGTGCGTTTCTGTATCGCGAACGACGGCGCGAGTGCCGAGATGGGTACGATGGCCGACCGCAATCTTCCGTACGAGGCGGGCAAGGCCGCGTCCTATGGCCTGCCACCGGCGGAGGCGCTCAAAGCCATCACGCTTTATGCGGCGCAGATTCTGGGGGTCGGTGCCGAGCTCGGTTCAATTGAGATCGGCAAGCGGGCCACGCTGATTGTGACGGACGGTGATCCGCTGGAGATTCCGACCCGGGTTGAGCAGGCTTACATCGACGGCGCGCGCATCGACCTGTCGAACCGCCACCTCCGGCTCTACGAAAAATATCAGAAGAAATACGAACAGCAGAAAGCGTCGAAATCATGACCTCGTCCCGCCCCGTGTAGCGTTTCCGTCTCCCGCGAATTTTCTCGTGACGGTGCTGCCAGCTGCCGAAGAAGGCCGCGGCCGGGGCGCAGGAAATTGACCCGAGCGAGGAAGCGGTTTTGGGGAGCTACGCGGCATGCTCCCATCGCGACGTGCGGCGCGGGCTGGAGGATGAAAGTAATCTGCCTTTCAATGGGCTGACAATGCGCTGACCGGCGACGTGGCCCCGTGAGACCCTCGAGTGCGACTCCCTCGAGTGCGACGACGTTCGCTGCCTGCCGCGGCGACGAAGTGCCTGACCGGCGGTGAAGGCAGTGGAGAATCGCCCGCAAGCAGGCTCCTACCTCGGAGGAGCGAGTTTCGGGTAGGGCGGAGGCGACGGGACTGATCGCGGATCTTTGGCGAGGAGGGCTTGGAGCGTGGTGATGGCGGCGGTGAGTTGAGCGTCTTCGCCGCGATGGGTGGCGGCTGGGAGGTTGTCGACAATCACGTCAGGGGTGAGGCCGCTGCCCTCGATGACCCAGCCCTCGCCCGGAATGAAGGAACCGTTTTCGGCGGCGCTGATGATGCCCTTGTCGACCAGGGTGTTGATCGAGCGAAGCCAGATCCCACCACCCCAAGTCCGCGTGCCGATGATCGTGCCCAGACCGAGATGACGAAGGCCGTTTGCCATCGTCTCGCCGTCGGAGGCGGTGGACTCGTTGACGAGGACGACGAGATGGCCGCGGAAAGTGGATTGCATGTTGGCATTGACGTCGCCGAAGCGGGGGGCCCACCACATCCACGCCTTCCGCATGAGGCGGGACATGATCCAGCTATCGATGTTGCCGCCGCGGTTGTGGCGGAGGTCGAGAATCAGGGCGGGGCGGTTGGCCACCGGGTAGAAATCACGGGCCCATTGGGCGTAGTCCGTCGAGCCCATCGCGCGGAGATGGACGTAGCCGATCTGGTTGCCGCCCGCCGCGTCGACGCGGTGACGACGCTGCTGCTCCCAATCGGTGTAGCGCAAGGCGCTCGCGTCGACTGAGCTGAGGGGAGTAACCACCGCGTCGAAGGCCGCACCGCCGCCGGACGGGAGGATGTTAAGCAGGACTTGGCGACCCGCTTGATTGCGGAGTAACGCCTCGGGATCAGGCGTAGTGAGAAGAGCGATACCGTTAATGCTTGCGATGACATCGCCGACAGCGATGCGCAGGCCGGGTCGAGTGAGCGGCGAGGCCTTGTCGGGATAGTCCGGGTCGCCTTCGTAGATTTCCATAATACGCCAGCCGCCGCGGGTATCATCACGAACGAGGCGGGCGCCGAGGGAGGCGGGCGGGGCGGTTTCCTCTTCCGGAGCGAAGCGGACATCGCCGGGCTGGACGCTGGTGTGCAGCGCGGAGAGCTCGCTCATCATGTAGGTGAGGGCGTCATTGAGTTCGGCGCGGTCGGTCACGCGGTCCACGAGCGGAAGGTGCTTGGCAAGGTTGGCCTGCCAGTCGACGCCGTGCATGCCGGCGTCGTAAAAATAATCGCGGTGCAAGCGCCACGCATCGGTGAACATCTGCCGCCAGCTCTCGCGTGGTTGGAACGAGAACTTGAGCGCACTGAGATTCACTTTGGATTTTTCGAGTCCGGTGGGCGCCTTTGCGGCTGCGTCGATGACATAGAGGTCGTTCGTGCGGCGGAGCAGAATTTTTTTTCCGTCCGCGGAAAGCTCATACGATGAGGTGCCTTCGGAAATCGTGCTGGTTTCGACGTCCTTGTTTTTGATTTCGATCCCGAGCAGGCGAGCGCCCGTTTCCGGGCTAGCCGATCCGCTGCGCGAGCGATCAAGGACAAAGAGGGCCTTGTCGGTGACCGTGAGATGCGAGTAGTTGCCGGCTGCGACGGGAACTTCCCACAACCGGCCGGCAAGGCCGGCGAGTTGCACCACGGTCGGCTTGGGCTGGGATGTTTTTGCTTTGGGTGAATCGGCGTCGGGAGCTGACTTCGGCTCTTTGACGTCGTCCTTTTTTTCCAGAGTGGGTAACGATTTCTTAGCGGTGGAGAGTTCGTCATCGGGTTGAAACGGCGAACGCAGGGTGTCGGCGGACAGTGCGAGTTGGTAAATCTTCACGGTGCGGTCGAAGAACGGCTCGGGTTGACGCAGGCCCCACGGGGCGCTGACGGTGCTCTGGAGTGCACGGGCGGAAAGGAAATAGAGCCATTTCCCATCGGGGCTCCACGCGGCGTGGTTGCTGTCGGTGCGTTCGCTGGTGATGGGGACCGTGCGATCCTCGGCGACGCTATAGAGCCAGATGACGCCGTAGCCGTTGTCCGCGCTATTGACGTAGGCGAGCCATTGACCGTCCGGAGACCAGGCCAGCTCGGGGGAGTCGAAATCGCGTTTCGGTGAGAAAGCGACCCGGCGTTTCTCGGCGGTCTTGGTATGGAAGAGCCAGAGTTCCTGATCGCGCTCGGCGGAGGCGATCCACGTGCCGTCGGGCGAGGCGACGCCATGCAGGCGGAGGACCTTGGCGTCTGTGGTGAGCTGTTCGCGGGGGCCGACGCCGTTGGCCGGCGCGCGCCAGAATTCGACCTCACCGGATTCGTCGGAGAGCAAAAGCAGCGACTTGCCGTCACCCACAAAACTCGCCTCACGATAGCGCACGCCGCTCTGGCGGGTGACCTCGACGAGGCGACCCTGGCCGGCCGGAGCGACGAAGACTTGCCCGCGGACGGTGAGGGCGACGCGGTCGCCGGTCGGAGAGAGGGCGCGATGGGTCACGTAGTCCATCGGCTTGGACACCCATTTTTCGCGGGTTTGATCGAAGTCCGAAGCGAGGGTGATCGGCACGATCGCGGTGCGGCTCGTCGCCAGATCGAGGAGCCAAAGATCGGCGCCATTTTGATAGGCGATGCGGCTGCGGTGAAGACTGGGGTTCTTTACGCCGAAGTCGGTGTGCCTCGTGAGTTGGCGGAGGTCGGTGCCGTCGGGCTGCATCGACCACAGATTCATCGTCCCGTCGCGGTCGCTGGCGAAATAGACGCGACCCTGGGACCACATCGGCCA
>Ga0209550_10002434_pt1 | contig 17853 bp, 13 predicted proteins | sample LauGreSuBDMM15SN_2_FD_187567 | JGI IMG/M metagenome (GOLD analysis project Ga0209550, IMG submission 187567) | Freshwater lake microbial communities from Lake Michigan, USA - Su13.BD.MM15.SN (SPAdes) (version 5) | ecosystem: Environmental > Aquatic > Freshwater > Lake | place: Lake Michigan...
ACTGACACGGCCAGAAGCAGGATGAGGCCCAGCGCAATGCGCTGGGCCACGAGTTTGATCAAAGGATGCACAGTATCCTCAGGCGTTCAGCCAGCACATGGACATGGCCTTGCCGTTCATCAGCCCGCCTGCGGGGTTTGCAATCCAACCACCCACTTCGTTGCGACGGCCTTCAACCCAATCGTTGAACATCGGGCAAATCAAGCCGCCCGTGTCGCGCAGGATGTTGGCCATTTCGGAATACATGCCCTTGCGCTTGGTTGGGTCAAGTTCGCCACGTGCGGCGATCATCACCTCATCAAACCGCGCGTCTTTAAAGGCAGTGTCGTTCCATTCTGCGGTCGACAGATAGGCTGTCGAATACATCTGGTCTTGCACCGGACGACCGCCCCAATAGCTGGCGCAGAAGGGCGAGACGTTCCAGACGTTGGACCAATAGCCGTCATCGGGCTCTAGCTTCACTTGCAGCGGAATGCCTGCGGCATTGGCGCTGGCTTGGAACAATTGGGCCGCTTCCACAGCGCCGGGGAAGGCACCGGGGGCAACCTGCAGCAGAATGGGCGAGCCGTCATGGCCCGATTTCTTGTAGAAATCGGCGGCAGCGGCGGCATCGTATTCGCGCTGGGCGATCGAGTCGTCAAACATCGGATAGGCCGCGTTGATCGGGAAGTCGTTCCCGCGCGAACCCATGCCGCCCAAGATCTTGTCGACCATTTCCTGACGGTTGACGGACATCTTCAGCGCCATGCGCAGATCGTTGTTGTCAAACGGGGCGGCGTTGCAGCGCATGATGAACACGTAGTGCCCGGGGCCAGCAGCGCGTTCAATCGCCACATCGGTGTTGCCCTTAAGCAGTTCGACGATCTTGGGGTCGATCCGGTTCATCAGGTGGATTTGGCCCGCCTGAATGGCCGCCGTGCGGGCGGTGTTGTCGTTGATCGTCAGGATTTCGACTTGGTCAGCATGGCCGCGCGACGAATCCCAATGATTGGCGTGCTTTTCAAAGGCGGTGCGCACACCCGGCTCATGCTCGACCACTTTATAAGCGCCGCTGCCGATGCCTGATGTGGGGTTGTCCACGCCGCCACCGGGTTGGATGATCAGGTGGTAGTCAGCCATCAAGAAGGGTAAGTCGGCGTTGCCAGCGGCCAAGGTCAAGGTGACCATGTCGCCCTCGGCCTTCATGTCGGTGATGCCTTTGACGATGCCTTGTGCGCCCGATTGCGCCTTGTCATCGGTGTGGCGCTTCAGCGTTGCCACCACGTCTTCGGCCGTCATGGTTGCGCCGTTGTGATATTCAACGCCTTTGCGGATCTTGAACATCCACTGGGTCGCATCCGCGTTGGAAGAGACTTCCTCTGCCACGCGCAGGCCCAAAGTGCCGTTCAGTTCCACATCAACCAGCGTTTCGCCCCAGGTCGAGTTGATCATGAAGGGCACGTCCGAAGCGGCCAAGGCCGGGTCCAGCGTGTTGGTGCTTTCGCCGCCCTGCATACCTGCGCGCAGCAGGCCACCCTTGACGGGTGTGTCAGCAAAGGCTGCCGTTGACAGCATGGTCCCCGCCACAGCGGTCGAGACGCCCAAGGCGCCCGCACGGCCGACGAATTCGCGGCGGCTCATTTTCCCGGCCGAGGCTAGGCTTAGCAGGTGGTTCAGTTCATTGGACATGTCTCTCTCCCTTTTGGTTTTCGGTTGCCCGAGTCTTATTGGTCTAATCCGACTAAAACGCACTTCTTCGATTGCACCAAGGATTATTTTTGCACCCTTAGCCCAACTTTTGTCACACAAACCGCCGCGCCACTTGGTCATCCCAAGCGCGTTCAAACACCACCTTTTCGCCCTCCCACGCCGTCAGGCGGGCCGTCATGCGCAGATGGGTGGCGGTGCAGGTCATCTCAGCCTCGGCCTTGGTGCGCACGGCCCAATCGCCCCGACTTAGGCGCTGCTCCCAAACATGATGCGCGCGGGCAGAGGTGGGGTCGTCGGCGTTGATTTCCCAAAGCTCATCAAGGCTTTCGCCGCTGGTCAGCCCGTGGGTCAGGTTTTCAATATCGCCGCCATCTTCATGCACAACCAAGCGGTGGGTGCCCGACAAAAGGTCAGTTTCAATATGCCGCGCGCTGCTGCCTTTGCGCACCACACGGTGCGCCCAAGGGGTGGCGGTTTCAGCGGCAGGTGGGGTCCATTCCGCGGTCGTGCCCTGATGCACCGGCAAGTCCAACTTGCCCCCCGTCAAGGTTAGAACCCCCGCCTCGGGCGAAGGCCAGACAAAGGGCCAATAGGAATTCGAAAACGCCAACCGCAGTCGATGCCCTGCTGCCACGCGGTAAGCCATTTGGTCCAAGACAAAGGTCACAGCCACCGTCTGCCCCGGCACCAATGCCTGTGGTGTTGCAGCACCTGTCCTGTGGCACAGGTTAAACATCCCATGCGCAATGCGCACCGAAGCGCCATCTGGCCCCACATCACACAACCGCGCCACAACAAAGCCCAAGGGCTTGTCGCTTGAGACATGGATCGTCAACCGCGCCGCGCCCAATAACTCCAGTGGAGCACTCAGCGCATCCCCATCAAAGCACACCGACACCGCATCATCGGCGCGCTGGTCTCCGGGCATTTCGGCGTTCAACCCCATCGGAAAGAACTCACCCGCGTTCATACCCAGATGCTGCGGTGTGGCTATTTGGCACGAAATCGCCGCCCCGTCATCTTGGCTCAAATACGCGACGTGCGGCCCTGTGTGTGTGACCCCCCCCGGCCTCTGCGTCGCAGGGCTTAAGCCCAACACCTTGCGTGTCACGCGGGGCGAGGGCCAAGCGGCCTCAGCCACCCAATGCCCTGCACGGTGCTTCGGGCTGGCATTGGGCGCTTCGGAATGCAGCATATAGGCGCGGTAGGCGGGGTCACTTTCGGCCCCATTGTCCTTGCCTTTCAACCAACGGTTCCACCAGCGCACGGCCTCTTGCAAAAAGCCTATCGCAGGGCCGGGCACGGCGGTGTGGGGGTATTGGTGCACCCAAGGCCCAACGATGCCTTTGGCGCCGGGCAAGTTTTCGGCAATGGCCGCGACTGTGTTCATATAGCTGTCAGCCCATCCGCCCCAGATCAACACCGGCACCTGCAAGCGGGCGTAATCCTCACAGATCGACCCGTGCTGCCAATAGGCCCCGCGCTCTTGCAGGGCGGCCCAGCGGGGTGCCAGCCACGGTTCCGCCTCTAGCCGCTCCAGCCACATCTCGCGCCAATCGGCGCGCAGGGCAGGGTCTGGCGGGCGCGAGGAATACGACAGCATCACCGCCCCCCAGCCAAAGTTTTCGCCCAGCAAACACCCGCCGCGATAGTGGATGTCATCGGCAAAGCGGTCGGTGGTCGAGCAGACCGAGATCACAGCTTTCAGCGCGGGGGGCTGCAAATACGCCGTTTGCAGGCAGTTAAACCCGCCCCAGCTTTTGCCCATCATCCCGACCTGCCCGCTGCACCACGGTTGACGGGCGAGCCAAGCAATCACCTCAACCGCGTCAGACAATTCTTGGGTCGTGTATTCATCCGCCATCAACCCTTCGGAATCACCATTCCCGCGCATATCAACGCGGATGCAGGCATAGCCATGGCCCGCGACATAGGGGTGCATCATCTCATCGCGCGGCAAGGTGCCATCGCGCTTGCGGTAGGGGATATATTCCAAAACGGCAGGGACAGGGGATTTGGCGGCATCTTTGGGCATCCAGACCCGCGCAGACAGGCGGCATCCATCTGACAAAACGATCCCCATGTCAGGATCCTCGACGATGGCGAACGGAAACTCTGTGCGAATGGTCATAGGTGCCTCCCCAAGCTTGGCGTATCAGGCGGCAGGACGGCGGCAAACCTCTGTCCTGAAACGGCGTTTGGCGGTGCGATTGCGACAAGGTCAAGTGTGGAGCCAAAATCTCCTCTTGCCCCAGCGGCCATCCCGCGCCACCCATGGGTCAGAGAGCAGCACTACGGGGCATGATATGACCAAACCCAACATCTTGATCTTGATGGTCGACCAGTTGACCGGCACGCTGTTCGCCGATGGCCCTGCGGCTTTCTTGCACACGCCCAACTTGCGCAAACTGGCAGCAAAGTCGGTGCGCTTTGGCAATGCCTACACCGCCTCGCCGCTATGCGCGCCTGCCCGCGCTGCCTTTATGTCGGGCGCTTTGCCGCGCCGCACACGGGTTTATGACAACGCGGCAGAGTTTGCCTCTGACATCCCGACCTATGCCCACCATTTGCGCCGCGCGGGCTATCAAACTGCGCTCTCTGGCAAGATGCACTTTGTCGGGCCAGACCAGTTGCACGGCTTTGAACAGCGCCTGACGACCGACATTTACCCCGCCGATTTTGGCTGGACGCCGGATTACCGCAAACCCGGTGAGCGGATTGATTGGTGGTATCACAACCTAGGCTCTGTCACGGGCGCGGGCGTGGCCGAAATTACCAACCAGCTGGAATATGACGACGATGTCGCCCACCAAGCTGTGCAGAAAATCTACGATCTGTCGCGCGGCCTTGATCCGCGCCCGTGGAGCCTGACCGTTTCCTTCACCCATCCCCACGACCCTTTCGTCGCACGGCGCAAATACTGGGACCTGTACGAAGGTGCGCCCGAACTGCAGCCCCCCGCCCCCTTGGCGTATGAGGATATGGACCCCCATTCCAAACGCCTGATGGATGCCTGCGATTGGCGCGGCATGGCTGTGACAGATGACCACATCCGCCGCGCACGGCAGGGTTACTTTGCTAACATCTCTTACGTCGATGATAAGATTGGCGAGGTTTTGGCGGCCCTTGCAGCCTCACGGCAAGAAGCGATCATCGTCTTTGTGTCGGACCACGGCGAGATGCTGGGCCGCAAGGGCCTGTGGTTCAAGATGAACTTCTTCGAAGGTGCCGCCCGTGTGCCTTTGATGATAGCGGCCTCTGGTCTAACAGCCGGCCTGATTGAAACGCCGGTCTCGACCATCGACCTCACGCCCACGCTGTGCGACTTGGCGGGCATTTCGATGGAGGAGGTGATGCCGTGGACCGATGGCGAAAGCCTTGTGCCCCTGGCCAAAGGCCAAGCCCGCAGCACGCCCGTCGCGATGGAATATGCAGCCGAAGGATCGATCACCCCCATGGTGGCGCTGCGACAGGGGGCGTGGAAATACATCCACTGTCTGGCCGACCCTGACCAGTTGTTCGATCTGGCCAATGACCCTGAGGAAGAGGTGAACTTGGCCACCAACCCCCGCGCCGCCGAGATTTTGGCCCATTTTCAAGCCTTGGCCAACGAACGCTGGGACTTGCAAGCCTACGACAACGAAGTGCGCCAAAGCCAAGCGCGGCGCTGGGTGGTCTATGAGGCGCTGCGCAATGGAAACTATTACCCGTGGGATTATCAACCCCTGCGTGCCGCATCGGAACGCTATATGCGCAACCACATGGATTTGAACATTCTGGAAGAGAGCAAACGCTTTCCGCGTGGGGAATAAACGACGCTGTCGCCACGACCCGAATTTTCTGCGAAAATTCATTGGGGTTAGGGTTAGCCGGTTGTCGGCTAAGCTTGCATTTTCCGCCTAGAACCGAATTTTCGCAGAAAATTCGTGGCCCTAAGCCCCGCGCGCGGCGGCGTTTTGATCAATCAAATACCTTTGGCTCAGCGGAATGGCCGCCGCCCCCAAAGACCGTGCCTGTGCGCCCACAGTGCCTTCGCGCACCTGCGGCATCGACACGCCCGATAGGTCCAGCCGCGCCAAAGCCTCTTGCGTGCGCAATGTTACCATGGCGCGCACTTTGGGGGGCATCCAGCCGTCAATCAGCACGGCTTCCAGTTCCAACAACGTCGCGGCCGACAAGATCGCGCCTGCCAAACCTTCGGCCGCCAGATCGACCCAAGCTTGCAAGACAGGTTCAGACACCTGCCAATGATTTGGGCTTTCCCAAAGATGATCGGGGGATTCCCCCGCCGCCGTCATCATCGCTTCCAGCACTGACATCGAGGCCGAATCGAACAGCCGGCGCATTTGCCCATCCGGGCCTTGCACGGGCAATGGCCCAACACCGGCGGCGTTGCCCGTGCGGCCCAAGAACAATTGCCCGTTCAGAACCAAGCCGCCGCCGATAAAGGTGCCGAAGTAAAAGTATAGAAAATCCTTCGGCCGCTCGCCAGTGCCAAAGACCAGCTCTGCCCCGCAGGCCGATGTCGCATCGTTTTGCACATAGACCGGCAGGCCCGTCCCCCGCGCCAGTTCGGCTTGAATGTCGCGGTCGCGCCAGGAATCCATCTCGGCTTGTGGCGCGCCAAGGGCTTGCACCCAGTTCCACAGTTGGAAGGGCATCGCCACGCCAAGGCCGCCCACGCGCCTGCGCTGGGCAGGGGTTAAAAGGCTCAGCATCGCGGGCAAACTGTGGGCCACAAATTCCACCACGGCATCTGGCGTGGGGTAACGGTAGACGCGCCGGTGGGTGGAGCGCACCGTGCCCAAGAAATCAATCATCACCAAATCGGCCGAACGACGGCCAATCTTAAGCCCCAGAAAAAACGCCCCATCCGCCGCCAATGACATCGGGATAGACGGCTGGCCAATCTTGCCGCGCAAGGGTTCGCCGCGCAGCAGCAACCCGTCTTGTTCCAAGGCGCGCATGATCACAGACACCGTCTGCGCCGACAGGCCCGTCATTCGTGCAATATCGGTTTTCGCCAAGGCGTTGTGCTGGCGCACCAAGGACAGCACCAGCCGCTCGTTATAATCACGCATCCCCGACTGATTCGTGCCGCGCGGCGCTGCGGCCTCGGCATTGGGCTTGTCGCTGACGAGTTCGGCGTGCTGCGGCATCATCTTTGGGTTGGTCCTTACAAAGGGTCAGGCAGCGCGACCATCTGCCCCGATCACACCCTTGCGCAGAATCACATTAGCGAAAAGCGCGGGTTCGGTGGTGGCGATGATCGTATGGGCCGCGCGAATGCGTGTATATAGGTCAGTGCCCGCCAAGGGTTTGACAGCAAAGCCCGGCGCAAGGCGGGCGCAGGCGGCGTCTAGGTCTTGGTGAAACGCGTTGGATTGGGCGGGGTCGTTGTTCAAAGAAGCCCGCAGGATCGCGTTGGGAACCGCGCGGTCCAAGGGCATAACCGTCAGAATTGCTTCCAAAATCGCCATAACCCCATGCCCATCAGCGCGCACCAGACGGCGGGCGTGCTCTTGCGCGGGATAGTTGGCATCGACCAAGGCAATCTCGTCTCCATGCCCCATCGACCGCAGCGTGAACAGCAGGTCTGGGCCCAGTATTGCAGGAATTCCGATCAGCATCTTTGGTCACCACTTAAGCACAAAAGGTCCGTCGAGACGGCAGAGTTGCGCGACACTGAGCAGGAAAGGCGAAGCTGTCAATAATAAATCACAGTGATTTATCTATCTTGACGGATGGATAGGAATCGGCTTTTGTGCCGCGCATCGGGGGGAGAGGGTCATGCAATTGCCTGACGCAATCCCTGATGAGAGCGTTTTACTGTCGGGGGAACCATCCCCTTTATCCTTGGGAGGACTACCATGAAGTTCAAAGCTGTTGCCCTGATCGGCGCTGCTGCACTTGCTCTGGTTGCGGGTTCCGCTTCCGCTGGCGATCTGGCTTGCCTGATCACCAAGAACAACACGAACCCCTTCTTCGTGAAAATGAAGGAAGGCGCTGAGGCTGCTGCTACCGCCGCTGGCCTTGATTTCCAAGCCTACGCTGGCGAAAAAGACGGCGACGCTGCTCCGCAGATCACCGCCATCGAAAACTGCGTTGCTGCTGGCGCCAAGGGTATCTTGATCACGCCCTCGAACGACTCGGTCGGGCCGGCTTTGAAGGACGCTCGCGCTGCTGGCATCTTGGTTATCGCTTTGGACACGCCCTTGGCTGACACCGAAGCTCAAGACATCACCTTTGCAACCGACAACTTCGAAGCGGGTCTGTTGATCGGCAAGTGGGCTGCGGCGACCATGGGCGAAGGCGCTGCGACCGCCAAGATCGCTATGCTCGACATCAACAAAGACAACATCTCGGTTGACGTTGCACGCGACACCGGGTTCCTGGTTGGCTTTGGCATCGAAGTTCCTGACCTGACAGTCATGGGTTCGGAAACCGACGCACGCGTGATCGGCCACGAAACCTCGGACGCGAACCCCGAAGGCGGTCTGCGCGCGATGGAAACCCTGTTGGCAAAAGACCCCGATATCAACGTGGTTTACACGATCAACGAACCGGCTGCTGAAGGTGCCTTCCAGGCGCTGAAGAACGCTGGCAAAGAAGGCCAAGCGATCATCGTTTCGGTTGACGGCGGCTGCCCCGGTGTGGCTTCGGTCAAGTCGGGCGTCATCGGCGCAACCTCGCAGCAATACCCGCTGCTGATGGCGTCCAAAGGCATCGAGGCCATCGTGGCCTTCGCTAAGGACGGCACCAAGCCCACCGTTTCGGAAGGCCTGTCCTTCTTCAACACGGGCGTGAACCTGATCACCGACAAGCCCGCCGAAGGCGTGCCGTCGCTGGACAGCACCAAAGGCACCGAGCTGTGCTGGGGCTAATCCCAAACACGATCTGACTTGATTAAAGGAAGGGCGGCTTTACAGTCGCCCTTCTTCTTAAAGGGTAGGCCAACCTGCCTAACGCTTAACGGGGGATTGCGAGACCATGAGCACCCAAGACACGCCAACAAAGGTGATTTCGGATTACGAAGCCACTTTGGCCAAAGCTGACAGCACCGTCGCCAATTTCGATCGTGATGACAAATCCTTCATCCATATCTTGCGGAATTTTCTGCGGACCTATCCGACGATGATCCCGGCCTTGGTGCTGGTGATCTCGATCGCGGTGTTTTCCATCATTGCACCGCGTTTCTTTGGCATGGGGGCGCTTTCGACCGTTCTCAAACAGGTGACGGTGACGGGCTTTATTGCGCTGGCGCAGACCTTGATCATCCTGACGGCGGGCATCGACCTGTCGGTGGGCGCGATTTTGGTGCTAAGTTCGCTGATCATGGGCAATCTGGCTGTGATGTCCGGGCTTCCGGCCTTGCTGGCGGTGGGGATTGGCGTGTTTTTTGGCGCCTTGATGGGCGCTTTGAATGGTCTTTTGGTGGCGCGGATCAAACTGCCGCCCTTTATCGTCACCTTGGGCACCCTATCGATCTTTTCGGCGCTGACCCTGTGGTATTCAAAATCTGAATCCATCCGTAATGTCGACATCGAGGCGAAGGCGCCCGAGTTGCTGTGGTTCGGCCAAAGCGCCAACTTTGGCGGCGCAAGCCTTAGCCTTGGGGGGCTGACGCTGTTCATTTTGGCGGCTGTGCTATGGTATGTGTTGAATCACACGGCTTGGGGGCGGCACGTGCATGCCATCGGCGATGATCCCGATGCGGCGATGCTGTCGGGCATCCGGGTCAATTCGGTGCTGATTTCGGTTTATGCTGTGGCGGGGCTGATCTGCGGCTTTGCGGCATGGATTGCGATTGGTCGGGTCGGGTCCGTCTCGCCCATTGCGTTTTCGACGGTGAACTTGGCGTCCATCACCGCTGTGGTGATTGGCGGCACCTCTCTTTTTGGGGGGCGCGGGTCGATCATCGGGTCGGTTCTTGGCGCGTTCATCGTGGGGGTGTTTAACACCGGCCTGTCGCTGGCAGGGGTGGACGACTACTGGCAAATGTTTGCGGCGGGCACTTTGGTGATCATCGCCGTTGCCTTGGATCAATGGCTGAGGAGGGCGTCACAATGAGTGCTGTCAAACCCATTCTGCAAGCAAAGGGCTTGCTGAAGCGTTACGGGACGGTCGTGGCGATGCGCGGTGCGGATTTCGAGCTTTATCCGGGCGAGATTTTGGGCGTCATTGGTGACAATGGTGCCGGCAAGTCGACCCTGATCAAGGCCCTGTCGGGCGCTGTGATCCCCGACCATGGCACGATCGAACTGGATGGGCGCGAGGTGAACTTTCGCGGCCCTGAAGATGCGCGCAACTTGGGGATTGAGACGGTTTATCAAAACTTGGCCCTTAGCCCGGCGCTGACCATAGCCGACAACATGTTTCTGGGCCGCGAATGGCGCAAGCCCGGCATTTTGGGATCGGTGTTTCGCCAGATGGACCGCCCCCGCATGGAAAAATTCGCCCGCGACAAGCTCAGCGAACTGGGGCTGACCACGATCCAAAACATCCATCAGGCGGTGGAGTCGCTGTCGGGCGGCCAGCGTCAAGGGGTTGCCGTGGCGCGGGCTGCCGCCTTTGGGTCAAAGGTTGTGATCCTTGATGAACCGACAGCGGCCCTTGGCGTCAAAGAAAGCCGCCGCGTGTTAGAGTTGATCCGCGATGTGCGCAATCGGGGCATTCCGATCATCCTGATCAGCCACAACATGCCCCATGTGTTCGAGGTGTGCGACCGCGTGCATATTCACCGCTTGGGCCGCCGCTTGTGTGTGATTGATCCCAAAGAACACTCGATGTCGGATGCCGTGGCCTATATGACCGGCGCAAAACTGCCCGAAGGCGTGACAGAGGCGGCATGACCCCCGCCCAACTCGCCGACACCATCCGTCGCAAAGCGGCATCGCAGCAGGGGCGGTTTATCGCTGCCCTTGCAGGCCCGCCCGGCGCGGGCAAATCAACCTTGGCAGCGGCGGTCGTGGCCGAACTTGGCCCCTGTGCCCGTGTCGTGCCGATGGACGGTTTTCATTACGACGACGCCATCCTGATTGCGCGCGGCCAACAGGCCCGCAAAGGCGCGCCGGACACCTTTGATGTCGCAGGCTACCGCCACCTTCTCACCCGCCTGCGGGTTGAGGATGAGGTGGCAATCCCCGTGTTTGACCGCGCGCTGGAACTGTCGCGCGGATCTGCGGATCTTGTCACCGCTGACCACCGCATTCTGGTGACAGAGGGCAATTACCTGCTGCTCAACGAAGCCCAGTGGGCCGAGCTTGCCGCATTCTTTGACCTGACCGTTATGATCGACGTGCCGGAAGCCGAACTCGACCGCCGCCTGCTGGATCGTTGGAATTTTTACGGCAAAACCCCCGCCCAAGCCCGTGCTTGGATCGACGGCAACGATATGCCAAACATCCGCCGCGTCACCCAAGGCTCGCGTCAGGCCGATATTACCGTTAGCTGGGCCTGATCACGGCGTCATAGCGCGGCGCGCTTTGGCCCGTTCTAAACCCAAGTGCCGCTCGCGCAGAATAATCAAAATGCCTGCAAAGATGATCAGCGCAGCACCTGACAGCATGGTCAGGGTCGGCACCTCGCCAAAGATAAACAGGCCAATCCCCAGCGAAAAGATCATCGAGGCATAGTCGAACGGCGCTACCAGCGAAGCATCCGCCTCGCGGTAACTGGTGGTCAAGAAGATCTGCCCGATCCCGCCCAAGATACCGCAACTGACCAGCAACGCCGCCTGTGGGCCCGTGGGCCAGACCCAACCGAAGGGGATGGTGACCAGCGACAAAAGGGTCGAGGTGACAGACAGGTAAAAGACGATAGACGAGGTGGTTTCCGTTAACACCAACTTGCGCACAAACACCAGCGCCAATGCCGTAAACATCGCCCCGCCCAGCACAAGCATCGCGCCAAAGGATTCGCGTGTGCCCGCACTTGCGCCCACCGACAGGCGCGGGCTTAGAACGATCATCACGCCCAGCAGGCCCAAAGCGACAGAGGCTAGGCGAAAGAAGCGCACCTCCTCGCCCAAAAACATCGCGGCCAGAATAACGACCATGAGCGGCGAGGCATAACCAATCGCCGTCACCTCTGGCAGGGGCAGGTAGCCGAGACTGGCAAACCCCAAGCCCATCGCAATCGTGCCCATCAACCCGCGCCACACATGGCCCATCGGGTTTTTGGTGGCAAAGCCCGTGGCCAATTGGCCCTGCATCGCAAGCCACACCACGATCACCGGAATGGCAAAGGCCGACCGGAAGAACACCGCCTCGCCCGCCGGAACATGGGCGGCTTTGATCATAGATTGCATGACGATAAAGACCATCACCGAGATCAGTTTCATCACGATCCCGAACAACGGGCGGGAAAGGGGGGTGGCCAGCGGATGAGTCATGCCCTACCTCATCACCCAAGTGCGCGCACTGCAAGGGCGCAAAGCGCTGGACGCCGCTGCCCATCTGCGCTTTCCTGCCATGAAGGAGATTTCCATGCCCCAGTCCTCTTTATCCGCGGCCCCCCTTTCCGCCCGCATCGCCCAAGGGCGTGGCCTGGAGCCTGCTGATCTGGTGCTGAAAGGCGCGCAGGTGTTGGATTTGATCACGGGCGAACTGGTGTCCAGTGATGTTGCCATTTGTGGCGATACGATCGTCGGGGTCTATGGCAGCTATCAGGGCCGGGTCGAGGTTGATTACAGCGGCAAAATCCTTGTCCCCGGCTTTATCGACACGCATTTGCACGTCGAAAGCTCTCTCGTCACGCCGTTTGAATTTGACCGCTGTGTCACCCCGCACGGGGTGACCACCGCCATTTGCGATCCACATGAAATTGCCAATGTCTGCGGGCTTGCGGGCATTCACTACTTCCTTGATGCAGCGCCCTGCTTGCTGATGGACCTGCGGGTGAACCTGTCATCCTGCGTGCCGTCCACCCATATGGAAACCACCGGCGCGCGGCTGGATGCGGGCGATATCGCACCCCTGATGAACCATCCCCGCGTGATCGGCTTGGCCGAGTTCATGAACTACCCCGGCGTTTTGGCCCGTGACCCCGACTGTATGGCCAAGCTAGAGGCTTTCGCTGGTCGCCACATCGACGGCCACGCGCCGCTGTTGTTGGGCAATGATCTGAACGGGTACATCTCGGCAGGGATCAGGACTGAGCATGAGGCGACATCTTACGCCGAAGGCTTGGAAAAGCTGCGCAAGGGGATGCGGGTTCTGATCCGCGAAGGGTCGGTGTCAAAAGATTTGGCGGCGATGGTGGGGCTTTTGACCGAACGCCAAGCGCCCTACCTGTGCTTTTGCACCGATGACCGCAACCCGCTCGACATTGGAGAACAGGGCCATCTGGATTACATCATCCGCACCGCGATAGCCCTAGGCGCGCCGCCCTTGGCCGTCTACCGCGCCGCCAGCCTATCGGCGGCAGAGGCGTTTGGGCTAAAGGATCGCGGGCTGATAGCACCGGGCAAACGCGCCGATATTGCCGTGATCGATACGCTGGAAAGCTGCCAAGTCTCAGCGGTTTATGCTGCAGGGCGTTTGGTGACCGATACCGCCTTTGCCGCCCGCGCCACTGTGGCCCCCGTGGCACGCCATTCGGTCAAAGCCCCCAAAGTCACTGGCGCGCAGTTCCGCACTGGCGGCAACCGCGTGCAAACCCCTGTCATCGGCGTGATCCCGGGGCAGATCATCACCCAGCACCTGACCTATGACATCCCGCCCGTGGATGGCGACAAACGCCCCGACATCGCCCGCGATCTGGTGAAAATCGCCGTCATCGAACGGCACGGGGTGAATGGCAACATCGCCACCGGCTTTGTCAAAGGCTTTGGCCTGCAACGTGGGGCAATCGGGTCAACCATTTGCCACGACCATCACAACATCGCCGTTGTGGGCGCAAACTACGACGACATGGCCCTTGCCGCCACCCGCTTGGGTGAAATTGAGGGCGGCTTTGTGGTGGTCGAAAGCGGACGTGTCTTGGCCGAGATTCCCTTGCCCGTGGCCGGATTGATGAGCCTGCAGAGCTTTGAAGAGGTGCGCACCGCGCTGATAGCCCTGCGCGCCGCCGCAGCCTCCCTTGGTGTGGTGCTAGAAGAACCCTTCCTGCAACTGGCCTTCTTGTGCCTGCCCGTCATCCCGCATCTAAAAATCACCGATCACGGCATGGTCGATGTCGATAAGTTCGAGGTGATGCCCTAACCACGCCCAACCGTGCTAAGGTCACGCCCATGTCCCTTCCCCCCTCACTCACCGCTTGGTTCGACGCCCAAGGTTGGACGCTGCACCCCCACCAGTTGGCCATGCTGGACCGCGCACATGATCCCGCCACTTTGCTGATAGCCCCCACGGGCGGCGGCAAGACACTGGCGGGGTTTTTACCCTCGCTCGCCGAACTGGCTGGGGGCTATCAGGGGCTGCACACGCTATACATCTCGCCGCTTAAGGCGTTGACGGCTGACATTCGCCGCAACCTGCGCCGTCCTGTTGAAGGCGCGGGCTTGCCCATACGGATCGAGGATCGCACCGGCGACACCAGCTACACCCAACGCCGCAGGCAACGCGCCGATCCGCCGCATATCCTGCTGACCACGCCGGAATCCTTGGCGCTTCTGTTGACCTATCCCGATGCCGCCAAAACATTTGCGGGCTTGCAGCGCGTGATCATCGACGAAATCCACGCCTTGGCCGAATCCAAGCGCGGTGATCAGTTGATGTTGCAACTGGCCCGCTTGGATACATTGTCGCCCAACCTGCGCCGCATCGGCCTGTCGGCCACAGTTGAAGACCCTCCTGCCCTAGCGCGCTTTCTTTCCCCCAAAGCCCAAGTGCTGCTGGCCGATCCCGGCCCTGATCCTGACATTCAAATGCTGGTCCCCGATGTGGCCCCCCCTTGGGCGGGGGGCGGGGGCAAATATGCCATCCCTGCGATCTTGGAACAGGTCAAATCCCACCGCATCACGCTGATCTTTCACAACACCCGCGCACAAGCCGAGATTTTCTTTCACAACCTGTGGCTGGCGAATGAAGACGCCCTGCCCATCGGCATTCACCACGGCTCTTTGTCCCGTGAACAGCGCGAACGGGTGGAAGCTGCGATGGTCGCAGGCCAGTTGCGCGCCGTGGTTTGTACGGGGTCGCTGGATTTGGGGCTGGACTGGGGCGATGTTGATCTGGTGATTCAAGTCGGCGCGCCCAAGAACATCAAACGGTTGGTGCAGCGCATCGGGCGGGCAAACCACCGCTACAACGCGCCCTCTAAGGCGCTGCTGGTGCCCGCCAACCGGTTTGAGGTGGTGGAATGCCAAGCGGCGCTGGACGCCGTAATTGCCCACACGCTTGACGGCGACCCCCGAGGCCCCGGCCCGCGCGATGTGCTGTGCCAGCATATTCTCGCCACTGCTTGCGCGGGGCCGTTTGATGGCGCGGCACTTTATGCCGAGGTGATCACCGCTGGCCCCTACGCCACCCTGACCCGCCGCGATTTTGATGCCTGCCTCGATTTCGTCGCCACAGGCGGCTATGCTCTGCGCGCCTATGACCGTTGGCAACGCCTGATGATCCGTGACGGCAAATGGACACTGCGCGACCCCCGCGCCGCTGCTGTGATCCGCCAGAACTTAGGCACGATCATTGATATTGAAACGCTTAAAGTCGCCCTAAAGGGTCGCGGCGCACCCTTGGGCGAGATTGAGGAAAGCTTTGCCGCCACCCTTACCCAAGGCGATACGTTCCTGATGGGCGGCGAGGTGGTGCGCTTTTCCGGCCTGCGCGATTTGACCGTGGAAGTCACCCGCGACCCCGCCCGTGCGCCCAAAGTGGCGGTGTTCAACGGCACGAAATTCGCCACCTCGACCGAACTGTCCGACCGTATCCTGCACATCTTGCAACAGCCAAGTTGGCCCGACCTGCCCGCCCACACCGCGCAATGGCTGACCCACCAGCGCGAGGTGTCGCATCTGCCCCACCCTCACCGCTTGTTGGTGGAATCCTTCCCCCATGACGGACGCGAGCATTTGTGCATCTACGGCTTTGCGGGGCGCAACGCGCAGCAAACGCTGGGCCTGTTGGTCACCAAAGAGATGGAAGCGCTGGGGCTTGACCCTTTGGGCTTTGTCGCCACCGATTACGCCACCCTGATCTGGGGGCTGGAACCGCTGCAAAACACGGCCCTGTTCAACAAAGCACGTCTGCAAGACGGGCTGGAAACGTGGCTGGCTGGCAATGCCGTCATGAAGCGCACCTTTCGCAACACCGCCACCATCGCGGGCCTGATAGAGCGTAACAACAAAGGCCGCCGCACCACGGGTCGTCAGGCGACCTTTTCGTCAGACATCCTCTACGACACGCTGCGCCGGTTTGACCCTGACCACCTGCTGCTGGCCATCACGCGCGAAGAAGCCCTGCGCGGCTTGGTCGATTTTGGCCGGATCGAGGCCCTGCTAGACCGCGTAGGCCCCCGCATCGACCTGATCCGCCTGCCCAAAATCACCCCACTTGCAGCCCCCTTGATGCTGGAACCCGGCGTTGTGCCCATCCAAGGCAAGGGGCGCGAGCGCCTCGCCTCGGATGCCGCACGCCAGTTGCTGCGCGATGCAGGGTTGGGCTGAATAGCCTTGCCCCTGCACCGGCCTTGAGAGCGTGTTTAGTTAATCGAAACAGGCGCCAATGCGCGGGCTATGCTGGCCTCGCCCTGACCATGCTTTGTCACATCATAGCCAAGGATCGTATCTTTACGGGCCGTGCGCAGCAATTGATTGGTGATTTGGGTCGGTGTGGCTTTGGTGAATTTACTGCCGACGACCGCTGCATAACCGGCGATGACTGGCGCTGCAAAAGAGGTTCCGTAAAGGCCCGTCTTGCTGCCCTCTACACCCACCACAAGAAACTTGCTTTGAACGCTGACGTTGCTGCCGGCAAAGTTCGAATAAGACGCAAGGCTGGCTGGGCTTGCCGTGGTGCCATTCTTGCTCAGCGCGCCCACAAATATGGCCGATTGCGTTCCAATCAAAGCGCTGTCTAGAAAATCGATATTTTGCGCGCTGTTGGCCGCACCGACGGCAACGGCATCATTGCCAGCGGCTTTGGAAACGACCGCCTTCCCATTCCGGGCATAGTCGATGATCGAGGTTTCTTGCGCACTCCACCCAATCTGACCCAATTGGTAGTTCGAGGATGCATACATGCCATAGCTGAGGTTGAGTACATTCAACCCTTTGGCAGCGAGCGCCACCTTAGTGCCAGAGTTAAAATCCTGTGAGGCAATCTTTGCCGAAGGCGCGATCATGCTGGCTTCAAGGCGGGTCCATCCCCCGTGACGCAACGTTTGGACACCGTTGCCCATGTTTCCAGAATAGAAGTTTCTGCTGGAAAAGTCGTCGATTACCGTAATGGTTGCCCCTTGCCCCCGATATCCAGCGGCCCAAGCTGCAGAGATTTCGGAACTCATCCAAGATTGATACTTCGGCTGGGTCACCTTGGCATTTGTGGTGATGACCAGCATCGCGGATGGAACCAATCCATTTTGACCCGCTGCCAATGAAAGTGGCGCCGCGGCCGTGGATAAAGCCTTAATGCCCCCATCGGATGCCGCGCTGTTCAAGGAAGACACATTGCTGAAGCGCAACTGCTCCGCGCTGAGCGGCAAAGCGGTCGAAATGGACAACACAGCGGCGATTGCGCCGGCTCCAAAATTCAAAAGCAATTTGGTTTGCATCTTATGCTCCAATTTTCAGTTAGATCACCAAATAACACAAAAGTCTGATTCGAGACAGGGCTGTCATGCAGTTACGTTGTTAAAATGTTTAAACCCTCAAATCATGAAGGCAAGACTTCGGCGAAGGCCGGTTTGACACCGTCAAAAAAGCAACTCATAGCTCAAAGACACACGAGATTCCTCTCGGGCTTCTAAGCGAATAAGATAATCCAGCGTGTCAGCTGGCGCTAGGGTGCTAGCTGCCAACCGGCAGTTCACCTGCTGCGTTCCGCCGACGTCACCATAGTCAGCGGTGCAGGTCTGTTCTTGCAGCACGCCGCCAAATTTGGTGCTGGCCGAAATTGCCATGCTGGCGCTGCCAGACAGGGGAACTTGAAAAATCAGGCCAATTTCCAGCGCGGGGTCAATTTGGTATTTTTCACCTTTCTCCCCAGTGCTTAGGCCCCA
>Ga0209550_10002435_pt1 | contig 17850 bp, 12 predicted proteins | sample LauGreSuBDMM15SN_2_FD_187567 | JGI IMG/M metagenome (GOLD analysis project Ga0209550, IMG submission 187567) | Freshwater lake microbial communities from Lake Michigan, USA - Su13.BD.MM15.SN (SPAdes) (version 5) | ecosystem: Environmental > Aquatic > Freshwater > Lake | place: Lake Michigan...
CTAGGTTGGTATGAGATTGAATCAGATGATAAAACTTTAATTCCAACTGGTCCTTGGTTTGAATACCACTGGGATCGCTGGACACTGCCAAAGGGCGCTCTTGAGATTGCTCGAAGTGAAGTAGCAAGCCAAGCATTTGTAATGGGTAGAACTCTTGGCGTGCAGTTTCATCCAGAGATTGATCCGCAGGTTCTTGAGGCATGGCTAGCAATGGAGGGTGGCTGTGCCGAGGTTGAGGCTGAAGGAATTGATGTTGAAAAGCTGCGGGATGAGACAAAAACTATCCAATTAGCATCTGATAAACGTGCCTTTGATCTAATTGATTCCTTTTTGCGCAGAGTTGCAACTGCTGAAGTTGAAAAGGTTGATTAATCCGCACTCTGCTCTAAATACAGGCAAATTTAGTTTGCACGTTGTACTTACAGTTGTTGATCACTCTTAGTAACCTTTGGGTATGAGTAATTTGATTTTGACCCAAGAAGAGCAAGGGATGCTTGCAGGAGATCAAGGCCCTGCAATTGCAATGTGTATGAGATTAATTGTTGGAGTTGCAAAAGCAAATCAAGCAACCAGATTGATTGAGGTTGAATCAGCACATGCAGATGGCTGTCTCTATCATGGAATAGCAGGTCTTGAATATACTGAAAAGCTAGTTGAGCTAGGTGGCAAGGTTAAGGTTAGAACTACTACAAATGTTAGTTCCTTAGATTTATTACACCCAGAGTTAATTCATGCCGATAAAACATTGGCAACTAATGGCAAACGTTTAATGGATGCCCACTTAGCACTTGGCTGTGAGGCAACCTGGACATGTGCGCCGTATCAAACAGGGCATCGACCATCCTTTGGCAGCCAAATTGCTTGGGCTGAATCAAATGCAATTGTTTTTGCAAACTCAGTATTAGGGGCTCGAACAGATCGATATGGTGATTTCTTAGATATTTCTGCTGCCATTGTTGGCCGGGTTCCATTTGCCGGCTTACATACTGATGAAGGCAGAAAAGCTTCATTGGTATTGGATTTTTCTGAGATATCACGTGAGTTATTAAATGAAGAAAGTGCCTGGCCAGCAATTGGCGCACTCTTAGGTGATATCGCAGAAAGTAAAGTGGTGGCAATTATTGGATTACCTGGTGATCTTTCAGATGGTGGGTTAACTGAGGACCGGCTAAAAGGACTTGGCGCAACTGCTGCCTCATCTGGTGGCGTTGGTTTATTTCATATTGTTGGGGTAACTCCTGAGGCGCCAAACTTAGGTGCGGTAGTAAATACCAAGGTAGAAACAATAAAGATTACTACGCAGCGACTTCGCGCATCCAGGGATCGACTTACTACTGCAGTTGGAGATGATCTTGACGCAGTTAGTTTAGGTACGCCGCACTTTTCACTCGCTGAGTTTGAAAATCTTGCCAATGAGTTATCAGGTGGGGATAAGTTTTCTTCCGCTATAGATTTTTATGTTTCTACTAGCCGAGGTGTGTTACAAAAGGCTGAAGCACTTGGTTACGCCCAGATACTTATAAGTGCTGGTGGCCGGATTGTTACCGATACCTGCACATATGTAACCCCAGTACTTAATCCAAAGATTAAAACTGTAATGACTAACTCTGGAAAATGGGCGTGGTATGCCCCTGGCAATTTGGGAATTGAGACGATCTTAGGCTCAGTTAAAGAGTGCATTTCCTCTGCTCGTGCTGGAAAGTTGGTGCGCAATGATGCACTCTGGCGCTAACACCCTAACTGGGCGGGCATTACACCCAGGAAGTAGTAGCGGTGAATTATTAATTCTTGATCAACCAATTTCATTTTGGGGTGGGGTTGATCATCATGGCGTAATCATTGATGTTCACCATCCGCAATGTGGAGTAAGTGTGGCCAGCAAAGTTTTGGTTATGACGTCTGGCCGTGGTTCAAGCTCTGCCACTGCAGTACTTGCTGAATTAATTAGAGCAAAAAAAGCACCGGCGGCAATGATCTTTACAGAGTGCGACATTATTTTAGTAATTGGCGCCCTGGTTTCAGCAGAGATCTACCAAATCCAGATGCCAATGGTTGAGTTGACCGCAGATTCATATGCAAAAATCCCAAAATCAGGATCAATCTCAGTTGAGGCTGATGACGACAATATGGTTGCACTTATTAAATGGTAATTGGATTTATCGCTAACTCTTAAGTAGCAATGCTTGCAATCTAAATAAGAATCTCACTCCTACCCGTTTCAGATCAAACGCTCAATAATATACTTTTGGCCAGCCAAGGTTTTAAATCTAATTACGTTAGTGGTATGTTCTATATCTAGAGATTGATTATCATTACTACTTACGCTTAATTTAATATTTGAAAAAATAGAACAGACCGAACCAGTACGTGAAAGAATAGTTGCTTTTTCAAGTTGGCCTTCGCTCCAAACAATTTCTACCTCAAATCCACCACGCAATCGAAGGCCGCTCACCTTTCCTTGCTTCCATGCAGTAGGGAGTGCCGGTAACAATTTTATTAGGCCGTTATGTGACTGAACGAGCATCTCTGCAACCGCAGCAACAACTCCCATATTGCCGTCAATCTGAAATGTAGTAAGTGGATTCGTTCCTCCCGGTGGATGCATTCCAAATAAATTTGTAGAACTTCTTTCTCGTAGCATGCGCAAAATAATTTCCCTAGCTAAATCACCTTCGCCAAAACGCGCCCATAAACAAGCTGCCCATGCCAAACTCCAAGCACTAGCACCTGCCCCTGCATCAAGTCGCCTTTGTAGGGCAACACGAGCACCGGCGGTGAGATCCGAATTATTTAGAATTTGGTCATCCGGATAGACACCAAAAAGGTGTGAAAAATGCCGGTGGCCTTGCTCTATCTCTTCGTAATCTTCAATCCATTCTAAAAGCTGGCCATGACGGCCTACTCCAAGTTTTGGCAATTTAGGTAAGGCTTCGCGCACCCTATCCGTAAATGTGTCATTTATTCCTAAGATTTCCGCTGCAGAAATACATTTTGTAAATAACCAATAAGCAAGCTGGGTATCAAGCGATGGGCTCATAGTAAGAGCAATTCGAATACCTTCATGGTCTGAGTAAGCATTTTCTGGCGAAATTGAAGGACCAATTAAGAATCTTCCTAAACTATCTTCTACTGCTATCGATAATAAAAATTCTGCTGCTTCTTTCATTGCTGGGTAGGCGCGATTGCGCAAGAAATCGATATCTAGACCATATTCAAATCGCTGCCAGTAGTGCCAAACTAACCAGACTCCCCCTGTTGGCCATAACCCACAATAAACGTTATCGAGTGGCACGGTATCAGCCCAAATATCAAGATTGTGGTGCACAACAAATCCTTGTGCACCGTAATGAACCCGAGCTGTTTCGCTACCGGTCTTACGCGCCCTATCAATTAAATCAAATAAAGGCTCATGAGACTCTGATAAGTTTGCAACTTCTGCAGGCCAATAGTTCATTTCAAGATTAATATTGGTTGTAAATTTGCTGTCCCAAGCCGGTGTAAAACTCTCATTCCAAATTCCCTGTAAATTAGCTGGCTGAGTGCCGGGCCTACTGCTTCCATGTAGTAGATATCGACCAAAACTTACATAAGTAGCTATCAGGCTTTCATCATCTTCACCCGCTATCAAATCTTTCAGCCGCTGGTCTGTAGGTAATTTATTTTTAGATGAAGTACCATCCCCTAGACTTATTGTCATTCGATTCATGGATTGTTCATGCTCTTCAATATGTCGTTGGCGAAGATTTTGGTAGTCAAATTCTGAAGCTTGCCTTATTATTTCTTCAGATACACCAGGATTATCTGATTTATTAAAGTCAGTAGTCGCAGAAACTAGAATTGTTGCCGTATTTCCTCCATCAATTAGAAGGTGGTCACCTAGGGCAGAAACGGTTCCACCATCAGATTTAGCAAATACGCGTGCATGAAAGTTGACACCGTATGCCCCTGCACGGCCCACCATCAATAATTGTTCTGGGCTGGCTGGCATTGCTTGTCCATCGTAGCGACGGGTTATCTCAATCCCAAGTTTTAGCGGTAATGGACCATCTTTTTCAATACGAACGACAATTACATTATCAACAGCGCTTGCAAACATTTCGCGTTTTATATTTGTTTTCCCAATTTTATATTCAACAGTCGCAATTCCAGTCGTTAAATCCAAAGCGCGTATGTAATTTTCAGCGATAGCATCATGCTGATCTTTAGAAAGAATGGTGAGTTGACCTAAAGTTTGATAGGCGCTTTGCCAATGTGGGGTTCCAAATGAAACAAGCTCTGCTAGAAATTGAGCGTCGCGTGGACGACCTTCCAATAAATCTTGCCTTACCTCATTTAGGTATTTTATTGAGTCGTGATTTATCCGTGAACCAGATCTTTTGGTCCAAATCGATTCTTCATTAAGCTGAATCTGCTCCTTATAGACTCTTCCGTGAATCATTGCTCCAAGGCGACCATTACCTATTGGTAATGCTGAAACCCAATCATTCGCCGGCTGCTTATAAAAGATAGATTCATTTTTCATAAATTAACTCCTACGCTATTGAGCCGTGCAATTTTTGTAAAATACCTTCGTCTTTCATAACTTTTTCTATTTCATCACAATCAAGTGGAGCGCTAGATGTTAAATTTTCGTATCCATCTTTTGTGACAACAACTGTGTCTTCGCACCTGATATAAGTTTTTTCATCCTCAATCCACATCATTGGGTCTACTGAAAAAACAGTTCCCTCAACTAAAGGCCGATTTCTATAATCACCAATGTCATGAACGCTCATCCCAACCGGATGTGAAAGATGCCCTCGAAAATCTAGTGCATTAAGTGCAGCTTGTTTATGACTCTCATTAGAAAACTTTGTTTCTCCTATTATCTTTAACATCTGTGCCGCAACATTCTCCATAATTTGATTTGGCACTCTTCCGGGCTGAATTTGTTCTAAAAGTGCCCGATGATATTTGACTATAAAACTATAAAGAGTGCGTTGCTCGGCAGAGAAATGGCCATTTACTGGCCACATTCGACCAATATCACTTGTGTAGTATGCAAAATCAGGAGCAAAATCCATTAAAACCAACTCGCCATCGATCAATTCACTATTCAATTTTCCATAGTGGCCATGCCAAGCATTCTTCCCAGAAGCGACTATCGCTCGGTAGCCCTCACCGCGTGCACCACCTTGATTAAATATAAAACTTGCAACTGCTGCTAGTTGAAACTCAAAAATACCTGGGCTAGTTGATCGCATTGCTTCAGTAATGCCTTGCGCACAAAGTTCTCCAGCAATACGTAAAACTTCAATTTCAGTTGTATCTTTGTATTCACGCATTGCATCTAACGCTGGTGATAGATCTGCAACTGCTGCTTCAGGAAAAGATCTCTTCAGCTTATCAATAAAGTGAGCAGGTGGACTTGATGCATCTCTCCATGGGTCAGCAAGCGAATATGCGATTGATTTTAGAATTCCATCTCTGCTCTCAGAACCCAATTCAGGATTTCGCATTGGAGTAAAAAATCTTGGCTCTTTTGTCTTTAACACAAATGTGGATAAATCGTGCGGTAAAAATTCTAGTGGCCGTACGGCATCAACCCCGACTAATTCAGCAACCATAACAGCTTCACTAGCATTTAGGCTTTTACCTTCATCGCGCTCTGAACCAGGGTTAAGGTGAGGTAAATATAAAACACTAAAGTTACTTTGCCCACTGATTGTTAGATAAGCGTGAGGTACTTCTACTCCGGATAGATAATACATGTCGTTTGTTTGTCGAAATAAAACAGATCCACGTGGCTTTGGTGCGCCTTGAATAATTGCCATACTTGAACTGTCCATTACTGTGGAAAGTTTTCCTCTTCGTAGTTTCAATATTTCATGGCTGAAAGATTTTTGATAGAGCCCTGGCAAACCTTCATGTTTTAAATTTAGTTTATGAGTCATAACTTAAATGTTTCTATTTTTCTGGGAAGTGGACATTGATTTTTTTTCTGCTAAATGAGAAGCAGAAGATGGTACAGATGATAATAATTTCCTGGTAAATTCATTCTGTGGTCGAGAGAGTACATCGTCTACATCTCCAGATTCAACAATTAAGCCGTTTTGCATTACATAAACTTTATCTGCAATTTGTCTCACTACGGCTAGATCATGACTAATAAAAAGTAAACTAATTCCCATGTCTTTTTGAATTTTACGTAGTAAAGATAAAATCTGAGATTGAACTGATACATCTAATGCAGAAACTGCTTCGTCACATACAATCAATTTGGGCTCAACAGCTAAAGCTCTTGCTATAGCCACTCGCTGGCGCTCACCACCAGATAACGATTCGGGCAGTCTTTCCTTATAGCTCGTTGGCAAGCCAACCTGTTCTAGTAAAACGTCAACTCTTGCACTACGGAGATTTTTACTCACGCCATTTACTTGTAATACTTCATTTAAGCAGTTATTTATTGTTTGCTTTGGGTCTAACGAAGAATAAGGATCTTGGAATACTATTTGTGCTTTTTTCCTTAGTATGGCACGAGCTTCACCATTTATTGAGTTGTAGTTAGTTGCTAGCAATCCATCCAATTCAATTGACCCAGATGTTGGTGTTTCAAGTCCTACTACGCATCGTCCCAGCGTAGTTTTCCCAGATCCCGATTCACCAACTAATGCTACGCATTGACTGGGGGCAATTTCTAGAGTTACATTCTGGATCGCTTCTACTTTGCGGTTCTGACTATTAATAAAAGTTTTCTTAACATTCTCAATGCTAAGCACTGGCATTAATTTAGAAAGTATGCCTAGATTAGGCTGATTTAAGATTTGGGGATCAGAAGTCTTTCGAAATATTTTATCTACTCTTAAGTCGTTTTTGATTTCTTGTAACCGCACACAAGAACTCATATGACCTTCGCCCACATTTTTTAATTGCGGTGTACTACCAACGCACTCTTCCTTCTGCCAATCACATCGCTGCGCAAATGCACATTGGTCTAAGACATTATCAAATAATGGCACCGATCCAGGAATCGAAGTCAGAACCTCAATTCGACGATCAATCGATGGTTCTGAGAGTAGTAACCCATGCGTGTATGGATGTAAGGGAGCTTTTTCAAGCTCGGCAGATGGACCAACCTCAACAATTGAACCAGCGTATAAAACATAAATTCTGTCACAAACCGCGAATGCTACTCGAAGATCATGGGTGACTAAAATTAAACCCATTTGCCGGGATTCCTGTACTTTCTTCAAAAGGGCAAGAATCTCGGCTTGAGTTGTATTGTCTAAAGCTGTAGAAGGCTCGTCCGCAATTAAAAGTTTGGGATCTCTTGCTAACGCAGTAGCAAGTGCAATTCTCTGCCGCATTCCCCCAGAAAGCTGAAACGGAAAGCGGGAAGCAACGGCACTGTCATGAATTCCTACCTCAAGTAGTCTTTCTAATACGACTCGCTTTGCATCTTTTTTAGAGACTTCATTTCTAAACTTGCGATTAGCGCGCAACGCTTCCAAAATATGATCACCTGCGGTTAAAACTGGATTAAGCATCGTGAAAGGATCTTGAAAAAGTAGGGTCATTTGGCTGCCTCGTAAATTATGAACTTTGCCAATTGCCAAACTGGAAATATCTTGGCCGTCGAGTTCTATTTTGCCCTCATGAGTCATATAAGTAGGCAGCATGCGCATAATAGTTTTAGTTAGCAACGACTTTCCACTACCTGACTCACCTACTATTCCAACAGTCTCACCTTTGCCTACAATTAAATCGACGTTGGCAAAAATAGTTCGCTTTTGCTCAGCACCGAAGTGTGTAACTTTTAATCCAGAAACTTTTAGAAGAGGCTCTAAACTAATTAACTCCTCGCTTAAATCAGCATTTATCATCTTTGTAAACTTTTCTTTGTGTAAAAGTCATATACCCAGTCGCCAATCAAGTTGACAGAAACTGCTAGCAGGACAATTGCAATGGCAGGACTCACAGCAGCCCAGTAATTTGTGAATAATGATGCCTGACCATCAGCCAACATTCGACCCCAGTCGGGAGTGCCTGGCTGCGAGCCTAATCCTAAGAATGCCAATCCGGACAATGCCACCAAAGCACCTGCAAAATCGGTTGCAAAGTTTGCAATTAAAATTGGGGAAATATTAGGAACTATGTGTTTGTACATGATGCGTCTACGTGGAACTCCTACTACTCGTAACGATTCAATGTAAGGCAATTTACGCTGTTCTAAAGTCACGCCACGGACGATTCGAATATCTCCCTGAACATTTAGCACACTTAAAACAAGCAGTGCCATCCAATAGCCACCTTCAGTAACGGATACAACAACTATTGCTAATAAAAGACCAGGCAGAGCCACAATAAAATCTACGCCACGCATTACTAGATTATCTAGAGCACCGCCCCTGTAACCTGCGAGTATCCCTAGGATTACGGAAACAATTAGACCGCTAAGTGCAATTAGAAATGGGCCAATTATCGCTCCTCGGCTTCCTGCTAAAAGTCGCGAGAATACATCGCGACCGAGTTCATCAGTTCCTAGCCAATATATATCTGATGAGCTTTGACTAACTGCAAAAAGATTTTGTTCCATTGGATCAATTGGGGATATAAATTTTGCTGTGATAGCTGCAAAGCAGAATAGTAAAATAGTTACAGATGCTAAAAGAACTGAGGCTGGGATCTCTTTTAACTTTTTTATTTGCGACCAAAATAGAGTGATCATGGCTAATCAGATCCTTTGTCAAAATTTACTCGTGGATCGATAGCCATGTACAGTAAATCAACAACAAAGTTTGAAAATATAATCCAGATTGCCACGATCAAAACAATTCCTTGGATTACCGGAATATCAGTTTGTTTAATCGATGAAACAAGTAAGCCTCCAAGACCTGGCAGTCCAAATACTGATTCAACAAAGACAGTGCCTGTAAGTAATCCCACAAATACAAGTCCTGAAGCAGTTACTATAGGAATTAGTGCGTTACGTAGGGCATAACGAAAAACAATGCGAATCCTAGACAAGCCTCTAGCTTGGGCAAACATATAGTAATCACTGCTAATTTCTTCTAACATTGCCGCTCGAGTTAATTTAGTTATAAACGCTAGGGGTCCAAGGGAAACTACCAAAATTGGTAAAGTGAGGTGCCACATATAATCTTTAAAACCACCATCACCAGTTCCAAATATTGGAAAAAGTTGAAGTTTTAATCCGAGTAAATATAGGGCGAGAATTGCAACGACGAACGCTGGTGAACTACTCATTAATGTTGCAGTACCAACAGTTATCCGATCAACCTTACGGCCCCTATACAGTGCAGCTAGGGTTCCGGCCAAAACACCAAATCCGATTGACAGTAAAAAGGCTGGAAAAGTTATGGATAACGTAATAGGAAGGCGAGATTTAATCTCATACAGGACTGGTGTACTAGTAAAAATAGATGTGCCTAGATCACCATGCGCTACACCACTTATCCAATAATAATACTGCACATATATAGGATCATTAAGGTGAAATTTTTCTCGCAAGTTATTAACTGATTCAGTAGTAGTTGGTTTTTCGCCGATTAGTGCAGCAATAGGGCCACCATTAACCAAGTTTAGAAGAAGAAAAACGACAACAGTTATAGCTAATATGAGTGGAAAAATAAAAATTAAACGCTTAGTGATGTAAATATATTTTTTTGTATTCATACTTTTATTCCTGTGTACTTATCAATCCAACTCAAGACCTGAGCCCAGCATTCAGATTTGGCCAAAAATCCATGTAACCCATGCCCTTCTCCAGGAAAAACAATTAATTCGCACGGTACTCGAGCATCTATGAGCGCCCGATAAAATTCTTCAGCTTGGATCACTGGGCAACATCGGTCTTCTTTCCCGTGTAAAATCAGTGTAGGCGCAGTATTTTTTGAAACTCTCATAAGCGGTGACCGTATTAAATATTCATTTGCATTCGCTAAAGTTGGAGCACCCTGCATTAGTTTGTCGTAAAATACTGAATTATTGCTACCAAACCGTGCGCCAAGTAAGTTTGGATGCCCATACATAACAACTGCACACAAAATTTTATCCGTCATGGTTGCAGCACATGCTGCTAAGTACCCACCATAGCTTCCACCTATAACAATAACTTTAGAGGTATCGGTCGATATATATTTTGCACACTCTGCTACACCAAGAAGAATGTCCTCAACTTCGGCACCTCCTGCGTCACCTAAATTAGCTCGAGCAAACTCTTGTCCACGACCGACGCTCCCGCGCGGATTTGGCAAGAGCACGGCGTATCCCCTACTTATCATAAGTAAAACTTCTGGTCGCAAGCTATAGCTCCATAAACTTGCAGGGCCGCCATGAATGTATATAACTAAAGGAGTAATCTGATCACGTAAATTAGGATTGGTGACTAATATTCCTTCAATTATTCGCCCATCTGAAGCTTTCCAACTTAGTAAATCTGTCTTAAAGTCCACAAAATTTTCTTCATTTGTTAAACCAAATTGGGAAATACTCTTCCACTTGGTTGGCACGGACCCACTTGAGCCAACAATTACTTCGGGTGATTTAAAATCTCGGGGCGCACTTACTGACCACATAGTTTGATCTAAAACAGTGTCATTCAGGCTTGGTAAGAAATAAGCACTAGATGGCTGTATATCGTCTAAATGTAATTCCCCAATCTCTCCATTAGTGCTAACCCAACCCCAGGCAGCAGATAAATTTTGCCAACCGGTAAACCAAAGACTATCTTTTGAACGCCACCGAACCTTAGTAACATCTACACCAAATGATTTAATAGTTAATACTTCTCTGCTTGAAACTTCAACTACTTTAATTTCCCCACAAACCGTACCTCGATCACTGGCCCATCCTTCTACTAGGGCAATCTGGTTCTTATATGGATTTTTAGTAATTGATGCCAATTGCCACTTTGGCTTATAAATCGACTCAATATTCCCACTGTTACGATCAACTAATACAACGCTAGATTCATACCAGCCAGATTCAGTTACATCTTCAGACCAAATACCTATAAGTGATTTCTCGTCAAGAGCTTCAAATTCCCAAAACGTGCCATGTTGGGGCCCAAAAATATAAAACTTATCTGAGTCAACATCAATTTCACACAATCGACGCTTTCCTGAATCTATCCGCGTTATTAATGGTAAGTAAACGCTTTCTTGTGGCAAATTACGCTGTGATCCCGAAGTAACAATTGTGTCAGAACCAGATTCAGCTACAAGGGCCAATAAAGATATGTCGCCTGACATCCAAAATAAGTCCTCAACATATCCAGGAATGGTTGCAATTTTTTTAAAAGTTGAAAGAGCGGCATGATAAATACCAATCTCCGTATTTTCAGCAGATCCGCTGCTGTGCATGGCTACCGCGAGTTTATGACCATCTGAGGACCACCTTGGCCGAGAAACATTATATTTTTCGTCAATATTAGATAAAGGCAAGGGAGTATTCTCTTTATAACTTAACCACACATTAGATCTAGATTTATTGTTAGATTTTGATAATGAATTCACAGTGAATGCAGCATACTTTCCATCTTTTGTTACATTAATGTCACTAAGATGATGCTGATTTTTAATTTTTGTAGTGAAAAAATCTAATGATGAGCATTGACTGGGCATGATTACCTCTCAGCATTAAGTTGAAAATAATTAAATTAAACAGTTTTAGTTATAAAATAAAGAATGCACTGCCGTTGGAGGGCCAGCAGTGCAATCTTTCGTGTTTAGATTAACTAGTCTTAATTAAATTAATCCAAAGGCTTGTGTCATAGAATGCTCTCGGAGGAATAACGCTCCAAGAATTCTTAACAGCAACCGCACTATCACCCCAGAGGATCGGGATAATAGGAATCTGCTCAGATGCCAAAGCTTGGGCCTCTAAAATTAATTTAGCGGCTTCCTTTGGATCTTTAGCTGCTTGTGCTCTTTCGATTAGGGAATCAACTGCTGGACTTTTGAAGTTAGATGAGTTGTTTCCGTTCACAGCTGCTTGGCTGCTATGAAAATACAAATAAGGCATCTGGGTTGGATCAGGTCCATCGGGTTTATTACCAATGATCTGAATTCCAAGATTTGGTGCGTGATCAAGAATAACTTGAAAGCGCGGTCCGCCAGGCATTAAATTAAGCTTCAATGTCACGCCAATTTTGGCCCAGTCTTGCACCAAAACCTGCGCGATCTTGCCAATTGTCAAGCTGTCTGATGGCACATTTAGAGTCGTTTCAAAGCCATCTGGCATTGTAGATAAAGCTAACTCTGCCTTCGCTTTTGCAATATCAAATGGATAAGCCTTTATAGAAGCGTAACCACTGTCAGTAACAGCACTAGTGGTAACGCCTTTAAAAATACTCGGGTCATTAAGCGTAGTTGAAGGTCTGCCTAATCCGGGAGTTAATCCGGCTACAATCGATTTTGCATCGGTAGCGTAATACAAAGCTCTACGCACGCGAATATCGCTAAATGGAGCCTGTGTCATATCTAAAGTAAGGCCACGCCATACGAAAGATGAAACTGGAGTTACAGAAAAGACAGATTTCCATTGTGGGAATGATGCAGCTGGCACAGCAAAAGTACCGTCAATCTGCCCACCAACCATGGCAAGCTGAAGTGTTTGTGCATCAGGAATTATTCGAAACGTAATTTGATCAAACTGAGTCTTTGGGCCGGAGTAATACTTATTTCTCACAAGTATCAACCGAGAATCAGGAGTGTACTCTTTTACCTTATATGGACCACTGCCAATAGGTAAAACCGTTGGCGTTCCATAGTTGGATAAGTTGGCTCTTACATGTGATGCTTTCCAAACAAATCCTACTAATGTGGCTGGTAAGTATTGCCACATACTGTCTGCTTTATTCAAAGTTACAGTCATAACATCACCGGAGGAGGTAACAGATTTCACATTTGACATTAATGCAGCTTCTTGCGAGGCCACCGCTTTGTCTAAATGCAAATTCAAAGAATAAACTACATCCGAAATTGTCAATAAACTACCGTCAGAAAATTTAATTCCTTTTTTGATTTTGTATGTGTATACGGTGTCGCTAACTTTTGTCCAAGAGGTAGCAATTGATGGTACAACTGCGCCCGCTGCATTGGTTGTAAGTATCTGTCCTTGTATCAAAGACATCACCTGGTTACCAACATCTGAAAAATTTGTCGGAGCAAATAAAGTTCGTGGGCTAAATGCTAAGCCCCAATTAAGATTCTTTACAGTAGCTGCTGAGGCTGGAAGGCTTTGTAATGAAAGCGGTAATACCATTACAAAAGCAGCTGTGATAGCAGTGATTCGGCGAAATGCTAATTTCCTTTTCAATAGATTGATATCCATTTTGTTCTCCATTCGAATTCGTAAGGCTCGGACTACAAAGTGCTATCAATAGGCACACGCCTAACTGATTTGGATCAAGCGGAAACTTATTATGAGTGCGTAGATATAAGAAGAGGAAAGTTTGAAATAGCCGGCTATGAAATGGATATTGTTTTAGGCCATCTCTAGCCATTCTCTAGCAGGAGTATTCTCTTGAAAGATTAATACTTCTAAGTAACTTACCCGCAAGTAAAAACCATAGGAGGGAGAAATGAGCCTGTCCTAGGCCAACTTGGTTGTATTGAAGGCAATAGAGTTATAACTAAACTCTGTCAAAATGATGACATTAAGCGTAGTATTGAAAAGGGAGAATGCAAAGTGAAGAGATTAGCTGACCAAAAACGCCAAGAGTTTATGGCTTGGTTGACTAGTCGTCCTCTCCTGGCTGATATATCAAAACATATTGTGGTGGATTTGCTAAACGCCCATGATGTAATGAGTGCAAGAATTTGCCTAATAAAAGAGAATAATGCTTTAGAGGTAGTAAGTGAATTCGGCTTTAATGAAAAGGAAGCCAAACTAGGCAAGATAACCCAAACCCAAGAGTGGCAAGATACAGGTGATGCCACATTTAAAGTTATTGCCGGCATTTCATATGATGCCTGGGTAACAGATGATTTGGCTTATGTTTGTCCGCTAAGAGTTAATAATTTAAATATCGGTTACGCTAAAATTTATTTTAAGGCCTACCCATCTTCACCACAAGAAATGCAGGTAATTCTTGATGACCTAAGCACGGGTTTAAGCTTGTATTTCAATTATCAAAAGCAGTTAGATCAGTACTACAAAGATATTGAATTGCTAGCTTTAGCCTTAAGGATTAAAGAAGGTGATGATCTACAGAATATTCAAGGCCTTACTGCCAGGCAGAGAAGTATTCTTGAGCTGATGAGCTTGGGTAAGACCAATAAAAATATTGCCTTAAAGTTAGGATTTTCTGAGGCCACCATCCATGCTGATAGCTCTGAAATCTATCGCCAACTCGGAGTTAACGGGCGCAAGGATGCAATCTCCATACTAGCCAAACACTTATCCTCTGCTTCGTAAATAAATTAAGTACTAAATCTATTCTTACTTATGCAGGTGATTGACTCACCATCATTTTAGGAGTTTGAGCTTTGATTCTTGGGGCCACCAGCCAGATGTGAACGCATGTGAAAATCAGGTTCGGTGTAAGTTGAGTGGTGTAGCTCAAGATCAATTACTTTATTTTAATATAGTTTTCTTTATTGCAGGAACGGCTTTCATCACCGCACTCCACACCCCTGCCCCACCATGGATTGCCGCCGGCACAATTGTTAGGTTACTTTTTCCTCTAACTGCCTTAACCGCTTTATCTAAATTTTTTGAATCATAAACACTCACAGAGCAATCATCTGAGCCATGGTAAATATAAAAAGTTGGAAGCGCCTTTGAACTCTTTATATATGGGTAGAGGCCGCCAGATCTCATCGCAGCTTGAACCTTTGGATCAGTTGTGTCGCCAAACCAAGGGTGCATTTTGGTGTCTGCAACTGGAAAGGGATTCTTACTCTGATCACACGGGTATTTAATATTATTTTCACTCATTTCAAAGAAATCTGAATTTCCAAACAGATCAATAACTGCAGAAACTGCAGCCGATACCTTGCGATTTGGATCGGTGGCATCATCAAAAGGTGAGGCTTGATCACCAGTAATTGCCGCCATCAGCGCAAGGTATGAACCTGCTGAATCCCCACCGGTGGCAAACTTATTTGGGTTATATCCATACTTACTTGCATTAGCTCTTAAGAATCGAATCGCAGTTTTAACATCTGCCCCCGCCGCTGGAAAGGCAGCCTCTTGCGCAAGCCGGTAATTAATCGATGCAACTGCAACACCATTCTTGATTAAAACTTCCAGTAATTTGGCACTTTCATCAAATTTAAGGAAATCCTCATCACCGATTACAAATCCTCCACCATGAGTCCAGATTAAAAGCGGGGGTTTAACCACACCTTTGGGCAGATAAATATCAAGGCGCTGGGTAGGTGATTTACTTGCGTAAGTAACATTTTCAAAAATTTTCATCTTAGCAATTGATGTTGCAGCCAGCTTATATTTTGGTGTGTATTGAAAATCTGGAACTGTAACTACCGGGCCACCTGATTTTGCTGGCGTTGGCGTCTGTGGTGTGGAAGGTAATGCCTCTCCTTTAATCCACCACTTCTTATCACCGTTGATTAGTGTGCAGATTAAAGTCTTACCGCTGTGTTTGCTAACCGTACTAGCACCAACATCAGAAGTTGGACATGTTCTACCTGGTGCAGGCTCACCTTGTGGATAGCCATCATCTGGATTTGAGGCATTTGCTGAGATACCGGTTGAGATAAGTAAAGCTGAAATTAAAGTTATAAGTAGCAGTGGCTTTGGTTTTAATCTCATGCTAAATCGTATAACTAGTTTGCTCTATCAAGCAGCATTTACCAAAAATTGCTTGATGCCAGAGATTAATCTATCCACATCATCCTTAGTTGAGTAAGGGGCAAGTCCTGCTCTGATTGCACCCGTCTCACCTAGGCCCAATGCTTTGGATACCTCAAATGCGTAAAAATTATGTGCTGGCAGATTTACTTTAAGTGAGGCAATAAATTTATATAGATCAGCACCCTTTACACCTGCAAAATTAAAGTAGCAGGTTGGGGTGCGATCCTTTGCTTTTCCATAAAGGGTAATTCCAGGAATACTCTTTAAATTATCCTCAAGGTAGCCAAATAACTCCTGCTCATATTTTTCAACTGCGTGAATAGATTTCACAATCCTCTCTCGCCTACTGCCCGTAGCATTTGAATCTAGATTTGAAACATAATCAATGGAGGCGGTAACTCCTGCCATTAACTCATATGGCAAGGTGCCAAACTCAAACCGCTCTGGAATGGCGGTAGTAGATGGCAAAAGTTTGTCATTATTTATAGTTTCAAGGAGGGCAGGATCTGCGATAAAGGATGCGCAATGTGGACCAAAGAATTTATAGGATGAGAAACCAAAAAAGTCAGCTGGCATATCTTTAAAATCAATTACCGCATGTGGTGTTAGGTGCACACCATCTACTAAAAATAATGCCCCCGACTTCTTTACCGCACTTCCTATTTCATAAATATCAGGCTTAGTTCCTAAGGTATTAGAAGCACCAGTAACTGCCACAAATCTTGTTTTAGCGGTAAGTAAAGAGGTAACTGCAGTTACCGGTAACTCACCACTTTGCTTATCAACTCTTGCCCACTTAACCGTCACACCATGAGCTTCAGCTGCCTGTACCCAAGGCCTGATATTTGAATCATGATCTAATTCAGAGATAATTATTTCATCCCCTGCAGACCAACTCTTTGAAATGCTTCGGGAGAAGTCATAGATTAATTGGGTCCAACTTCTGCCATAGACCACACCCTTTGGATCGCAATTTAAAAGATCAGCTACAGCTTGCCGGTATCCGATTACATAATCTTCAGCATTTTTCTCGGAGATGGTATTTACACCTCGATTAGATAATGGCTGGGTTATTGCCTTAGCAATCGCTTCCCCTACAACAGATGGTGTTTGTGATCCACCTGGTCCATCAAAGTAGGCAATGCCTGATGCTAAAGATGGAAAATCCTTACGGATTAGATCAACCTGAAATGACATGGTTAAACCCTAGTCGAAGTGGATTAGCAATTGCTATGCCCGCGATTACTTAGTTTGCCAAATCAGTCAACTCATAATGATCAGTGCGCTACCAGCCATAATCCAGCGTCTTCAGGTAGATGCGTAGCTCAGTGAAGAATTTTGCAGATGAAGTTTTATAGACCTGCTCAAAGGCTGCTGGGAAGTCACTTCCATTACCAACCAATTTGTATAGATCTAACACATCGCTGAGTGTGTGGCCCTTCATGACCAGATATTCATTCATCAAGAGTCCAAGGCCATATTCACAGCCATTATTGGCACCAAATCCTTCAGCGGCAAGATTGTTCTCCCATTTGTTCAGCGCGGATTCACACTGTGATTTATCTTTAGCGCTTCTCGCTACTTTTTGCGCTTCTCCATAATTGGCAAAAGACTTTCGATCTTCAAAGTATGTAAGAACTATTCCCATACCAACACTCGCAGAACCCTCTCTAAACCAATCAGGAATTTTCGCGAAGTTTTCTTTTAAGAGTTCTACTTGGTAGAGGTGGAAAATCTCATGGCCACCTTGCACCAACATGGTATTGCGCATGACGGCATCATCACGAATATTGATTCCGCGCCAGACTACTGTGAGGCGACAGCTGGCTCCACCTTGATTAGGACCTAGCCAGGGCATGCAGAGAGCAACATCTTTTGACTGGCCTTTGATCCAATCTCCATCTTCACCAACAATCCATTTGGGGACAAAACCTAAAGGCATGAGTTGCTCATAGACGGTGAAAGCGAATTGGGCATTTTCAGTCATGCGAATGACTGCTTTATCGCTCGGAGATTGCAGAATGCTAT
>Ga0209550_10002436_pt1 | contig 17849 bp, 9 predicted proteins | sample LauGreSuBDMM15SN_2_FD_187567 | JGI IMG/M metagenome (GOLD analysis project Ga0209550, IMG submission 187567) | Freshwater lake microbial communities from Lake Michigan, USA - Su13.BD.MM15.SN (SPAdes) (version 5) | ecosystem: Environmental > Aquatic > Freshwater > Lake | place: Lake Michigan, USA...
TTCCTATATTAAATTATATGATTAAATATTTATTATATTTAATATTAGTATTATGTGTAATAAAAATATATAACTTGAATAATTTTAATAATGTACTATGTGCTTCAATTTCAATTATATTAGGTGTTCTTATTATAAATTGGTTATTTCCTGATAAAAATATGAATATCGAAAATTTTAAATATTTAAAATCACCAAATTCTGGATATGATACATCCAAACAATGTGAAGATAATTGCAAAATAAAAGATTTAAATTGTAATCAAAATGTTAATGTTGCAAATCCAAATAAATATTATTGTAGCATATCTAAAGAAACAAATCAATTAAATTCTGATGAAATAATTTATTTAATCAATAATTCTATTTATGATTTACATATACAAGAATTAACAAATACCCAATTACAATCAATCCCAATTAATTTATTACCTAAATTAACACCTACTCATTTATCTAAATTATCATCAACCCAAATAACTGATGGATTAAAAACCAATATAAAGTATCTTAATTTTAATCAATTATCATTACTTGAATTTAGTAATTTAATAACAATAATAAATATTATTACAATATCACTATTAACACCACCGCCATTACCGACATTGTCGCCAAATATACAATCCAAACAAGATGGATTAACAGAAAGAATAAAATCATTAACACCAGAAGAAATAAAATTATTAACAGGCGAACAAATAACTGTACTAACACCAACACAAATATCTGAATTAACAGTATCACAAATATCTGCAATAATAGAAGAACAAATATACATCTTATCACCACAACAAGTAGTTATGATGACTTTAGATCAAATAAAAGCTTTGTCAATTGATCAAATAAAATATTTTAATTTTAATCAATTAAGTAACATTAGTAATGATAAACTAAAAATAATAATCGATAAAATATTCGAACCTGAAGATAATTCCATTTTTAAATTTTTCACAAAAATAAGAACTTATCAATCAGATATAATAAAAGATTTTTTGAATAATATTTATTTAAAACGTCAACAAAGTTTTAATTAATTATTATTCTTAATAGTTATATAAAACATACAAAGTAGTTAAAAATTAAAATATATATAATATATATATGCTCAAATATATATATAATCTATATAAAAAAAATAATATTGATGACATGTTAAATCATAATATTGTTAATAAATATAATAAAGTTATTAATTTTAATAGTGAACAAATTAAATTAGGAAATTATGCACGTGTAAAAAAATATGAGACTATTGTGGTTAAAACTTTTGAAAGTTGTGTTGATTATTTAAATGAAAAAGTAATATATACAACTAAATTACCACAATATGGTGGTTGCCTTTATAAAGAAAATAATAAATATATATATGAATATAATGATCAAAAAATAATAATAGAACCAATCTATAAAGATGGGATGATGATAATAAATGATCCAATTGTAATTAATAATATAATAAAGTTATCATCAAAACATATTGATAAGATAATTATTCTTAATTATGGAATTAATATAATAACAAATGTCGATTCAAATGAGATTATAATAGGGTTTTGTATTAAAAAAGATAAATGTTTTAATATATACATAAATAGTTTTAAGATAATGAGATTATTACAATATGATGATATTAATAATTCATTATACTATGAAAATTTAGGGTCAGATTTAAAAGAATCGTTCATTAATAATAATCCTTCTTATGAACAACGTATATTTATGGCGATAGATTTAATAAGACAACTTAAAGAATTAATAGATATTTGTGTTTATCACAATGATGTTAAAAATGATAACATTGCTTTAAAATATCATAATTCTAATTATTATATTAATTTAATAGATTATGGATTATCTATAACAATAAATGATTTATTAAAATTTGAATATTTAACTAGTCCAACTAGTGCAAGTCCTGAATATTATATTATTAATACTTTATTACAAAATAGGAAAAATAATATAATATGTTTAAAAAATATATTTCCAAATGTTTATAAAAAATATGAAAACAATAAAAATATAAGTACAAAAGATATGAAAGAATTATTAGATCAATCATTACATTGGGCAATAGGAGCAATGATCATAAATATTTTATCATGGAAAGACGTTCAGTCTCCAATATGGCATAAACATTATAATTCTTGTAATTATAATTTTGGGGTTGATATTTCATATATAGATCATTTAAATACTTATTCATCACACGGAACTGCATTTAATTATACCCGTGAAATGTTATGTGAATTATTTAAGAATGAATATTTGTATGAAGATATATTTTATTTTTCAAGTAATGATATGAAATCATTAATCAATACAATTAATAAATTTTCTGATTATGAATTAATTATGAGTATTATAGATGATCGGTTTAAAGAAGAATATTTAAGTTTAATTATAATAATTTATAATTTATTTGAATTTTCACCAGATAAGAAAATGTCATTGTCAGATATGTATGATAGATTAAAGGATTATCCAGGATATCAGAAATATTTAAATTCAAAACCAACATTTTTATAATTATTTTCTAGATTATTTTATTATTTATATAATGTTATCAAATTATAACCAATGTAATATAGTTAATATCGTATGGATTGAAAGAGGAATAATAATAACAATTATTTATTTTATATTAAAAAAATATGTTTTATTATTAAATAAAATAATAATAATTGATAATACTGAATATTGTAATTTTTTAAAGACTATCTTTCCAGAATTAAAGTTTAATATTTTTGAGAAACATACAGATAATAACTTTTATTTTAATATAAGGAAAATTATTAGGAACCAAGATATTATAATAGATTATTTAGCAAATTATTCTAAAATAATTAATTGTAATAAAATAAGTTTATTACCATGGTATGATATGAAAGATCCAATTATTATATATCAATATAATTCCAAATATAAAACTAAAATCAAAAAATATAAATATTTTATTATTAATTTTAGTAAATGTAATCGTGGTAATTATCATAAAAAAGCATGGGATGCCTATATTGAATTTTCAGTAATAAATAAATATATTAAATTTAGGAAAAAAAAAATTACTTTTTATTATTTTTTCAATATCATTAATAATTTTTTAAGGAATACATATATTCAAACTATTGAAAAACCTAAATTATATTATATCGATAAACGACCAAATATATTTATTAAACCACCGGATATGATCATTAATCAACCTAATATTATTAATCAACCTAATCCACCTAATCGTCTTAATCCACCGCCAACAAACATAAATTTAGACCCTCAATTCCCGAACCAAATAAGTCAAGCTAATATAGATAGTAATAGAGAAATTCCTTTATTAGCATGTGAACTGGCATTAAAGAATAGTATAGTAGAAATAAATAAGATCAGGAGTTTAATTTTAAGTACTAAACTAACTGAACAACTACAAACGTATAGAATTGTAATGAAAGATTATTTATCAAAAAAAATAGAGTCATGTAATAAATTATTAGAAATATTTAATTATATTTATGCCAAGTTTAATAGTAATGATATTTTAAAAGAAATAGAAAAATTAACGAAAGAAATTAAAATATTAACTGAAATTAAAGCTATTTCGGATTCTGATGATAATTTAATAGATCTTATAAAATTAATATAAATTATTATAAAATATATGTTAATTATATGGAAAATAAAATTATTAATACAATATATGATTTTAACGATAATAATATAAAAATAATTAAAGATTTAATTGATCAAGGAAAAATAAAAGATATGAATAGTTTAAATAAAGTAATAGATCCATTATCAATTAATAGAAATAAAGATGGTACTATAATAAAAGAATTATCAGTTTATTCGAATGAATTTAATAATTATGAATATGAATCAACACAAGAAACAAATAAATTACTCAATAGTATATTACCACATGATTGTAAATTATCCAAAAAACCGAATGATATAGATATATTAATTAATTTAATTGATGATAAAATAAGTTTAATAACAAAAATGATATAATAAATATTTAAAAATAATATAAATATTTAAAAATAATTTATATTATATTATAATGTCTGATAAATTAGTATTAAATTTAACTATAAAAGGGAGTACTATTACTAGTATGACTGAATATATAAAATTAATATTAGATAACTTGAATATTACAGATGGTGGTGATCCTGATATTAAAAAAATTAGAGCTAGAATTATACAAGAATTTACTAAATATGATGATAATAAATTATATGAAATACGTGATAGAATTACACCTGCTCAACTTGATTCATTGATTACAGCTGATGAAGAAATAAATAAATTAATTATAACTGGTGGTGTATTATATAAATATTATTCTTCTGGACTTATAAAAGAGAATTGGGATAATACAATCAAAAATTTAGCAAAATTACAGGGTTTAATTATTCTTAGAAAAGCAGTGAGAAATTGTTCTGAAGCAGTGAAAGCATTAACAGATGCATTAGATACTAAATTAACTGCAGTTAATGCTATAATCGAATCACAAATTGTTTAATAACTATATAATAATATTTTAAAAATATTATTATATAAGATATTATATGAATATTCTAGATATATCTGAATTAATATCAAAAGCACTTGGTATTGATAATGAAATATTAAGAAAAATACTTGAAGATAAATTAAGTCCAGAACAACTTAGTTTAAATTTTGAAAATGATGAAAAAATGGTGAAAATAAAAAGTTTGTTAGAAAAAGATGCAAATATTTTAAAGTTTGGCGATGATCATATTAAAGGTAAAAGTAAAGAAAATTTTATTAAATTAAAAAATAGTTTAGGAAAATTACAGATATTAGTTTTGATTAATGATATTAAAAAGTCAAAAGATTGTAATGATGTATTAGATTCATTCATGAAAGTGTTTAATGATAAAATAGATTCAGTTAATACAATATTAGAAGATAATCTAACACAAAAAGGTGGAAATAATAATAATATCTATATTAAAAAATATTTAAAATATAAAATTAAATATTTAAAATATAAAATTAAATATTTAAAAATTTTAAGTTTTTAAATTATCTATCATAATATAATGTCTTTTAAAGATGATGTAAATGGTTTTATAGAGTTAATGACTAAAATAGTGAAAGATACTGTAAATCCAGGAGACCCTGATTTTGGAACCACTAAAGTAGGAGAACTAGAACTTGATAAATTAAGAACGGCTATGGAAACTATCGATTCTGATAGTCAAGAAAAACTTCAAGATTATATTAAAGGATTATATCAAATCGATACTAATTTAGGTAGTTTTTTCTCAAATATTACTACTACAATTAAGGACGATACTACAAAAGTTAGTATTAATAAATTTAAAATAACATTATTTAAACTACAAAAAAATATTATTTTGTTATATATAAAAGAAAATACAAAAGAATGTCATGATATAATTAATAAATTATTATTATTGACTAATCATAAAATTGATATAGTTAATCAAATGTTATCTACTAATCTTGATAGCAGTTTTGTTTCTAATATATCAGCTGATATTGATAAAAATTTAAGGCAAATAGTAGAAGAAATCAAAAATGGTGGAGATATAGAGGAAATACTAACTAGGAATAATGGCATCATGTTATCTATTTTGGATAGGATATTAACTGGTTCTAGTTTTACAGGTGGATCTAAATCTATGAAAACTACAAATAATAAATTTTATAAATTAAAAGGAGGTGCAAATATTAGCAAAACGAAAAAGCAAAAAATTGAAAATGCATATGAAACAGCAAATAGATCTAAACCTAAAGAGGAAGATCTTAAAAGTATTAATGGTTCTAAAAATTTATTAATATATATTGATGCCCTTTATGATGCATATATAATTAATATTGATACATTAATTATAGAATATGGAGAACTTAATGACAAGTATAAATATGACGATGATAATAAAATTAGGAGAGAAGTAGAATCATATAAAGAAAAAATTCAAAGTGACAAAACAAAACTTAAATTAGGAGATCCTTTACCTACTCTTACTGATAAAGATAAAGTAATAGAATATATTGCTCATTTGAATGATTCAATACTAAAATTATCAAAATATAGTGAACAAATAAAAGAAGTTAATAAAAGATTCCAAAATATTATGATTGAAGATAGGACTATTGGTCTCGAAACTTCGAATATTACTACTGCTGAAGAGAAAAAGAAAATTGCTGAGAAAAACCTAAAAGAATTAGAAGAGAAGGCTAAAACTGATCCAACAAATACTGAATTAATACAGGAAATTACTGCTGCAAAAGAAGAAGTTGAGAAAGCTAAAGTGACTTTAGAAGAGGTCAAAGTTGAAGAAACTACAAAAATTACAAAACCATCTGATGTGGATACATCTCTTAAATTAACATCAGATTATCTTACTGATGATACTCCAGAAGAGATTATAAAAAAACTTGGTTTAACAAGTTCAACTATAGGAGTTAATGTAAGTAAACCAGAAGAAAATCGGGGAAAATTTTTAGAATTTGTTAAGCCTATATTTGAAGATCAAACAGGTGAATCATTTCATTTAGGTGGTAGTAAAATTATCAATCTAAAAAATATTGTATTAAGAGGTGGTAATGTTAAAGATGCTAAAGATATATTAATATATATATTCAAATTAAATAATATATATAATATTTTTAATAGTGATTTAATGATAACTATAATTAGTTTATTATCACATAAAAATATTTTTATTGCAGAAATAAATCAAATTCTTATAGGTAAATGTACCGCTTTTGATTTTGTTAATTTATTATTTATAGATATAACTAATATTAAAATTATAATTGAAAAAATAACAGATAGAGATAAATCATTCCCACAAAAAATAAAAAGAGATACTGATTTTTATAATTCATATATTCCAAATACTAATAAGCAATATATTTTTGGCTACACTATATTAAATATTATTTATAATATATTTGTTAATAAACCTGATGAAGATAATGTTAATAATTTTTTTACAAATAATAAGAACTTAATAGAAATATCAAATTTATTTACATCTCTGTATAGTAGAATAAAAAAAATAAGTGAAATTTATAATATATTATTTGATCAATATTTAAAAATTAGTTATGCACTTCATAATATTATAAATGCTAATAAAAAAGTCCATACAATTGTTAAAATACGACAAGAAGATCAATTACCAAATATAAGATTCACAATTAAAACTAATAATGTACCGGATAATTATGATAATTATATTAATATAAAGTATACTAATACTGATTTAATATATAGATATGATCCTGAAAATCCAGGTAATGAAGGATGGATTGATGATTCTGTATCATCTATAAGAACAATACCTGATCCAGAATATTATGTTATGGGTCCATATGATAAAATCTTTGACAAATCTGTAACAAATGAAGATATTATGAAGGATAAAAAAATTTTGAAAATGATAGAGAAGATATTGGAAAAAGATAATAATACATGTTTAATTACATATGGTAAATCAGGTAGTGGTAAAACAAGTACTTTTATATATTTAGATGAATATGATTTTAAAGATCCTGTTACACAAGAAATGAAACATGTAGATGCACAAGATGGTCTTATCATGCTTATTTGCACTAGGAATATATTCATGCAAAAGATTGATAACATTAAGTTATCAATATGTGAAGTATATTTATATCATAGTGAACAAGTATCACAAACTTTTGATACAAAATACTATAGGAAAATAGAAGATTATAAGAATGTTTCTTTTGTTCCATATGGTCCAAGTTGGAAAATTGAAGATTCATCAATTAATCAAGAATATATTATTGTTGAAAATAGAGAACAATATAGAGGAAAAAATTTATCACAATTTATAAATGAAGTATTTAAAGATAAAATAACAGAACCAACCTCTAATAATCAGAATAGTTCAAGATCTCATATTATAATAAAATTAGAATTATATAAAAATGGCAAACTACAATCAAATATTATAATATGTGATTTTGCTGGTGTTGAAAATAAATTTGAATGTACAAATTTAGATGAAATTATAAAATTATATACTAATTATATGTCTAGTAATAAATATAAAGGAAATGCCAATCAAATCAAATATGATAAGTATATATGTTCTGATGGAAAATTTAAGTATAAAGAAGGATTAAGAGAACCGCCAAAAAAATTAACTAATTTAAGTTGTGTTGACCAACCAGATAATCAATGTAATTATGATAAAAATATTTACCAGACATATAAAGATCGTATGGGCTCTAATCTAAATGCAAGTGTTGATGATTATATTGCATATTTGGATAATCAAATATCAATATTTGGAGGTGCAGGAGCACGACATGAAGCTGAAACAGAAAAATTAACACGAGATTTTCCTAGTTATTTAAAATATGAAACTTTAAGACAACTTTTTATATTAAAGCTCATACTTCATAGTCCTGACATTAATGGTTTTATTAGTAAGTATAATGAATATATAGACAAAATACCTGTTACATCATTATATAAAATTAATGATCAAAATCTTGAGAGTTTTAAAAATATTTTTAAAGTTAATAATGATGCAGGTAAAACATATTATGTATTTAATGATGCAGAAACTAAAATAGTATCTATGCAAACAAATCCTGGTAATATTTATAAAAAACTTAAAGATTCCACCACACCAGGTGAATTATATAGTATTATTCAAGAGCACCTTAAACAAATAACAAGATCCAATTCATCTTTCAATCATAAGGATTCTAATGAAAATTCATTTCAATTAAAAATAACTGATTTAGATAAGAGTCCTCATCAATTATTATATAGACTTTTTGTTAATGGAAATCCATTTGGAGAGGCTCCTCAATTTAGTCAAGGGTCACAAAATGACTCAGAATCAAAAAAATATAAGTGTGAAAAGGATATAATTATTAAAATGGCTCATAATTGTAATATAAGAGTGTATGAAGGATATATGATAAATTCTTTTTTAAAAGGAATTAAAAATGATATTGATAATTTAATAAAAAAATCATTAGAGAAAACAATGAATTCAGGTAGTATTAGTAGTGGACCAAATAGGTCAACAATGATTCCTATAATTTATGAAAAACAATCATATCCATATTGTAGAAATAATTCTTTAGATTATCAATCTTATGATTCTTTTTATAATATTAATTCTCAAACAGAAAAAGGATTTTTATTTACTATATTAGAACAAATGAAAATAGATACAAACAAACTAGAATTTTATGTATTTACATTAATAAATCTGAATCAAAATGTTGATAATCCACCAACACCACCTTATATAAATTTAAATAATTTTATTAGTTATACTAAAAATCCAGAAGATAATATAAAAATTAATAAAAAAATTAGTGATACAATTATTGCAAGTCGATCAGAAAATATAGATGTAGATATACAAACTATACGTCAATTATCATATGAAGAAACTATTAATAATTTACTTGCAATACTTAAACCTTATAAATTTTATAGAGAATCGAGATTATATAATTTCTTTGATAAACGTAAAGAAGTATACACTAAATTAGTTGTTGGTTTAAGAGAATTTATAAATGAAATTTATAATAATAATTTATTAACATTAATTGGAAGTTTACAATCTACTAATGATTTTCAAAATATATCACCTTTCGATAATACATGTTCGTTTAATAAAGATATTCCAGAATATCATTCAAATGATGATGAACAAAAATTCTTTAGATTAAGAAGATCTGATAATATAAGTTCTAACGTTTTTAAAAAGTTATTTCCTCCGGAAAAACCGCAAATGATTATATCAAATAGGACACAATATAGAGAACCAGAACAACTATTACCACCACCGCCACCGCCACCACAACAAGGAAGACCACAAGCACGAACACCATCGCAACAACAAGGAAGACCACAAGCACGAACACCGCAACAACAAGGAAGACCACAACCACGAGGACGGGGATAATAAGTATAAAGGCAAAAATAAATGAATAATATCCATTGCTAGAACAAATACTATATAAACAAATATATCACCAATTTTTATAGTAACTATAATAAAAATCATTTAAAAATATAAATTAATATTAATTATTAATTTATGTATTACTATTATAATATATATTAATGATTTTATATAAATTTATAATTTATATAAAAATAAATTATATATCATAATATATGTCTGATAAATCTAAATCAATTCTAGATGAAATAATTACTGTACTAATGAGTAGTTATACAGGAATATATAAAAATAAAGAAGAAATTAAAAAAGAAATGGAAAACAGTAATGAAGAAATGAAGGAAAAAATAAAAATTCATGATAAAAAATCAAGTGAAAAATCAAGTGAAAAATCAAGTGAAAAACCAGATGATAAACCAGATGAAAAACCAGATGAAAAATCAAGTGAAAAATCAAGTGAAAAACCAGATGAAAAACCAGATGATAAACCAGATGAAAAACCAGATGAAAAACCAGATGATAAACCAGATGAAAAACCAGATGAAAAACCAAATGAAAAACCAAAAAAAAAACCAAGTATGTTTTCAAAAATTGTACCAAGTACTATTCTTAAAGCTGGTGATGGAAATGCTGATATAAATAAAATTATAGATCGTATTGATAGTTTATCAAAAGATGATAAAGATTTTATTAAAGAAAAATCTGAAGAATTATTTAAACTTGAAGAACAAATTAATAAAATTAATGAAATAAAATCAAATGATAATTATGCATTAAAAGTGATACCAGAAATGTATAGATTACATCGTAATTTATTATATTTATTTTTGAAAAAAAAGATTCCTACTAGTAATGCTACTAGTAATGCTAGTAGTATAGAATCTCTAAATAATTTTTTAATAAATAGTAATAAACAAATTGAAGTAGCAATTAAAGTTGTAGGAGAAAAATTGTCGCAACAACAAAGTAATTCTACTATCACACCACCTAATCGTACTTCTGAAACTAATTCTATAATTGATACTAGTGTATCTGGAAATGATAGTATCAATCTAAGTCCAGAGGAAAAAGATATAACTGATATACTTGATTCTTTGTCTACCGGTGAAGGTGGAAATGAAACAGATTCACTGTCAGATTTGCAAGTAGAAAAATCATCTCCAGGAGTACCTCCGCAAGCACAAACAGGACAACCGCGGACAAGACCATCACCACGAGCACCTCCGCAAACAGGACAACCACAAACAGGACAACCACAAACAGAACAACCACGGACAAGACCATCACCACGAGCACCTCCACAAACAGGACAAGTAAAAAATATTTCAGGGGGATCTATATCATCAGAACTTGGTCAAAATTCAGGAAATAAAAACCTGGAAAAATATGACATTATAGAATATGAAAATTTTAAAGATGAAAGAAATAATAGTATACTATTACAATCAGGAGGTAAAAAAGTAAATATACAAACTATAAAAAAAATATATAATGTATATACTATATTCAATAGTGATTTAATACTTAAAATTTTTGCAATTATTAGTGAACCTGAATTATTAAACAAATTTATTAAAACAATAATAAAACAACTAACACAACTAAATAAGAGTAATGACGATAATGATATAATATTATCTAAATTAAAAATAAATGATGTTCATGGATTAATAGATGTATTTTTTATAAATTTTACAAATAAAGAGATAATAGATAAATTAGGTGAAGAATATAAGAACATTACAAAAAGAGATACTCAAATTTATAATTTATATGATAAATCTAAATCTAATATAATATTTAATTATAAATTATTAGACTTAATAAGAAAAAATGCAGAAAGTTTGACATCTTATGAATATTTATATGATGATTTAATTAGATTATTTAAAGATTTAGTCAAAAATATTAAAACTTTTAATATTTTTTATAAAAAAATTAATAGTAATGAAGGTATTAAGAAAGATTTGAATATTATATATAATGAATTTATTAATGATATAAAAAAGAAAAAAATATATACATATATTAAAATAAGAAAAGATAAAAATAATACAGTTACTACTACAAATCCAAGATATAAATATATAACTTATCCTGATAATAAACATATAACTCATTCTGATAACAATGGATATTATTTATTCTTAAAATATTTTAATATTGATGGTAAATTTGGTTTTACATCGGATGAAAAACAATATAAGCGTAATGACGCAGTGAGTAAACTAGAAACTCCTGATATAAATAAGAATAATAGTGAATATTACTATTTTGGTCCTTTTGATGGAGTATATGATAATGATTCAAATAAAAATATTGCATTATCATTAAACGTAATAATAGAAAAATTAAAAAGAGGTGATAATGTATGTGTTATTGGATATGGACAATCTGGTAGTGGAAAAACAAGTAGTTTAATTTATTTAAAAAGTCCATCTATAACTGAAGAAGGAATATTAATAGAATTATGTAATATTTTATGTAGTGATTATAAAGAAATTAAATTAAAAATGGAAGATATTTATGTATGGCATAATAATAAAAACACTACTAATAACAAAATAACAAATGATGATTATTATACCTCTTCAATTAGTATTAATGGATCTAAAGAATTTAAATTTATTCCTACACTTAATGAATTCACAAGAACAAAATCATGGTATTATTCAAATGATATAGAAGCAAATAAACCTAATAAAGACTGTGCAACGTTAGGTTCATTCATAAACGATGGTTTTAATAAACGTGAAATTGAACCAACTAGTAATAATCCTAATAGTTCAAGAAGTCATGTAATTGTTTGTTTAACATTAATTCCAAATAATAGTAAGATTCAAGAAGCTAAATTAATTATATGCGATTTAGCTGGTGTTGAAAATGTTTTTAAATGTGATGATATAAATGAACTTTATAAATTAGAAGATGGATATAATAAAAGTGATATATATATGAATACGCCAAAGATAAAACTAGATAAATATTTATGTAATCAACAGAATGGTAATAATGAAATAATAATAAATAATACTGAAGATATTAAACAAGATAATATATATATCACAACATATGATCAGAAAGTCAAAGATATTAATGAATATATTAATGATAATAATCAAATAGGAGGTGAACCTAAAAAATGCGGTAATCATGAAATAGATACACCAGATATATGTGGTAATATAAAACTTACTCATAGTAATATAAAAAGTATTGAAAATATTAAGGACTATATTAAAGAAATCAATGATGAAAAGATCACATTGAGGAAAAAAATAAATACAACTTTACTTGAAAATAATATTGATCATAAATTTATAACTTATCTATTAACAAATGATAATGATACCATAATAGGAGAGTTAACTGCTAGAAGTAATATATCTATAGCAGCACTTGAAGATAAATCAGCAGATACTATCGTAGTAAAACTTTATAAAAGTGGAAATAGATTAAATGAATCATATATAAATTTAAAAAAAAAATATAATCAATCAACTGTAGAAGATGTAGAACCTGTAAAACCTGTAGAAGCTGATATACCAACTGAAACATCTACTAAATCTAAACCTAAAACATCAACAAGTAATACAAAACCTACTCTTGATAAACCAAAAACCTATGATATTAATACTTTTAAAATAGACACAGGTAAAGATAAAGAAAAATCAGTAACATCGACTATTATAAAAATAAAAGAATTAAGAGATACGGCAAAAAAAGTTAAAGAAATTGCTTCAAAATATTTAACTAAAGATATTAAAGAACAATATATAAAACTAAATTGTGAAATTGATAGAATAATAAAAATGCATTATAATTGTTTCCTGAGGAGAAATGAAGGTTATGCTATTAATACATCATTAAATTATTTAAGAAATGATATTCAAAATACAATTATATCAACTTTATCAAAATCAACTACTTTTTATGAAAGAGATTTATTTTCTTATTGTAGAAACATTAATTTAGATGATAATATTTATGATATTTTTTATCAAAATGATGATAAAAAAGAAAAATCAAATGGAATAATATATAAAATTATACAAGAAAAGTTTGATTTTACTCCAGACTCATTAAAAAACTTATCTTTTGTTATTTTCAATGTATTAAATTTAACAGATAACGGTAAAATAAATAATCCACCAAATCCTCCATATATTAATATTAATAATATAATATATTATAGTAAAATTAATTATAATGGTAAAAAATTAAAAGAGCATTTAATTAATCTAAGAGAGAAACTTGTTAATTTTAATTTTTATAACTCAAATAAACAATGGACTGATCTGATAAAAACTGCAGAGGAATATCATGATAATCCTGAATATATAAATAATGTATTAGATTTTATTAAAACAAATAATGCGGCTACATTAATTGGTAGTATTGAATCAACTGAAATATTACAACGTATTACATATAATAAATTAATTTGTTCATATAATGAAGAATTAAATAATATATTAAAAAGATTAGGTAGTTTTAAATTATCAACAGGTATTAATAAATTAGACATAAATAGTATTAATGAACAACTAAATAAAATCAAATAAATAAAATTATATTAAATAAAAATACTTATTAATCAAATAAATTTTCTTCTATTAAATTATTTGCTGCTTTTAATTTATTAGCAAGACCTACTATTAAACTATCAACTCCAGCATCGATATTTTTACCTAGTTTTTTTATGATAATTAATCCTTGAAGAGTTGCAAATTGACTCATTAAATTATCCCAATTTTTTTTAAAATCGGATCCTTCTACATAATATTGATACAGATCTCCTTTTGTTCCATTAGTGTTTGTAATTATTAATTTATTTAATTCACTATCAGATTTTAATATTTTATTTATTACATCTGCTTTACTAAATAATTTATATGATGATTTATCATATTTATTAAATTTAGATTTAATTTGTGATATAATAGTTGCATCTTTTATTCCAATACTTGATAAAATAACATCTAAATAATCATTTAAAGTTTTAATTTCTTTTTCACCGTCATTATATATTATCTTAATAGGATCTTGAAATTCTGTCATTTTTATATTATACGTTATATAATATTATATATTTTTAATTTTCATAATTAAAAATATATAATATTATAAAAAAATGTTAATTATATAATAATTTCATCACTAGTCAAATCACTAGGTTCATTATATACATTCAATGTTCTCGCAGATGGATCAACATATTTATTAAGCTTTCCAGATGCGTCCCATCTTGGTTGCCAATAATCAGGTAAAACACCTAAACGTTTCTCTCCAAAAAATTCAATAAACACTTTCTTATAATAATGTGCCTCAATTGTTGGACCAAGTGGTTTTTCCTTAAATTCTTCATCAGAAACAAGTGTCTTAATATGATCTTGAATAATTTCAAACCATGATTTTGTCTTACCACTTACACCGTCTGAAAATGCTTCTTTCTTACGCCATAAAACCTCATCTGGAAGAAATTGAGTGTCTGCAAATGCCTGTCTTAACCACCATTTTTCCATATTCATATACTTAGGATGACGTTGATCTGATGGAATTGCCCAATATGCCATAATAAATTCTGGATCAAGAAGTGCAATACGTCCTTCTAAACCCCATCGACTGATACAACGATCTGCTCGACGTCCATCATACATATGAATTTGTTCAACATATTCTTGTGCTGCATCATGTAACTCTTCACCAGATGGTGCATAATAATTGAATAAATAAGAAGAACAAACTTCATCAGGACCTTCACCTACCATAACAACTTTTGCATCAGTTTGTGTTCCAATATGTTTACACACCAAATATTGTCCAACAGATGCACGAATAGTGGTTGTATCCCATGTTTCAGTTGTCCAAATTACATCACGAATAGCTTGTAGTCCTTCTTCTGGTGTAAAAAATACTTCAGTATGATTAGATCCAATATGTTTCGCTACTTTCCTAGCATATAATAGATCAGTACCTTCATTCATTCCACAACAATATGTTTTAATTGGTTGTCCTAGAAGGTTGGCAGAAATCGCAGCAACTAATGATGAATCAACACCTCCAGATAACAGGAAAGCAATTGGTTTATCTGCACATAATCTACGTTTGATAGAATTAATTACAGATTTCCTTACATAATATAATAGTACATTTTGACTTTGATATTGATTCATTAATGTAATATCATATACCGTTTTAAATTTATAAATATTATTAGATGATTTTATAGATCCTAGATCATCAAAATTAATTTTAACAAGAGTACCTGGTTCAAATTCTTGAACAGTATCTTCAAAGTTATTCATTCCTTTAATTTCTGAAGAAAAAATAATTCCTTTTGATTCTGTTGTTGGTTTATGCCAATAAAGTGGTCGAACTCCAATTTGATCTCGTCCAGCAATAATTTGTTTCAAGTTCTGCAAGTTATCAAACTCAAATAGTAAGAATGCAAATTCCCCTTTAATTTGATCAATAAATAAGTTTGAAAATTCATCAATGTTTGTATCCTGATATTGATTATACTTTGTATATTTTAAATAGAGCAAAGGAATAGTCATACAATCAGAATTATTATCCATTGGTAAATAATGATCACGCACCAAGTTTTTAAAGTCATAAATTTCACCATTACATACAAAGACAATAGTTCTTTCTTTATCTTCAATAATATAAGGTTGATTCGCATGAAATGTTGGATCCATAATCGCTAAACGATGGAATCCAACAGTTAGGTTCTTAATTATCTGAAAACTAGACAAGTCAGGACCACGATTCTTAATATTCATAAAATCATTAAATAATTTTTGAAAATCAGTAGAATGTTTAATTAATTCAATATAAGCCCAAATACCACACATTATAAATATAATCTTTATTTATAATTAATCTTTAATTCAAATTTTTTATAAATTTAAAAAATCAAGTTTTATTTGAATAGTAAAAATTGTTCTCAATTGTCCGCAAATGTAACAGATATTCCATGTTTAATTGCAATAATTTTTTATTATAATAATAATTATAATAAAAATTGAAACTTTATTTGTATAAGTACTCTTAATTAAATATCCTTTTGTATCTCCTAGCGGAGAAACCAAAGTATAATAATATGTCGTTGATATTCCCCATGTGTTTTGAATCTCCGGTGTAAAAACTTTGACGTTGCCCTATTTAGGGAGGAACAACGTACTCGCTGGTTTTAAATCTTTCCGATTGAAACCTTCTTACTGATGGAACTTGAATAGTTGTTACTGGGGATTTACTTCTTCTTTCGGTGATATTGTAGTAATTCTAATGGTTATTATGGTTATCAACATCGATATTTAGTGCTGGATCTAAGGATAGGGATAATACCCTTCGACTTCTTATGAACTGGATAGCTAAACAGACTACGACTTTTGAGTGAAATTATGTGGAAGGTGAAAACGGATTGAAATATTATCAGGTCACACGAGAGCTCTATAGAAAAGGTTAGAGTATATAAATAAACACAAAAAAAAAGTAAATTAGACTAGTCTTATCTAATTTCACCCTAAATAAAGGGTCTTTCCTTGACTTGTCGAGATTATTGTATGATATAACCGGTGCTCTTTATTACACCAGCGTGTAATAAATGTATGAACTGGAGGTTGATAAGCTAAACTTATCCGATGCCTAATTTTTGGGCTACGATCTTCATTAGAGAGAGAGTATCAGCTGTTTGTAAGGAGGTTCTCAAGGCGTGGACGGTATAGATAGGTGAGTTGAAATAAAAAAATATTAATATTAATATTCTTTTATTTATTTTATTTTTTTAATAAAAAATTGAATTCCAATTATTATTATATAATTATTATTATTTTATTTTTTTAATAAAAAATTGAATTCCAATTATTATTA
>Ga0209550_10002438_pt1 | contig 17847 bp, 17 predicted proteins | sample LauGreSuBDMM15SN_2_FD_187567 | JGI IMG/M metagenome (GOLD analysis project Ga0209550, IMG submission 187567) | Freshwater lake microbial communities from Lake Michigan, USA - Su13.BD.MM15.SN (SPAdes) (version 5) | ecosystem: Environmental > Aquatic > Freshwater > Lake | place: Lake Michigan...
CCAGAAGTTGATCCGTGAATAACGCCAAAAACTTTTCTACCAAAACAACTAACTTAGTTTTACCAGCGCCGAAATAACCGCTTAGTAAGTGACCATGAAATGTATGTACTCGAACAGATTTATGACCGCTAAGAATTGATGCGATTCGCCCAACAACACCAGCTTTAGCGGTATGTGTATGGATAACATCTGGCTTGAATCGACGAATCTCTTTAATAATTGAAAATAGGGCAGTTAGATCGGCTCTGGGTTTAATTGATCTACCTAAACCATCAATGCGAATAGCTTTAACATCTGTAGCAACTTTTTCTAAGTAATCCGCTTCGTCATCTGCGCAGTATCCAGTGACTAATTCCTGCTCGAATAAAGATGTATCAAACCCGCGCATTAACCCAGATACCTGCACAGCCGGGCCACCCACATTCATGCGGGCAATGATGCGCATAACCCGAATCGGGTGCCTAGTCGTTCGGTTCATGAGTCAATAATCTCTTACGCCATAGGAAAAATCCTAAGAGACTCAGCCAAGCGAACAAAAAACATTCCTATTCCGAACAGTTGGTCTTGGGTGAGCGAGAGCCAAAAGCAAAATCCTGTCCTTTGCGGGAAAAGGTTATTTTGCTAGACACTGGCTATGGCCGCTATGGATCTTAGACAGACAGTAATCGGAATTCATCACTTAGGAGCAAAGGTTTCGTAATTCAAATCGGATTCAAGCCCTGTTGACGAGATGTCAGACTTGCAGCTGCAGTCCGCGGTCACGAAAGGAATATGATAAAACTGGTTGTAAGTGAATCAGCTTCATACGCAAATCATTTGAATTAGCTATCACCCTCAACTGGGATTTGTATTACAAATGAGCGGAGCAGTTGAAGCTATTTCTAAAGATATGGATAGCTCGGCTGTGTTCTAGAGTCCACAATATTGGCGAAGTTCCCGCTATTATTGTGTGAATATAATCTTTTTCTCATTAAAATCATATTAACAAGTTTAAAGTCACAAAAATGACTAATCATAGAGAGGTTCAATCCTGATGAACTTTAGCTTCATTGATAGCGCCAAAGCTTCTCTCAATCTATTAAACAGAAATTCTAAAGTAAAATTTTGGTTGGGAGTAGCTCTGCATTCCAGTCTTAGTTTTCTTGATTTAGTTGGGGTTTTACTCACTGGAATTATCGGCTTATTAGTTGCATCTAATGTTCAGAATAAAAGCTATCCGGAATATCTGCAGAACATAATCACGCTACTCAAACTTGACGGATTTAGGCCCGTTACTCTCATACTTATTACTGCCGTTACCGCTTTGATTTTTTTTGTGACTAAATCATTGCTTTCACTTATATTGAGCAAAAAGATATTTCGATTTTTAGGAAATCAACACTTTCTCCTTAGCGAAAAAATTATTTCTAAATTCATGAAATCTGACTATATTTGGATGAGTAGTCAAGACCCTCATAGAGTAGCAAATACGATATCTCTAGGCCTCTCTGCTGCGAGTGTAAACATGTTGAGTCAGATTCTGCTCTTGGTTTCTGAGTCAATACTTTTAATTTTCTTTGCAGCACTCATGCTCACATTGAACGTATCTCTTGCGCTTATAACAGTTTCTTATCTTACTTTTATTTTAATAATTTTAAATTTCTTTATTGGAAAAAAAGTTACAATTTATAATGAGAACATGCGTGATGATTTGAATTCCACAAAGCAAAAAGTTTTCAACTCAGTTCTACTATTTCGCGAAATCAGAGTACTTGGGAGACAAGATTCTTTTGTAAGTGATTTAATGTCACCAATAAGTAGATTGTCTCAAAACAATGCAAAAGATATTTGGATCCAGCAGGTACCGAAATACTCAATGGAGATTGCCCTACTTGTGGGGATGACCTTGATTTTAGCTACCGCAACTCTTACAGCTCAGCCCGAAGAATCATTGCCAATTTTACTTATTTATAGTGTTGCCGCTGCCAGAATTTTCCCGATCCTTTTACGCATTCAAGCTAGCCTTCTTAGCATCCGGAGTTATTCACCGCTGGCTCATGATGCCTTTAAACTTTTAAGTGACTTAGATGCATTAATTGCAGATAGCTTTACCCAAAATAAAAAAGTGGAGATTTTATCCTCACTGGTAATTGAATCCGAAAAGGTTGACAATTTTATTGAGGTAAAGGATGCGAGTTTCACTTATCCAACTAACTCAACCCCGTCATTACAACAGATAAATTTAACAATCAAAAATGGAGACAGGATCGCGCTCGTAGGCACTTCCGGAGCAGGAAAGTCAACTCTATGTGACCTTATTTTGGGGTTGATAGCTCCTAGTGAGGGCACGGTACAGATTGAAGGATCACCATCTGAACTATGGACGAAGATAAATCGGGGTAAGGTCGCTTATCTTCCCCAAGAAACAGTGATAATCCCGGGAACTATTGAAGAAAATATCTGCTTGGGAGTGAAAAGTAATTTGGTTGAGAAGGGTAGATTGGAATCAGTTCTAGTTAGTGCTCAGTTGAATGATTTCATTGAAACCTTACCTCTGGGAACACAGACCCGAATAGGAGACGGACACTCAAAGTTAAGTGGTGGACAGCGGCAAAGAATAGGAATAGCGAGAGTCCTTTATTCAGATCCAGTTATTCTTATCATGGATGAAGCCACAAGTGCTTTGGACGCTGAGACCGAGAGTGATGTGATGAATTTCTTAGCTTCTTTGAATGCAAATATCACTTTAATCTTAATCGCACATCGCTTGAGTTCAATTAAGAGTATTCCCAGGATTATTTATATGGATGGGGGAAGAGTGTTGCAGGAAGGAACCTTTGAAGAATTACGCGAAAAGGTAGAAAAATTCAATGTGCAAGCAAAGCTTCTAGGAATTTAGATATGTCCAAGCCCGACGGACCCTCAAAACAAAACATGACCAGTGATTTGGCAGTTACGATAGTTACATTAAGCATAGGCTTAAGCGACAAGCTTATATTAACTTTAAAGTCTGTAGAAAATCAAAGTATAAACGTCAGGCATATACTGATTGATGGAAGCGAAAAGACTGACATTGAACAATATTGTGACGGTAGATTTCCTGCAGTTGAAGTATATTCTCAAAAACCACAAGGAATTTATAGCGCGATGAATTTCGGCTTGAATTTAGTAGAAGATTTCTCTTATGTCATGTTCTTAAACGAGGCTGACTTTTTATTAGGCCCAGATGCAATCACTAAACTGATTAGCTCACTATCAAATTTAGATTCCTGGGCATTCGGCGGAACTTTAGCATTTTCCGATCATGATGAGAAAACTTTTGAATACGGTTACAAGATACCAGATTGGAAAAATTTCGAACTAGGACTTGAATTAGTTCCCCACCCATCTACCCTGATTCCCGCATATTGGTTGAAAAATCAGATGGGATTCAAGAAGTTCTTCAGAATTGCAGCAGATACCGAAATGACCTTTCGTATCTACAGAAAATATGGACCAGCCAAACACACTCAAGAATTAATCTCAGCTCATGAAATCGGAGGAATTTCTACTGTGCTAAAAACTAGATCAAATTTCGAAAGTCGCTTAGCACGAATACTGAACTTTCCTACTATTACTTTAAAAAAGTTTTTTGTAACCATGTTGACTCAAAAAAAATCAAATATCTCTGCTAATAACTTAGAGAAAAAGGCAACTTCTCGCGAGTATAAACACTTTAGAAATTGTCTGCGCAAAGAGAAAATTCCATTATGCTGTAAGCATGCACTAATGGAATTAGCTTAGAAACGCATTAATAGGGAGAGAAAAGAATGAATTTTAAGTATCAAATAAATAAAGCTTTTCGGCAAGCTACCGGGTACCAATTTTCCAAACCTTACTCATTCTTAGAAGATTCTCGCCTTAATGTGAGCGAAAAAAATATTTATAGTAAAGTCGCAAGCAGAACCATGACAAATCCAAATAGCATCGCCAATTTAATTGCAGCAACGAAGTATGTGAATGAAAGAAAACTCAAAGGAGCATTCGTGGAATGCGGTGTTTGGCGCGGCGGTAGCGCAATGGCTTTTTGCCTTTCGAGCTTAGAACAAGGAATCGAAAACCGCGACCTTTTCTTACTTGATACTTACGAAGGCTTTAGTCAAGTTGATGAAAAAGATTTTGAGATTTCAAACGGAAAGAAGGCTTCTGAATTACTAAAAATAGACGAAAATTATTTGTGCTACGCAAACGTAGATGACGTTAAGTTGGGAATGCAAGAGACCGATTATCCCGTCGATAAGATCCATTACTTAATCGGAGATGTTGTTAAGACAGATTTGACTTCGCTACCTAAAGAGATTGCCATCTTGAGACTTGACACAGATTATTATGACTCTACGAAATGGGAACTTGAGAATCTATTCCCACGTCTAGTGCCTGGTGGTGTTTTAATAATCGACGATTATGACCACTGGAATGGCTGTCGACAAGCCTGTGATGAGTATTTTCAGGGTAAAGACTCTATATTTCTAATCCAGATGCAGTATGGAAGAATCATGATCAAGAATGGATAAGCAGCAGAATGTGGTTATTGTGACAGCTGCAGATAAGCGTTATTTTGTGTCATTAATTTCTCTCCTCGAGAGCATAAAAAGAAATTCGGAATCTAATACCTGCATTGTTTATGATCTTGGGCTTAGCTATTTGCAAGCGAAGTGGATGGAAAAAGCGATATCGCCAAGTGTTCAGTTGTTTAAATTACCAAAACTTTCCCAAATGTTTGATGGATGGGATGATGTAAATTCTAATTCTGGCTGTTTTGCCTGGAAGCCGACAGTGCTGTCTGGCTTGAGTACTGAGCACGAAAATTTTGTTTGGGCTGACGCCGGCGTTTTGATTACGCGAGATCTTAATGATCTTCTACCCGTTATCTTTGAGGATGGATCTTTTTTGGTACGCAACTATGAACACATCAATAGAACTTGGACATCGGACGACTGTAAAGTTGTAATGGTAACTAGCGCACGTGAGATGAACTCACCCCAGATAATGGGGAATTTTTTTGGATTTTCACTTGAAAATACCTTAGGTGAAAAACTGTTCAAAGATTGGGTTGATTGGTCACAATGTCCAAAAGCGATAAAGGGAGATCGGAGATTTCATAGACATGACCAAACCATATTATCTATTCTCGCTGCGAGATTTGATACAAAGGTAACTGACCATCAAGGTGTGGCAACTATTGGTCGATTTAAAAAGGATTACAATAGTGCTATCGCGGAGAGACTATTCTTCGTTTCCCATAGAAGATGGATCGCTTTGATTCCCTTCAAGTTGCTTAATCATAAAAAGAGATTTATTGTCTACCTTTTCCCATTATTAATCGTAGATGTAATGCGCATATATTTTTGGCGAGCAAAATGGAAAATAAGATGGAGTTTTATTGTCAAAATAATTTATGAAATGCGTAGTGTCAATAAGTAAAATGATTGGGACGCACTGGAAACCTGGGAGCTCTGGTCCCTTTAAGATTTTAATTTTAACATCAAATAATCAGGTTGGAGGAATTACCTCTGCTGCAATTGCTTTGTCTCAAAGCCTCAGGGAAGACTTTGAAGTTGATGTCGCATATTTTTCTGCAAACAACCTAAAGGAAAAATCAATCGAAAATTGGTCACAGATGAGAACTCCTGAGATTGCAGAATACTCAAAAGTCTTAAAATTTATCTTTCGACTAAAGAGTTTAATGAAGTACATAAAGACCCATAAGTTTGACTTTATTATTTGTCAGGATCCTTCGACATCACTTATTTCCTACATTTCAATGTTTCTAAATTCAAACTTAAAGATTATAGGTATGTGTCATGTCCCGAATAATCTCTTGACGAATATTGACAAGCAAATTATCAAAATGATTTATCCTAAGCTCAATAAAATTGTTGTACCATCCGATTACATATTAAGAGAACTTAACCAATTAAGTAATAAATTAAACTTAGTTGTGATACCTAATTCCTTATCTGAAAAAATTACAAGTTGTACTTGGCCTCGAATAAAGGGTTTAAATCTAGGATCATATATTTTCTTGGGCAGATTAGAGGAAGAAAAAAATCCAAACATGATTCTGGAAATGGCAAAAATTGATCCAAGTTGTAGCTATGTTATTTTTGGAGATGGGTCTCAAGGGAAATATTTAAAAAATGTCGCAAAAGAATTAGAATTGAAGAATATAAGCTTTCTTGGATATCAAGATCCGTCGAGAGTATTGAATATCGGTAGTGTAGTAATTATCCCATCCCTCACGGAATCTTTCGGTATAGTGGCAATAGAAGCTTGGCTTCATGGAATTCCAACACTAGTTAGCTCTAGCTCTGAGGGTATTTCAGAGATGTTGAAATTCAAGGATTTGGGATTAATTTTAGATTTAAATGCGGGAATTTCGAAATGGACGGAATATGCAGATAAACTGTCTAAGGAAAGTATTTCAGATAGAACCATTATTGCTATTCTGGAGACATATCACGCGTCAGCTCAGTTGAGTAGGTGGCGAGATAAGGTAATTTACTGTTAAATCAAAATAAAAAGTAAGTAGAAGAACTAACCACGCCATCTTTAGTCACTGTTTGCTTTCAGTGTGTTTAAATAGAGCAATGCAATTACAAGGAGGCGAGACTGTCTTGAAACGTGTTTTGATTACAGGAATCACTGGTCAAGATGGTCGCTTTTTGACTGACGAATTACATTCATCTGGTTATGATGTTTTTGGAACTTCCAGACGTTTGTACTCAGAATTCTCGTCAGACGTGAAATTAGACTTAATCGAATGTAAAAAAATTTTTCTCGATCTTCAAGAAAAGGAAAATATTCGCGCGATAATCGACGAAGTCCAGCCAGACTTGATTTTCAATCTTTCCGGAATGAGTTCAGTAAGCGACTCTTTTTTGAACGAAAATGTTTGCCGAAGAGCGAATTTAAACTATGTAATTGATCTCCTTGAAGCAATTTCTGATTTGAAACTTAAAGATAGTTTACGGGTCTACCAAGCCTCAAGTTCAGAAATATTTGGAATAACAAATACTTCGCCTCAAGATGAAGCAACAGATTTTCACCCAGTATCGCCTTACGGTAAATTCAAGACAGAGGCACATGTTATTTGCAACGAATATAGGGAGCGAAAAGGGTTTTTTATCTCTTGCGGAATTCTTTTTAACCATGAGAGCGAGAAACGAAGCACGAAATTTGTGAGTCGCAAAATTACAAAAGCTGTTGCTGAAATAAAGTTTGGGATATCAGAGAGTTTGACACTAGGAAATCTAAATTCGCAAAGAGATTGGGGTTTTGCGGGAGACTATGTAAAAGCTATGAAGAAAATGTTGGAAGTAGATAATCCAGGCGATTTTGTTGTTTCAACTGGTAAATCCCATTCAGTTTCAGATTTTGTGGGTGCAGCTTTTAGGGCAGCAAATATAGAAGGTGATCATGAAAAATATTTAAAGTCTTCAGCGGATTTAATTAGGAAGAATGATCACGGTAATTTGGTTGGGAATTCTCAGAAAGCTCATGAAGAGTTGAACTGGTTCCCAAATTTAGGCTTTGATGAAATAGTTTCAAGAATGGTTAAAGAAGATATAAATCGCATAAATGCAGGCAATTTAAATTAGATCTATAGCTAACTCGGAATAGAGGAAAATCACTGTGAAAGATAATGTTTTTGTTATCCAAACTTCGAATTATCGCTGGATATTGGGACATTGGGTTAGGCAGATCTCGAAACGCGTTCCTGGATCGTCAATAATTTGGTGGATTCCTATTTCCTTTACAAGAAGTAGTATTTTTAATGAATTACTTAAGAAGTTTCCCCTTCCAAAATCACGAGCATATTTTTTTACACAACCAACACTCTTTGAAAATTATTATAGGAATATGCCGAAGCGCTTAGAAGGTAAATCGGTTGTCTTGTACACACATAATGATGATTCATTAGGAGATGATCTACATCAAGTAAAGGTTCTCTCTAAAAGTAACAAAGTCCACTTTATGTGCTCGCTTGATAGAGAGAGGTTGGTGAAATCGGGTTTAGCGGAGTCCAAATGCAGAACAATACTTGGAGCGGTAGATACTAATTGTTTCAAAATTTTAGACTTAGAAAGAAGGAAAAATTCAATCCTGCTTTCATCTAAGTTTGGACCGCGCAAAGGAGGAGATATTCTTCACGAACTGATTAAGGCCATGCCTGATTGGTCATTCACAATTTTTGGCACAGGCTGGGAGGAGTACATTCACGATAATGGTCTAGACAGCTATTCTAATTTCAGCTACATCTTGTGGGATGAGAACGCCAGGAACCGACTTATGTCAACTCATGCTATTTTTCTTAGTCTCTCTAAACTTGAAGGTGGTCCAATTCCATTAATTGAAGCACTTAATTGCGGCATGTTCGCCATATCTACAGATACAGGATTTGCAAGAGATTTAATTGTTGACGGCACGAACGGAAGTATTTTACCTATTGGCGCTGACATTAAAAAGGTTACATCGGCTATTCTTGATGCAAAGTTAAATGAAGATCAAAGTATCAAGTCTGTCTCAGAACTGTCATGGGATAGGTTAGCAAGACTTTATTTGCGAGATGCATTAAAGGAAGTTTCATAAATTTTTAATAAGTTTTTTCAATTTAATAAACTTTTGCCTGATTGTTCGCCAAGTACCTAAGTAGTTGGCATTGGAAATACTAGTTTTATCATGCCGCCAAACATGAAATCTGCCGGACTTTATGAGTTTTGCGGTTTCTTCGATTAAATAATCTGGCACATTCCGTAATATTGGTAACGATAAAGTTGCGATAGTAGAAATAAAATATACAGATACAAAATTGCCTATTTGCAGACTTGAAAGAATTTTTCTCGCTCGAAATGGCATGTACTTAAGCGCCCAATGTGATTGAAGTAGTGCAACACCAATACGTATTTTATTGATACCCCGAAGTTGCGAAAAGGTGTCATGTAAGTCAAATCCAGAACCCGAATAAGCGGAAATGCGTGATGGCCAAAGACCTAAAGTCCAAGGTTGAACTCGAAAGTCTTTTTTACCGAACTCTTCTAAGGTTCCGAGGTTTCGTAGAGGGCCTAGAGGTCTATGCATTCCTATGTGGCCGTACCCGTCCATATGTCGGAAGAGCTCCATCTTCGGAATTAACATCTCGGTAGGTTCAAAAACTATTGATTCTCCAAACGGGTTATCAGGTCGAAAAATATAAGTATCATCATGTATTTTACCTTTTTCCCACCAAGATTTAAAAAATGATCCCTTAACTAGTTGAGTCCCAATAGCATAATGAACCTCTCCAAATTGCAATCTTTCGTCGAGGGGTGTTGAGTTTTTCGTTAAATTCGAAACGAGTGTTTGCATCTCTGGAAAATGTGTCAATGCTGCTAATTTGAATCTTTCTTCCAAAGAAAAAGAATTTAAATAATTGGCGAAATAGTCTAAATCCTGACAAACAACAGCATGATCATCATTTGCTTGTAAAAAAATCACGTCCTCATCAGAATATCTTTTAGATGTCTCTTCCCATTCTGACCTTTTCTCCAATCTGTAGTTCATGATTTGCGCAGAAGGAAAGATCAACTTCAAAGCGTTATGCACATCTGATTCGAGGTGCATCCAGCAAGAATCTAACTTCAGATGAATTAAAACCGAATCCCAAGGGACAGCATTGAAAGTTGAGCAGGCACTGAGAAACCTATCAATTCGAAATGTTTCAGATTTACTCTTGATTTTCTCTATCTTAAACTTATTGAGGCCAACAGGTGTAACAAACACGTTGATAAGTAGATGTGCACGCACCTCTAAATCATACATAAGGATTAGTAGAAACTTTCCAGAGCCAGCGCTGTTTTCAATTAAGTTTTATTTAAGAATATCGAGAGATACTTTCAACTAATGGTGTTTTGATCGACAGAATCAACGAAGCCAAGTAAAACATAATAAATTTCTAGCAAATTTGGCAAAATTAAGCAGATCTGAGCATAATTAAAAGCGTGGTATCTCAGTATATTTTGAATTTTGGATACTATATGCCTTCAAATACACAGTTGCTTGTGAATGGAGTCATGGCTCAAAGATGAATTCTCAATCTAATCAGGTCCTTGAAAAAATGCAGGAGTTCGGGCCAGCCCAAACTCCTCTCAAAGTTCTAATAACCACTTCAGGGGTTGGAAGTAGACTAGGAGAGTTTACAACCTATACAAATAAATCTTTAGTCAAAGTAGGTGACAAGCTTGCGATATCTCATATAGTTGAATGTTATCCAGTTGAGACCAATTTTGTTGTAACGCTAGGTCATCATGGCGAGCAAGTCCGAGATTTTTTACAGCTTTCTTATCCTGAAAGAGACTTTACTTTTGTAAACGTTCCCAAATATGAAGGGATTGGTAGCAGCCTAGGGCTTTCATTATTGTCAGCTTCGCATCTATTGCAGGAGCCATTCATTTTTCATGCGAGCGATACTTTAATCAACCCGGAAGAAACCATTCTCGAAGTTTACGAAGATTGGGTTGGTGGCTTTAAGGGGCAGTCAGCGTCTCAATATTCGAGTTTTGATGCTTCTTTTGGCCATGTCATGAAATTTCATTCAAAAGGTAGTATGAAGTTTGACTATATCCACATAGGCCTCGTTGGAATTTTTTCTTATAAAGAGTTTTGGGCAAGCATAGAGCATGAATACAAATTTAACCCGAATGACCAGTCATTAAATGATTTATCGGCATTAAATTCTATGATGGTAAATGGTGCGAAGATAAAAATTAGAGAGATTCAAACATGGTTCGATATAGGTAACACAGAGAGCTTAGTTATTGCTCGTAAAATATTTGGCCAAACGCACGAGGTCTTAGAGAAAGCAGATGAATCTATAAGTTTTGTCGGACATTCAGTTGTGAAATTTTTTGCGGATGAACAAATTGCAATTAATAGAGTTAAGCGAGCCGAATCATTGGGTGATATCGTTCCAAAGATTTTAGCAAATATTGGTAAGTTTTATAAATATGAATTTGTTGAAGGCAGACCAATCTCAGAAATGGTCGCCCCACCATTGACTTCGCTATTAAGTTGGTCTGAGCTTAATCTATGGAAAAAAAATTCGGGCTTGCGTGCTGATGAATTTAGAGCATTGTGCTTAGATTTTTATAAGACCAAAACACTTCGTCGCGTTACAACTTTTTTGGAGAAATCGAAATTTAATGAGTCTAATTCAACCATAAATGGCTTAAGCATTCCCTCAATTTTTGAATTGATGAACATGATTGACTTTGATGATCTTTCCGATGGTGTCCAAAGTCAAATACATGGAGATTTTATTTTAGATAACATTTTGCAAACACAAGATGGTTTTAAGTTGATCGACTGGCGTCAGGATTTCGCTGGGAATCTTAAATCTGGTGATGTTTATTATGATTTAGCAAAATTAAACCACAGCCTAACTATTAGTCATGAAATGGTTAACCTAAATCACTATAAGATAAAAATCTCAGAAGAAAATGTAGAGTGTGAGATATATCGGAGAAATGAATTAGTTCATTGCGGCTATATTTTAGACAGCTATATAACTAAAAGTGGATATGATTTAAAAAAGGTGCGGCTACTCAGTGCAATCATTTGGTTGAATATGTCACCTTTGCACCATCACCCATTTGATCTTTTCCTATTTAATTTTGGGAAGCTAAATCTCTGGAGGGCTTTAGAGCATGGATAATTCAAGCGAGCTATGGCGACCTCAACATCTATTACTTGATGTGGATGGCGTATTTACTGACGGTAAAATCTATAGTTCTAAAGACGGAAAAATTTTTAAGGTCTTTGGACCAGATGATCATGACGCTATTAAATTAGTTCAAACATTAATGGAAGTAACAGTATTAACGGCGGATTCGAAAGGTTTCTCAATAACTGAGAGACGGATCGTAGATGACTTGAATCTAGATTTACATTTAGTTGATGTCAAAAGTCGCCCAGATTGGATAAGCAATAAATTTAATGGATCAACATGTGTATATATGGGTGATGGGATATTTGATCCTCTGGTGTTTAGGCGCGTTAAATATTCGATTGCGCCAGCAAATGCGATGAAACACACTAGAGAAAGTGCAAGTTTTGTAACTGAACGCAGGGGTTCCGAAGGAGCAATAGCCGAGGCGATTGTTCACCTCATAGACATGTTTTTCGGTGGATTCGAGATTTATCTCAATAATGAATCCTCCAATAACGTTGAATCGTCGACTGCCCAAGTACCATAGACGTATGCGACATTCCATGAATCTTATATTGGAGGAACTTCAAAAGGTTGCCTCTGAATCGTCAGAAAAAGATTATTTAGATTTTTTGAATTTACTCCAAAGAGATAAAACCAAAATAGTTTGTACCGGCGCAGGCCGGGTAGGGCTAGCTTTACGCGGCTTTACAATGCGCCTAAATCATTTAGGTATTGAGTCTTACTTCTTAGGTGACACAGTAGTGGCAAACACTGGACCTGGAGATGTTTTGATTGTAGGTTCAGGGTCTGGTGAAACTTCCTCAATTTTGAACGTCGTGAAAATTGCAAAGGATAAAGGCTTAAAAGTAGGACTTGTGACTGCAACTGAGATATCTTCAATGGCAGAAATTGCTGACGCAACGGTAGTATTAAAAACACCGAACAAGAAATCTACAGATACTTCCTTAAAGTCTATTCAACCCATGACAACACTGTTCGAGCAATCCTTAGGTATTTTTCTGGATGCCACCGTACTGAATTTGATGAAAAAATTTGATGAAACTTCAGAGGATATGTGGAAAAGACATAATGTCATCGAGTAGGTTTCAAGGATGAATAAGTCTCAAGTCCCAGAACTTTCTGTTTCTGTAATCTCCGGGGATCCACTCACCTTTGTTGAAGATGCCAAGCAATTAGAACTTGGTGGCATAGATTCATATCACTTTGATGTCATGGATGGAATGTTTGTTCCGAGATTTGGCCTATACCCAGAGTATCTAAATATGGTTAGAGAACTCAGTGATTTACCTATTGATGTTCATTTGATGGTATCTGACCCGGAAAAGTATTTAGATGTTTTTGCGAGTGGTGAAAAAATAAGGCTAATCCCTCACGTGGAGTCACTAAGTCACCCTATTCGCACGTTGATGAAGATTGCCGATGTAGGTGCTAAAGCGGGAATTGCAATTAATCCAGGCACACAAATTTCTACAATTGAACCCTTAGTTGATTTTATAGATTCCGTGATGCTGATGGCAATAAATCCTGGAATTGTTGGACATAAACTGCTAAAGAACACTTTTCAGCGTCTTGAACAACTCAAAAAAATTATTGATCCCGAAAGGGAAATCAAAATAATTTTGGATGGCGGAGTAACCTTCGAGAATGCTTTAGAGTTACTTCAAGCAGGTGCAAATACAATAGTCTGTGGCGCAGGGACCGTGTTCAGCGATAGATCGAGAATTTTTGATAACACAGTCAAACTTAATAAAATGGTTAGAAACCCAAAGTCATAGTTCAAGAAAGTTAAATATAGCTTGGAAAAGTGAGAGAATAGGCGGGTGAGCCAGTTCTTAAATAGTTGCGGTGCGAACGCCATGGCCGGTGCCGCTATGAATCTTTTGGCTGGTCGATTGGTGGCGTTTCCAACTGAAACTGTTTATGGGTTGGGGGCTGATGCCAGTAACGCAGACGCGGTTGCGCGAATATATTCAGTAAAGGGTCGGCCAGCAGACCATCCTTTAATTGTGCACGTTGCGTCGATGGATGGGTTGGGTGATTGGGCCGCTGAAGTGCCTGGCTACGCGATTTCATTAGCGCGAGATTTTTGGCCGGGGCCAATGACTTTGGTAGTTAATCGAAGTAATTTGGCTGAAGATTTCGTTACTGGAGGGCAGAACACGGTTGGCGTGCGAGTTCCGAATCACTCAGTTGCATTGGGACTTCTAGAAGCTTTTGTGAGGGCTGGCGGCAAGGGTGTCGCAGCCCCGAGTGCAAATCGATTTGGAAATGTTTCACCAACGACTGCACAGGCGGTTAGCGATGAGTTGGGAGATTACTTAGCAGATGGCGATCAGATACTTGATGGCGGATTATGCGAGGTCGGCGTGGAGTCAACGATTATTGATTGCACAGGGAGTGTTCCAAAGATATTGCGACCGGGCGCAATTACTGCACAGATGATTGTGGAATCCACTGGGTTGGACGTTGCTAGGCAATCAATGGATAGCTCAGTTAAAGAAGAAAGGGTGATCCGTGTTAGTGGTTCGCTAGAGGCTCACTACGCTCCGGCAGCAAAGGTTTTGCTCTGTGATATCCCAACAGCCGGCCAGGGATTTATTGCACATGCAAATATTGAAACCCCGGAAGGGGTCATTCGGTTGGCATCTCCGCGTAGCGATGAAGAGTTCGCAAGAATACTTTATTCTGCTATGCGGGAGGCAGATTCACGGGGGTTAGCCGAGATTGTTGTTATACAGCCAATTGGAATGGGTATCGCAATTGCAATTCGTGACCGCTTAATGAGGGCCACACGCAGAGAATAGAGAGATGAACCAATGAAATATGAGAGGCTTAACGGGTGATTTCAAAAGTAATCTACTTAACTAAGTCAATTTTGAAACAATTGTTCGGTGTTCTAGGACTAGGTATTACTACAAAAGCAAACCTTACCAAGTTGAAAAATCTGGAAATTTCGAGATCTAGTTCAACATTAAAACTGTTAACTTGCTTTTCATCCGAGGTAAGCGCTGAGCTCCTAAAGTGTGTTAGCACTTCAAGGTCTCAACTACAGCAGGACTTATTTGTCTTGGGAGTTCTTGATTGTAAGCGGAATGGCTTTTATGTTGAATTCGGAGCAACTGACGGGATCTCATTGAGCAATACACATCTTTTGGAAAAAACATTCGGATGGACTGGGATTTTAGCCGAGCCTGCTCGTAATTGGCAAAGTGAATTATTGAAAAATCGCCCATTTTCGCATTTATCAGATTTGTGCGTTTGGAAAACTTCTGGGGACAAAATAAATTTTCGTGAAACAGAGCAAATGGAATTGTCCACTTTAGAGACTTTTAGAAGTAGTGATGCTCATAGACATGAACGTTCGAAAGGTTTTGTTTATGAAGTCGAAACTATTTCTTTGGAAGATTTGCTACATAAATACAAAGCTCCAAAAAATATTGATTTCCTTTCTATCGATACAGAAGGAAGTGAATTCGAGATCCTTGAGTCATTTAATTTTGAGGCTTACCAATTCTCAGTGATTGTTTGCGAGCACAATTTCACTGAAAACCGAAGCAAGATCTATCAGTTGCTCACCTCGAAAGGCTATGTGCGAGTTCTGGGGGATATATCTTTCTTTGATGATTGGTACGTATGTGGAAATTTAGCTGGAGCGATTAAAATATGAAAAAATTAATAGCAAAGAAAGTTAATGTTTTTCTTAGAAAATTGTTGTGGCACTCTGGGCTTGGTAACATGCACGATATTGCAGTGGAAAGTTATTGGAATAACCTCGCTGAGAGTGCTAGAAATCCACTTTCGAAACCAATCGAAAGTTACTTTTCTCAGTCTGACGAGGATGGCATAATCAGGAGAATCTCCCAGAGGATTGGAATCACTAATGGAAAATTCATTGAATTAGGCGTGGGAGATGGATTAGAGAACAACACTCTTGCTTTGCATTTAGGAGGCTGGGGTGGAATATGGATTGGTGGACAGGAATTAAATATTCCAAAAATTTTGAACTTCCAAGAAATTTGCAGTTCAAGAAAGTCTGGGTTGACCACATTTCTTTAAGTCAAGAAATAATTCCTATGATTCAAAATTTCGGGGAGGTTGATTTACTTTCTTTAGACTTGGATGGGAACGATTTTTATTTTGCAAGTGAAATTCTCAAAAGTGGAATCAGGCCCAAAATTTGGGTTCAGGAATACAATGGAAATTTTCCTCCGCAAATTGAGTGGATTCAGGAATTTAATCCAGTGCATTCTTGGAATGAGGATACATATTTCGGTGCAAGCTTAGCTTCCTACAATAAACTCTTTACTCTGTACGACTACAAATTAGTCGCCTGCAATTTGTTGGGCGTAAATGCATTCTTCGTTCGATCTGATTTTTCCAAATTGTTCGATGACACCCCGATGAACCTCCATGAGATTTTTAATCCGGCACGTCCTATATTTCGAAAAATGAAACAATCTCCATCCCCACTGACTTACATGAAGAGAAAACAATAAACGTATTAAGAATTTCCAACGCTGTGGGGAATATGAGTGTAGAAATACAAAGCCGTAGCCTGGAGGTGCATTTTCTAATCTAAGCGAGGATCCAAAAACAGTGACTTCGAAGAGTTAAAAGATTGCTGATTTGCTAATGATTCTACTTTAGACGAGGATAGGGGCTTAATCTTGGGGCCTATAGCTCAGTCGGTAGAGCAACGGACTTTTAATCCGTGGGTCGACGGTTCGAGCCCGTCTGGGCCCACTTTTATGCGATAGTACGGATAATCGGTGAATAAATCTTTACCAATAACTTCCGTGTATTTTTGCAACAAGGCGGTTTTAACATGAGAATTCTTGTGACTGGTGGTGCTGGCTACATAGGGTCTGTAGCTGTGGCTTTGCTAATGGAAAAAGGCTATCAAGTGACAGTCCTTGACGATGTTAGTACGGGTCATATTGAGAGCATCCCCTATGGCGCTCGTTTTGTTAGTGGCTCGATACTCAATCACGAGAAAGTTCTAAACGCTCTCGAAGATTGCGCCGCGGTTTTACATTTTGCGGGCAAATCACTGGTTGGCGAGTCAGTAGATAAGCGAGATCTTTATCAAGATGTGAATGTAAACGGATCAAATAATTTACTGGTTCATATGCGCCATAAAAATGTGAAGAAACTTGTTTTTTCGTCTTCAGCGGCTACATACGGAGAAGTGGGCATAAATCCCATCTCGGAGAATTCAAAAACTAATCCCACTAACCCGTATGGTTCGACAAAACTTCAAGTAGAAGAATTGATAAGTAAAGAGTGTGTCGAGCATGGCTTGTCTGCGGTATCGCTTCGTTATTTTAATGTGGCAGGTGCGCTGAAAACTCAAAGTGGTTGGTTGGCAGAAAAGCATTTTCCAGAAACACATTTAATACCCAATATCCTGAAAAGTTCAGAGGAAAATCCAGTTCGAGTGTTTGGCACTGATTGGCCAACCCATGACGGAACTTGTATCCGTGATTACGTGCACGTGATTGATCTCGTAGAAGCGCATTTACTATCGCTTCTTTCACTTGGAGACCCTGGGCATAAAATTTATAACTTGGGAAGCGGCACGGGATATTCGGTTAAAGAAGTTATCGCAGCTGCTGACAAAGCGACTGGCAATTCCACTCCCTTTGTCAGCGCAGAAAGGCGTTCAGGAGACCCGGCCATTTTGATTGCCGATATAGCGAAGGCCAAGAGAGAACTTATGTGGGAGCCAGTACGAGGAATTCAAGAAATGGTTGAAGACGCTTTTAGCTCAACTAAATCCTCTTTTTAATTGATTTTGAGACTCAATCCCTGAAATCCCAACATTCTGCCCCCAAACCCTTATCCTTTACTTGAGTCTTTTGAGGTCTCATGCTCAACCCTGCTTTCATTAGCCTGGTTTACGCTTAGAAGTAGCGGCCATGGCCTTCGGCGCAAGCCCTTCCCCCAATTAACCCTCTACGCCCCTCTAAGCCTTTTCTCAGAGTGACCTAATAAGGTTGCCCTGAGCGTGGCCAGAGGTTTTTAGTAAAAAAAGTTTCTGATTGGGCACAACATTTGGCCCCCTCAGGTGTCTTAACTAGTAGAGGCAAGACGTTGTCTCTAGATAAGCGGGAAATAAA
>Ga0209550_10002440_pt1 | contig 17840 bp, 20 predicted proteins | sample LauGreSuBDMM15SN_2_FD_187567 | JGI IMG/M metagenome (GOLD analysis project Ga0209550, IMG submission 187567) | Freshwater lake microbial communities from Lake Michigan, USA - Su13.BD.MM15.SN (SPAdes) (version 5) | ecosystem: Environmental > Aquatic > Freshwater > Lake | place: Lake Michigan...
AGGCTCGGTGGTTCTCACAACCGGCACATTTCTCAATGGGTTGATACATATCGGAAAGACCCGGATACCTGCCGGGAGAATCGGCGAAGCCCCGGCGATAGCACTTTCGGAATCGCTTTCTGGTTTGGGTTTCACGCTAGGCCGCCTCAAAACCGGTACACCGCCGCGCTTGGACGGCAAGACCATCGACTGGAACGCACTTGATATGCAAGCCGGTGACGAGCCGCCAGAACCATTCTCCATGTTGACAAAATCGATCACGACGCGGCAAATCTCATGCGGTATCACCCATACCACCGAAAAGGGCCACCAGCTTATCCGAGATAATTTGGAACATGCCCCAATCTATTCCGGTCAAATCGCAGGGCGCGGGCCGCGCTATTGCCCGTCAATTGAAGATAAGGTTGTTCGTTTCGCTGATCGCACAAGCCATCAGATTTTCCTGGAGCCCGAGGGACTTGACGTCGATACGGTCTATCCGAATGGGATATCCACCTCGCTGCCGGAAGAATTGCAACGCGCTTTCCTCAAAACCATCCCGGGACTGGAGAACGCAACAATACTGCAGCCCGGATACGCCATCGAATATGATTACATCGATCCACGGGCACTGAAGCCCACGCTCGAGACCAAACGAACCAGCGGGCTGTTTCTCGCTGGTCAAATCAACGGAACAACCGGCTATGAAGAGGCCGCAGCCCAGGGCCTGATGGCCGGCATCAATGCCGCTCGTGCAGCCTCGGGTCTCGACGGAGTCGTTCTCGACCGGGCAGAAGCCTATATCGGCGTCATGATCGATGACCTCGTGACCCACGGCGTCTCCGAGCCTTACCGGATGTTTACCTCGCGGGCCGAATACCGCCTCAGCTTGCGGTCCGACAATGCCGATGAACGATTGACCCCAAAGGCTATCAGTCTCAGAGCCGTTCGCTCGCCGCGAGCCGACTTGTTCCAGAACCGTATTAGCGTGCTAACAACCGCTCGACAGCGGCTAAAAACGTTGAGCCTGACCCCAAGCGCCGCTAGCACCCTCGGCTTGCGCCTCAACCAGGACGGCATTCGACGCTCGGCATTCGAGATCTTGTCGTATCCCGATCAATCACTCGCGTCACTCGGTTGTCTATGGCCAGAGCTAGCCGACTTGCCATCTTGGTCAATTGATCGCCTGGAAAACGATGCACGCTATTCCGTCTATCTCGAACGCCAAAGCCGTGAAATCGAGAGCTTCCGACACGCCGAGAGCATATCTATTCCAAGCGGTATCCATTATGAAGAGATTTCAGGGCTTTCCGGCGAGCTCAGGAGCAAACTCTCGGCCATTCGGCCTACGACACTCGGTCAGGCCGGCCGGATCGAGGGTATAACGCCTGCGGCATTAACGCTTCTTTCTGCTCACGCCAAATCTCGCCGTAAGCCAACCGCGCCCGAGAAGTCCGCCCTGTGACAAGTCACCATCGACCTAATGAGGCCGCGCTTGCAGAGGACCGCTCCTCTGCTCTCGAACTCCTCAATGTTTCACGTGAAACCCTCGAGCGCTTCGATACTTTCGTGTCCATGCTGCTGAAATGGCAGACAATTAAAAATCTTGTGGCCCCCTCGACCCTTTCAAGCATCTGGACCCGACATATACTCGATAGCGCGCAAATCTTTCCGCTCTTCCCAGATGCCAAAATTTGGGTCGATATGGGATCAGGCGCCGGTTTTCCGGGCATCGTTTTGGCGATCCTTTCCGCAAATACACAGCAAGCCGAAATCCACCTAATCGAGAGCAACGCGCGAAAAGCAAGCTTCCTCCGTGAAGTCACGCGCACCCTCAATCTTCCGGCCATTATTCATAATCAGCGTGTCGAAGCCGCCGCGCCTTTTCTGCCAGCCGCTTGTGACTGCGTCACGGCCCGCGCGCTCGCTCCGCTTCATGATCTCCTCACTTTTCAACATCGCTTTCTTAAGTTTTCCTGTCCATCCGCATTTCTCAAGGGACAAGATATAGAAGAAGAATTGACCTTTGCCGCTAAATATTGGAATATCGAGCTCGATTTAGTACCTAGCGTGACAAACTCGGACGGGCAGATCGTCCTTATCCGGCGCGCGACGCCGAAGGCCAAAGACCAGTAAAGAGGATGAATTCACATGTCGGTAATCGACGCTATCCCATCTATCAAATTGAGCAGAAGCGGAAGTCGGCCTAGAATCCTTGCTCTGGCAAATCAAAAGGGCGGCGTCGGGAAGACTACAACTGCCATCAATCTTGGTACCGCTTTGGCAGCAATCGGTGAGCGTGTCTTGATTATTGACCTCGACCCTCAAGGTAATGCGTCGACAGGCCTCGGTATTGAACAATCCGCCCGAAAAGTGTCCACCTATGATGTTCTAGCCGATGGTGCGCCCCTTGAAACCGCGATCCTCGAAACTGCTGTCCCCGGCATGGCGATCGCTCCTTCGACGTTGGATCTCCTCGGTCTTGAACTCGAAATCGCTACAGATCGCGAACGGACATTCCGCCTGCGAAAGGCCATCAGCGCACTTCACACTAGCCAGATCACGAACAGTGTTGATGCCTTTACGTATATCCTCATTGATTGTCCTCCTTCCCTCAATCTGATCACCATCAACGCCATGGCAGCCGCCGACGCCGTTGTTGTTCCGCTCCAGTGTGAATTTTTCGCTTTGGAAGGACTCGGTCAGCTCCTGAAAACGGTCGATCAGGTTCGACAGGCCCTTAACCCGAACTTATTGATCCACGGCGTTGTCCTGACAATGTTTGATTCCCGGAACAATCTCTGCTCGCAGGTCGTCGCAGACGTACGATCCTTCATGGGCGCCAAGGTTTATGATACAATCATCCCGCGTAACGTCCGCGTGTCCGAGGCTCCTTCCTACGGAAAGCCTGTTTTGCTCTATGATTTCAAATCGACAGGGGCACAAGCCTATCTCCGCCTGGCGTCCGAAGTCATTCAGCGCGAACGCTCATTGCTGGCCGCCTGATCACCAACGGATATCAATAAATGACTGAAGAACCCACCCGTTCACGCCTGGGCCGCGGCCTCGCCGCTCTCATCGGAGATGTCGGAGAGCCGACAATACCGCTCGAACGTCCAAATGCTGCTCGAACAGTTCCCACCGAATTCCTGCGTCCTAACCCGAAAAACCCCCGAAAAGCCTTCGATGACGCAGAACTCGAGAATCTGGCAAATTCCATCCGCGAGAAGGGCATCCTCCAGCCTATTCTTGTTCGTGCCTTGCCCCGCCTTGCGGATGTCTACGAAATCATTGCTGGCGAACGCCGATGGCGGGCAGCTCAACGCGCCGGCTTGCACGACGTTCCCATCCTGATTATCGAAGCTGACGACCGCGAAGCCCTTGAGCTTGCAATCATCGAAAACGTCCAGCGCGCCGACCTCAATCCGATCGAGGAATCTGCTGGCTATGAACGTCTAATCGAAGAATTTACCTATACTCAGGCTGATCTTGGCAAAATTATCGGTAAAAGCCGAAGCCATATCGCCAATACGTTACGGCTGCTGAAGCTACCCGCGAGCATCAAAGACAAACTGGTCAGCGGAGAAATCACTTCCGGACACGCCCGCGCTTTGCTCTCGGTCACCGATCCCGAATCGGCTGCGCGTCGCATCGTCCAAGAGGGTTTGACCGTTCGCGATATCGAACGTATGGCACAGGCCGATCAGTCAGCCCTACCCAAAGCTAAAAGCACATCACGCACCGCCCCTGAAAAAGACCCCGATACTTTAGGGCTCGAAAAAATCCTTGAGGATCTCCTCGGCATGACGGTCTTGATCTCCCACAGCGATCGCGGCGGAGAAATAAAAATAAAATACCGCACGATCGAGCAGCTCGAAGCCGTTTGCCGTCGCCTCCAGAACTAATTCTGTCGATCTCGAGTTCGCCGCGCCGCGACCGCTATCGTCAAAAACGTCCGGGACAGAGCCGTTCTATTGTTGATCTTCGAGTTTCGAAGCAAATGTTGCCCATCTCCCAGCAATCCAATGGCATTCTCCAGTGCGTCTATCGTCCAACGTGCCAATTGTTGGCGAAATACGGCCTGCCGTTTATAAAAAATGCGGGAATCCCGCTCTATATCGGCCACCGACCGCCCCGCCTCCTGTTGAAACCGCGCATTTCGAAGTAAAACCGCATGACGCAGTGCGCTAGACAATAAATAGTCCGGCGCCTGGTTTTCCTGCAGCGCACGCTCCAAAGCGTGGTCAGCCTCTGCTGGATTTCCCGAAAAGACGTGATCAATGATTTGATCTACCAGTAACGCCGAACTGTCGGCGATAATCGCATCGATATCCGATGATTCAATCTGTGCCTTTCCAGCGGCATAGAGTGAGAGCTTTTCAATCTCCTGCCGCGTCAAAAGTCGATCGGACCCGAGCAAACCTATCAGTTCGGTCTTCGCATCCGCCGAAATCTTCTGCCCACGTTCGCGCAATATCCCGTCGATCAACGCAGGCAGATCACGTTGCTCGTCGCCATAACACGGCAAGGCCACCCCGAAATCAGCGCGTTCTACGGCGACCCGCACCGCACTCTTGTTTGATAAATCGCCTGCCTCGATCAATAGCAAATTAGGTGCCCGTCGTTCGAGCAAACCGTTGAAAGCAGCAATTTGTGCCTTGCTACCCATCCGCAACCGAACGAGTTTCGCGCTTCCAAAAAGGCCGATTGTGTTTAACTCTTCGGCTATTCTACCCGCATCAAAACCTGCCTCATCCGCATCAAGCCGCGTGACGCTGAACGGATCGGTCGCATCCTTGACCAGAAAGCGCGCCAGTTTGTGGCACCGCTCTGATACAAGTCCCGCATCTGGGCCGTAAACCAGGAATATCGAATATTTGTCGCCCGGTTGGTTCACGAAACGGTCAACGTCGCCGCTCTTCAGCATCGCCATTGCAGCGCTCCCGCTATGCCTTCGTCACCAGATATGCCCCTATCCGAGTCTGGATAATATCAGACAACGCCTTCGCCACCCGAATTCGTGCATCCCGATTTGCCCGTAAAGCTGCAAATCGTTGACTGAGTCGGTCGATTGCCGCCGAAGCAACAGCCGTTCCCTCAAACACCTTCCGCCCCATCATATCTTCAAGATGATACGTCGCTTTCACTTGAAGCGATGCCGCTTCCGCACGGCCCGAGCTTGAATTGACCGCCGCCGCTGCCACGTTTTCCACCAGAGTGACACGAATCCTGTAAAGACTCGGGCCAGCCGGATTGCCGCCATTAAAGGCAAACCGCAATTCTTCTTCTAGGTAATGCCCTGTTAACTCCGGAATCGGCGCAACATCAACCGAAGACAGTTTCGCCCGTGTCGAGCCACCGCCAAATGCCGAGCCATGCAGGGGTTGAAAACATCCCGCGAGTAATAGCCCGACCCCGATGACGCTCAAAACTGTCCTGATGACCCTCATTCAGATCCTCATGTGTTCATTGATTCGAAGAAATCAGCGTTACTCTTGGTTTGCCGTAATTTGTCGATCAGGAACTCGATAGCGTCGACCGTACCCATCGGGTTCAAAATCCGGCGCAAGACATACATTTTCTTGAGCACATCCGGTGGCACCAACAACTCTTCTTTCCGCGTGCCTGAACGGGTAATATCCAGCGACGGGAAGACACGTTTGTCCGATACCTTGCGATCAAGGATGATCTCGGAGTTACCCGTGCCCTTGAACTCTTCAAAAATCACTTCATCCATGCGGCTTCCTGTATCGATCAACGCCGTTGCAATGATCGTAAGCGAGCCGCCTTCTTCGATATTTCGTGCCGCGCCAAAAAACCGCTTTGGCCGTTGCAGAGCATTGGCATCAACGCCGCCCGTCAGAACCTTGCCGGACGATGGTACAACTGTATTGTATGCACGTCCCAATCGCGTAATCGAATCAAGAAGAATAACAACGTCACGACCATGTTCGACGAGGCGTTTAGCCTTTTCGATCACCATTTCAGCTACTTGAACGTGCCGCGCCGCCGGTTCGTCAAAAGTGGACGACACGACTTCCCCTTTTACCGACCGCTGCATATCGGTGACCTCTTCTGGCCGCTCGTCGATCAGCAGAACGATCAGATAACATTCCGGATGATTTGTGGTGATCGATTGCGCAATATTTTGCAGCAAAACAGTTTTACCCGTTCTGGGAGGAGCCACGATCAAGCCGCGTTGCCCCTTGCCGATGGGTGAAACAATATCGATAACACGCGACGAAAAATCCTTGCGCGTCGGGTCTTCGATTTCCAGCTTGAGACGCTCATTCGGATAGAGCGGCGTCAAATTATCGAAATTGACCTTGTGTCGCGATTTCTCCGGGTCTTCAAAATTGATCGTATTGACCTTCAAGAGCGCGAAATAGCGTTCACCTTCTTTCGGGCTTCTAATTTGACCTTCCACCGTATCACCGGTCCGTAGTCCGAATTTTCTGATCTGGGAGGGGGAGACATAAATATCATCAGGACCAGCGAGATAATTTGAATCCGATGAGCGAAGAAAACCGAAACCATCCGGAAGAAGTTCGACAACACCCTCGCCAACAATCTCGACCTCGTTTGTCGCCAGCTGCTTCAAAATCGCAAACATCAATTCCTGTTTACGCATTGTACCAGCGTTTTCGACCTGAAGTTCTTCCGCAACACTGATCAGTTCGGTCGGTGACTTGGCCTTGAGATCTTTTAGTTTCATTTCACGCATTGAAGTTTCCTGAGAGCAATCCTTCTTGCAGACGGTATGGTCCATCCATTTGGGACGATTAGCGGCTTGCAAAAGAATAATTTATTGAGCCAGCTCGGTCAGCTATGAGGGGATCACAACAAAAACAACGCACCGACGACCCATTGTGATCATTGAATACCTGAAAAAACGTTCCGTTACAAGCGACCCGGACGTCAAAAAGGCTTGATGATGACCAGAATTACAATCCCGATCATCAACACTGTCGGTACTTCGTTCATGATCCTGAAAAAACGTTGGGAATGAATATTTTGGTCATTCTGGAAATGACGTGTCCAACGGGCGAACATAACATGGCAAAAGGTCAATAAAAGTAACAAGGTCAGTTTTCCATGAAACCAACCTGCTTGAAACCAGTTTGCTGAAATGGCCATCCAGAGCCCGATGATCCACGTCACAACCATGGCAGGATTGATGATAAAACGTAATAATCTTCGTTCCATCACCTTGAAAACTTCCGATGACTCAGATCCGACAGCACTTGCCGCATGATAGACGAAAAGGCGGGGCAGATAGAGCATCCCGGCCATCCACGCGATGACTGAAATAATATGCAAAGCCTTTAGCCAGTCATAAAGCATCGTCTTATCCCCGAATGCGACGTATCATCATCTCGACATGATCAATCGGCGTCTCCGGCACAATGCCATGACCAAGGTTGAAAATATAGGGGCCACGATCAAACGAAGCCAAGATATGATCGACACTCCTTTTGAGCGCGTCCCCACCAGCAACCAATGCAAGCGGGTCAAGATTACCCTGAATAGGCTTAAGCGATTGGATTTCCTGTGCCGCCCAACGACAGTCAACAGTCCAGTCAAGGCCGATCACGGTAGCACTTGTCTCGGTCGCCACACGTTTATTACCCAGCCCGGACCCTCGCGCGAAAACCAGAATTGGTGCATCGGGAATCGATAATCGTACACCGTCTATAATTCTTTGTATCGGTTCCAATGACCATTTCTTGAACAATTCTGGAGGTAAAGCACCCGCAAAACTCTCGAAAATCTGCACAGCATTGACGCCAGATTGAAATTGTCGAACGAGATAATCAATGGAGCTTTTAACGACCAGATTGATCAAATGCTCCAAAAACATCGGATCACGATAGGCGGCTATCCGGAGAGGTGCGAGTTCCGGAGTACTCTTACCCGCCACCATATAGCTTGCAACGGTCCAGGGAGCCCCGCAGAAGCCAAGCAGAGCTGTTTGAGGCGCAAGGCTTGCTCTGACCTGCTTGATAGCCTCAAAGACAGGTTCAAGATGATTGAGATCGATTTTAGGATTTAGTCGATCAAGATCATGTTGGTTGGTAACCGGAGTAAGCCGCGGCCCTTCACCTTCCAGAAACTCAACTTTTTGACCCAAAGCATCTGGAACGACCAAAATATCGGAAAAAAGAATAGCGGCATCAAATCCGAATCGTTTGATCGGTTGAAGCGTTGCCTCAACAGCCAGAGCTGGTGTGTAACAAAATTCCAGAAAAGATCGTGTTTGGGCGCGTAATGCCCGATATTCGGGAAGATAACGTCCCGCTTGTCGCATCATCCAAATCGGAGGTTTATCTGTCTTGATCCCTTTAATGGTTTCCATAAAGAGATTTTTGGGCTTCAAATCGTTTTGCACTTCTAAAAACCTATAAGAGAGATTCTCTTTTTATTTTGTAGCTGGGTAGGGATTATGACTCATGAATCGTTCTGCACAGTTTTTCCACCGTAGATTAACGATCTTCAAAAATACATAGCCATCGGGATGAGCATCGAAAAACCGGAATAGCACTGCTTTTTTATCAATCTGATGATGTGCTAAGACAACCAGCATTCGGGAAATCACTCCACCTTAAAATAGTTATGCCCGTTCTTCCTAAAAGACATGATCAAACTTATCCCGCCCGGGAAGCATGTGAACGAAAATGAAACCTAAGGCGCACAACTTGAACCCGAATGGCGTTAGATTGAAAAAATGACCGACTTATCCCCTCTTATGCACAGGCTTACGGTTTAAGGATCCCGACTTGAATAGGCGCTTTTTTCATCTTTATCTGGTATCCGACTCCACCGGTGAAACCCTCATCGCGGTAAGCCGTGCCGCGGCCGCCCAATACGCCAGCATGTCGGCCATCGAACATATTTATCCGCTCGTTCGGACACCCCAGCAACTGGACAAGATCCTCAATGAACTTGAATCAGCACCGGGCATCGTTCTGTATACGCTTGTTGACCATGATCTGGCACGCAGACTTGAAACAGCCTGCCAGGAATCAGGCTGTCCGTGTTTGTCGATCCTCGATCCGGTTCTGAATATGTTTCAAGCCTATCTGGGAACGACCTCTTCCCTTCGGCCCGGCGCCCAGCACGTTCTGGATGCCGACTATTTCAAGCGCATTGACGCGCTAAACTACACAATGATGCATGATGACGGCCAGATGACCGACGATATGGAGCTTGCTGATATCGTTCTGGTTGGCATCAGCCGGACATCAAAAACCCCTACCAGTATTTACCTCGCCAATCGTGGCTTCAAAACAGGCAATATACCGCTTGTTCCCGGCATTTCCGTTCCCCCACAATTGGAGAGACTGAAAAACCCGCTTGTTGTCGGTCTTGTCGCGAGCCCCGAACGTATCGGTCAAATCCGCCAAAACCGCCTTCTTGCTTTGAATGCGGATGAAGACTCGCCCTATATTGATCGAACCGCGATCGCCGAGGAGCTCGCTTTCTCCCGCAAGCTCTGTCTTCGCAATAACTGGCCCATGATCGATGTCACCCGGCGCTCGATCGAGGAAACTGCTGCCGCCGTGATCGACCTGTATCGTTCCCGGCAATCCGGCCAGGGTTTTGAATAATGAGAAGCATTTCGTTCTGGCGCGCGGCTGATCCGCTCATTCTTGCCTCGAAAAGCACTATCCGCATCACCTTGCTCCGTCAGGCGGGCCTGCCTGTCATTCCTATTTCTGCCGACATTGATGAACGAACCATGTCCGCCAATTTGGAAAATAGTTCCGATCTCGGAACAGAAATCGCAAAACACCTCGCCCGTGAAAAAGCGCTCGCCGTCAGCAAACTTCATCCGGATCACTATGTCATCGGTGCCGATCAAACACTCGCGCTTGGCAATCAATTGCTGCATAAACCCGGTACACGCGACGAAGCGCACGAGCAGCTCCAAAACCTTTCCAGTAAAACCCATATCCTGACGTCCGCCGCAACCTTGGTCCGCAATGGCGAAACAATCTGCTCGGCAAGCGATCAGGCCCGTCTTGCCATGCGCGCTTTGACCGACGCGGAAATCCGGCATTATCTTGAGGCTGCGGGAGATGATGCACTCGCCAGCGTCGGATCCTATCAGCTGGAAGGCCTCGGCATTCATCTCTTCGAGCGGATCGAAGGTGACTATTTTACGATTTTGGGGTTGCCCCTGTTGTTCTTGCTTCGGGAATTGCGCGCAAAGGGATTGGTAGCACTATGAATACCGGAACAATTCTCCGCGCCGGCGTTGTCGGCCACCCTGTCAAACATTCCCGCTCTCCGATTATTCACGGTTATTGGCTTGAACAATTCGGGATAAACGGCCGTTATGACCGTTACGACGTCAAGCCGGAAGATTTCTCGCACTTCGTCAAAACCCTGTCCGAACAAGGCCTTCAGGGCGTCAATGTCACGATCCCGCACAAGGAGGCTGCCTTTCTCGCCCTTGACGAGGCGACCGACCGGGCGAGACGCCTCAAAGCCGCCAATACCCTCTGGTTCGAGAATGGCAAGCTCTGGGGTGACAATACCGATAGTATCGGCTTCCTTGCCAATCTTGATCAGGGTCATCCGGGTTGGGATATAAATGCGAAAAGTGCCCTCATTCTCGGTGCTGGCGGAGCGGCCCGCGCGATCATCGCCGGCTTGCAGGAGCGGAACATCGAAAAGATCACCATCGTCAATCGCACACGGGAGCGCGCCGAAGAATTGGCTCTGATGAGCGGCGGTCAAGTCGCAGTTGCCGAATGGTCCAAGCTCTCTTTTCAACTTGAAAGCGCCGATCTTGTCGTCAACACCACCTCTCTCGGAATGTCAGGGCAGCCCGATCTTGATCTTTCTCTCGATCCATTGGGCAAAAATGCCTTGGTCACCGATATCGTCTATGTTCCGCTTGAAACAAATCTGCTCAAACAAGCCAGATTGCGGGGAAACCCTGTGGTCGACGGTCTCGGAATGCTGCTTCATCAGGCTGTGCCAGGCTTCGAGCACTGGTTCGGAAAACGCCCCGTTGTGACGGATGCATTGAGACATCTCGTGGAAGATCACATTACGGGCATCCGCGCATGACTTTCATACTCGGCCTGACAGGGTCAATTGGCATGGGGAAATCAACAACCGCGCAGCTATTCCGGCAGCGCGGCGTTCCTGTTTACGACGCGGATCAGGTTGTTCACGATCTTTATCGAAAAGAAGCGGTTCCTCTGGTCGCCAAGCTCTTTCCGGCCGCTGTCAAGGACGGCATGATTGATCGTGTAGCTCTTGGTAAAATCGTTTTTGGAAATCCGGACGCCCTGCGCCAGCTTGAAGCAATTATTCACCCCTTGGTTCATCGAGCCGAAACAGAATTTGTCGTGCAAGCCCGCGAAAGCGCTGCCCCGCTGATCATTCTCGATATTCCCTTGTTGCTCGAAAAAAACCGTGAGGGACGTTGCGACGCGGTAATTGTTGTTTCAACAGATTTTTCCGAACAAAAGCGGCGCGTCATGAGCCGACCTGATATGACGGAGGAAAAATTTAACCAGATTCTCGAACGGCAAGTGCCGGATGACCTGAAAAGAAAGCGTGCTCACATTGTGATCGAGACAGGGCGCGGAATTGAGGATGCTGATCGTCAGGTCGCCGCCATCATCAAGATGTTCAATGGTCGTCGAGGACGATTTATGGCTGGAGGGGTTTGAATGGCGCGCGAAATTGTTTTCGATACGGAAACAACCGGTCTCAACCCGCTGGGTGGTGATCGCATCGTCGAGATCGGCTGCGTTGAAATCGATAACTCGATATCAACCGGCAAAGTTTTTCACGCCTATATGAATCCTGAGCGTGATATGCCGGAAGGAGCCTTTCGCGTTCACGGGCTTTCAACAGAATTTCTCGCCGATAAGCCGCTTTTTTCGGCGATTGCCGAAGATTTATTGAATTTTATTGGTGATTCGCGCCTTATTGCTCACAATGCGTCTTTTGATATGGGATTTTTGAACGCGGAATTGACGCGTTCGGGCCACGTGGCAATCGGTCAGGAACGCGTCGTGGATACGCTGGTCATCGCCCGGCGTAAACATCCTTATGCGTCGAATAGTCTCGATGCTTTGTGTCAGCGCTATAATATCGACACGAGCCGACGCATCAAACACGGAGCCCTTCTCGACGCCGAGTTGTTGGCAGAGGTCTACAGCGAGCTTCTTGGTGGACGACAAACGACACTCGGCCTAGTCGAGAATGGCCAGGCCGAAGACAGCATCATCGCCCCGGATCAAAGTTACGGAAATGCGCACAAAAGGCCTGTTGAACTTCCAGCCCGCCTGTTGGCAGCGGAACAGAAATCCCATGAGGCTTTCATCGCCGAACTCGGCACAGACAGCGTGTGGCGGAAATATATCAGGGCCGCTGGCGGCGATTCCTGATGAGAATCAAGCTGTACCGGTCTCGTTACCTTGCGCCTGAACTTGCGCAACCCGTTGCCGATACAGAGCGGCAAAGTCGATCGGATCAATGAAAAGCGGCGGAAATCCGCCATTACGCACAGCGTCTGCAACAATTTGTCGTGCAAAAGGGAACAATAAGCGCGGGCATTCGATCATCACAATCGCCTGAAGCGCGTCGGCAGGCACATTCTGGACCCTGAAAATGCCTGAATACACCAGATCGAAACTGAACATGATATCGGGCGCCTCGCCGCTTTTGCCGTTAAGAACAAGATCGATCTCGAAGTCGGTATCGGACAATTTTCGTGCGTTGACGTTCACCGAGATACCAATATTGGGCTGTTCGGAGCGTGGGGACAAAGACGCTGGCGCATTTGGATTTTCGAAAGACAAATCTTTGATATATTGCGCGATCGCGTTCAGTGTCGGTATCTTGACCTCGGCCTGATGGCTGCCGTTTGCTTCATTTGTCATAGGAGTGTCCAATCTCTTGCCAAGTAAATAGGTCGCTGGAAGTAATGCAAAATTGATTTGCCGGGATGATGAGCGGGTATCATGAACGCCTCAACTTCTCAAGTTCTACAGCGCCTCTTGATTAACCTCTTCTCTTTCCTTTAAACCAACACCATATTGCAACCGATCAGGTTGATAGCGCGGACCTCGATGTAAAGGTAGGATCATGCAGGACGGTATGGATTTCTCGATTATTGTTTTTATTATTCTCGCGGCTTTCGTGGGGTGGCGGCTTTATAATGTTCTCGGAACTCGGCCTGACCGTGAAGCGCCGCGTACGCTGACAAAGAAGATTAAGCTTCCTGGAGCTCAGGCCGAGCCGGAAGATAACGTCATCTCCTTAGGTGATCATTCGAAAGGCGCGGAACATGATATTTCCGAACCGGCTGAGCCAATAAATCGCTGGAAAGGCGTAGCCGAGAGCGATACGCCATTGGCTGCAGCACTCGATTCATTGAACAACGCCGAGCGTGGTTTTGACGCTAAAGCCTTTATTGAAGGCGCCAAACTCGCTTATGAATCGATTGTTCTTGGCTTCGCTGCCGGTGATCGGCAGATGCTGAAATCTCTCTTGTCGCGTGATGTGTTTGAAAGCTTTGTCTCCGCCATCGCCGAGCGCGAGAAAAAGGGTGAAACAGTCGAAACAACTTTTGTCTCGTTGGACAATGCGACCATTCAGGACGTTCATCTCAAAGGCAAAATCGCGAATATCTCCGTTGAATTTGTTTCGAAACTGATAACCGCAACCAAGGACAAGGACGGCGCGGTCATCGAAGGCTCACGGGAAAAAGTCGCCGATGTGACCGATATTTGGACATTCTCCCGGGAAGTTGGCAGTAAAGATCCAAGTTGGAGATTGGTCGCAACGGAAGCGGCTGATTAATCACGGAAGAAACCCATGGAGCTCTTGTCCGCTTCGGCTTATTTGGAGCGGACATCATTCCGCGATCTTGAATCATGGCATGCGGATGATCACGCCGCAGCCTTCGCCTGTTTTCTTGAGACAGCTGAAGCGGCATTATCAAATCTGACACCATTGCGGCCCGCGCAACCGATTTTTGATGGCTTGTTAGAGGTCTTTCGCGCCGCCCAGACCATTGATCAGACCAATAGTGAAGCTGCGAGACTTTATTTCGAGACATTTTTTGAACCCTTTCATGTAAAGCCACGCGAGGGTCAGGGCTTTCTGACCGGCTATTACGAACCTGAAATTCGAGGGTCACTCTCTCAAAGTAGCGAGTTTCCGACGCCGGTCTTGAAACGACCCGACGATCTTGTGTCTTTTCACCACCAAACGCCACCGCCGCCTTTGGCTCCCGATCTTTCAGCCGCGCGGCAAACATCGAACGGCCTCGTACCCTATTTCGACCGCGCCGCCATTGAGGACGGCGCTTTAACGGAAAAGAAGCTCGAAATTCTCTATCTTCCCGATCCCATCGAGCTGTTTTTTGCGCAGGTCCAGGGATCGGCGCGGGTTCGCTTGCCGGATGGCAGTTCGATGCGCCTTACTTATGCGGGAAGAAACGGCCATCCCTATACCACAATCGGCAAGGTAGTCGTCGCCGAAGGACATATCGCCCTTGCCGATCTGACGCTTGAGCGGTTCAAGGCATGGCTAAAAAGCAATCCTGATCACGCGCGTCGGATCATGCGTCTGAATAAATCCTATATTTTTTTCGAGCTGTCGCCATGCGGAAACGCCGAAGCGGGTCCGATTGGTGCTGCCTCTGTTCCTCTTCGCGCCCATCGGTCGATCGCGATTGATCGCTCGATGTGGTGTTATGGCCTGCCGTTTTTCATCCGTGCGCAATTGCCCGAGACGGATGGAAAAATCAAAGATTTTGAGCGATTAATGATCGCGCAGGATACCGGATCAGCTATTTTAGGGCCTGCACGGGCCGATTTGTTTTTCGGTTCTGGCGACGAAGCGGGTCGTCAGGCGGGGTTGATCCGCCATAAAGGTGATTTTTTTGTGCTGTTGCCGAGGGTATCGTGAGTAGTGGATCGGGGAGGCGACGCCGTGTGTTGACCGCGGAAGAGGCCCGCCTGTGGTCTACTGTGGTCCGCAAAATAAAGCCGATTGCGGAAAGTCCGGCCGATAGCGGTGCAATTGTGGCCCTTGATCAAAAACCGGCTGTTCAATCGACCGGAAAAAAGAAACCCGTAAAACCGCTGTCGCCCGAAAAGTCAGCCTCGCCATTGCTTCCGTCAGCTCCTGTCGCTAAAAAAGCGCCACAAGTGCCATTTGCGCCGCTGGAGCGGCAATTGCGGCGCGGTCTCTCGCGCGGATCCAGTTCTGTTGACGCGACGATTGACCTGCACGGGATGCGGCAAGCCGAGGCCCATGAAAGATTGCGCAGCTTTATCCTGAAGGCACAGCGGGACGGGTTGAAAGTCGTTTTGGTTGTCACCGGCAAGGGCAATCTGGCTGATCATGATCCGTCTTTTGATCAGCGCGGCGTCCTGCGCCGTAATTTGCCGCTCTGGCTTCGAATGCCCGATTTGAGACCGGCAATTATCGGATTTGAAGAGGCCAGTCGCCAACACGGCGGATCTGGCGCTTTTTATGTCCGAATCCGGAAGCCGAATGGTGATCGGAGCGCATTATGACCCCTTTTGGCGAACGACTTCGTACCTTGCGGGAAGAGCGCGGCATATTGCTGAAGGAGATGGCTGCCGATCTTGGCGTTTCAGCAACCTATCTGTCGGCCCTCGAACATGGTCGCCGCAGCAAGCCGAATTGGAGCTTTGTTCAGCGGGTGATCCATTATTTCAATATTATCTGGGATGAAGCGGATGAATTACAGCGGCTTGCCGATCTTTCCAACCCGCGGATCGTCGTTGAAACAGCTGGCCTCTCGCAAAAAGCCACCCTGCTTGCCAATTTGTTGTCCCGTACCATCGGGGAATTATCCGATGCCGAGCTGGACGCTCATGTGACATTGCTCGAATTGGCTCGCAAACGAACGCGGTCTTGACGCCTTGGCCCCGCGCTGTCAGAGCATCATCACATTTGAAAACTGGAAGAAATAGTATGAAAAATGCACGCTACGATGTTTTGGGTATCGGTAATGCGATCGTTGATGTGATTGCCCGGACTGAAGATGACTTCCTCATCTCGAACAACCTTGCAAAAGGGTCGATGCGTTTGATCGACGAGCCCGAAGCCGAGCGGCTTTACGAAGCAATGGGCCCGGCCACGATCATTTCCGGCGGCTCCGCTAGCAACACCGTTGCCGGCGTTGTCTCTTTGGGGGGAACAGCTGCATTCATCGGAAAAATCCGCCAAGACTCGGTCGGCGCGCTTTTCACACATGATATCCGCGCCATCGGCGTGACCTTCGACACACCGCAGTCGCTGGAGGGCCCTGCGACCGCCCGTAGCTTCATTCTGGTGACGCCTGACGGCGAACGCACCATGAATACGTTTCTCGGTGCCTGTCAGGGCCTTGGACCGGATGATATCGACGCTGAAACGGTTGCCTCTGCCAATATCACCTATCTGGAAGGGTATTTGTGGGACCCGGCGGAAGCAAAGATCGCCTTTCGGAAGGCCGCCGCCTTGGCCCACCAGAATGAGCGCCGCGTCGCCATCACGCTGTCAGATAGTTTTTGCGTCGATCGCTACCGCGACGAATTCCGCGATCTTCTCCGCACGCGACAGGTTGATATCCTGTTCGCCAATGAGCACGAGCTGAAAAGCCTCTATGCAACATCGGACTTTGACTCAGCGGTCGCCGCTTTGAGGGAAGAGGGCGCGCTCGGCGTCGTCACCCGTTCCGAACAGGGCTCGCTTGTGGTCACTCCTGATGCGATCAAGGCCGTTCCGGCAGGCAGCATCGAGAAGCTCGTGGATACAACGGGCGCGGGCGACCTTTACGCTGCCGGCTTCCTGTTCGGCCTCGCTCGCGGGATCGATCATGAGACTTGCGCTCGCCTCGGCGGTCTGGCGGCAGCTGAAATCATCCAGCATATCGGTGCCCGCCCCGAAACATCCCTGTCCGAGCACGTTCGGCAAAGCGGAATCACGATCTCGGAGCTAGTCTAGCGCGCTTAAAGCTTTCGGAGCGCAACCTGTTTGATCTGGTGATTGCCGCCCTTCGTCAAAACAAGGTCGGCGCGCGCGCGCGTCGGCAGGATATTCTCTTCAAGATTGGGCAGATTGATCCCGTTCCAAAGCGACAGCGCAATCTCGGTTGCTTCCTTGTCTGAAATATCCGCATATTTCCGGAAATAGGATAATGGGTCCCGGAACGCCGTTTCCCGCAACCGCATGAACCGGCTCACATACCAGTTTTCCAGATCATCCTCATTGGCATCGAGATAGATCGAAAAGTCGAAAAAATCCGACACAAACGGCAGTGGATTCGCCGTCTTGGGCTGATGGCTCGGCAGGAGTACATTCAACCCTTCGACAATCAGAATATCGGGCCGGTCAATCTCGATATGCTCCCCGGGCACGACATCATACACAAGATGCGAATAAACCGGCGCTTCAACGTGCCGCTTCCCCGCCTTCACATCCGACAAAAACCGGATCAGCGCCATCGTGTCATAGCTTTCGGGGAACCCCTTGCGGCTCATCAACTCCTGCGCTTCCAGCTCTGCATTCGCGAGCAGAAACCCGTCCGTCGTGACGAGCTCAACCTTCGGCGTATTCGGCCAGCGCGAGAGCAGCGCCTTGAGAACGCGGGCAGATGTCGATTTCCCCGCGCTCACCGAGCCCGCCAGCCCGATCACATAGGGCACCTTGCCATCCGGTTCCGCGAGCAGAAACCGCTGCGTCGCCTTGAACAATCCCTGCGTTGCCGCAACATACAGCGATAACAGACGCGACAGCGGCAGATAAATTGCCACCACTTCCTCGAGCGAAATCGGGTCATTCAGCGATTGTAGCTTCACGAGATCATCGCC
>Ga0209550_10002441_pt1 | contig 17813 bp, 11 predicted proteins | sample LauGreSuBDMM15SN_2_FD_187567 | JGI IMG/M metagenome (GOLD analysis project Ga0209550, IMG submission 187567) | Freshwater lake microbial communities from Lake Michigan, USA - Su13.BD.MM15.SN (SPAdes) (version 5) | ecosystem: Environmental > Aquatic > Freshwater > Lake | place: Lake Michigan...
CGCTGATGATGGTGAGGCTGCTGCCTGCGCTGCGTCCGCCGATCGTCGCCTCGCGCTCGGTGGCTCCGATTGCTTCACTGTTTCCAGACGCCGTGGCAGATGACTCGTGGTCAGTCTTTGCCATTCTCGCCGCGTCGGCCATCGTGGGGCGAGGATTTGGAACAACAGCAGTGGGCCGAGCCCTGTCGGCACCCGTCTGTGCCATGGTGGTCACGTTTGTGCTGACGGCCGCGCATGTGCTTCCCGAGGCCACGAAAGCAGTCACGGGTGCGCAAGGGCTCGCCGTGCAGCTGGCGACGCCGTTGCTGCTGCTCAACGCCGACCTGCGGGCCGTCAGCAAAAGGGCGACCCAAATGGTTCCAGCCTTCTTGCTCGGGACAGTTGGCACCTGCGCGGGCACTGTGGCAGGAGTTGCGCTGCTGCAGGCTCCATTGACCGCCGTGCTCGGCGCCGACGCCTTGATCGCGGCCTGCGCGCTCATGGCCAAGAATATTGGTGGAGGCCTGAATTTTGTGGCGGTCGCCGCGGCTCTCCGCATGTCGCCTCTGGCATTTGCGACCGCACTGGCGGTGGACAACGTAATGGCGCTCGTGTATTTCCCGCTTGTGGCATGGCTTGGCCGCGGCTTGCCCGACCTGCCCGCGGCCGATGCCGCGGTGAGCGACGCCACCGCCGATGGCGATGCCGAGCCCTCGCCCCTGGCTCCTATGGAGGCACGCACCGACGACGGGCGCCAGGGTGCCGCGCTCGCAGTGGGGCTAGTGGCGACGGCCGCCTCGCGCGTGCTCGCGGCCCACTCCCTCCCTCTCCAAGGCTTCGAGCTGCCGATCGCCAGCGTCCTCACAGTGGCCGCCGCCACTCTCGCGCCGCAGTGGCTTGGCCCTCTCGCTCCAAGTGCGTCAGAGCTCGGGAGCACCGGACTCTTCATCTTCTTTGCAAGCGCAGGATGGACAGGTGGCTCACTGGGCAGTGCAGCGCTGCTGGGCGCTGGGCCGGTTCTGCTTGGTTTCCTGACCATCCTCTACGCAGTACACCTCGCCATCATCCTAGGCCTCAGCGCCCTTGCACGTAAGACACTCCCCACCATGCCGTTCATCCAACGCTGCGCGCACCTGCAACTTGCTCTCGTGGGCTCCAATGCTAACATCGGAGGTCCCGCGACGGCGAGCGCACTGGCCTCCGGCAACGGCTGGCCGTCGCTCGTCGCGCCCGCGCTGCTCGTGGGCAATGCCGGCTACGCCATCGCCACGCCGCTCGCCCTGCTTATGCACGCTGTGCTCCGTCGGCTCCTTCGGGGCCTCGCCCCCCTGACGTGACCTGACGGCTCGACGCCAGTCGAGTGACGCCACACGCGCGTGTGAGCGGCCCGCTGTGTTCGGTGTCGTGTGATCTCGCTACAGTTTACGCTTTAAAGTTTATCGTACCCGGTGTGTGTCACGTTATGTCGGCGCCACACCGCACGGACACGCCCACAAGTATCACGGTTAGACCGTCTTGAAGGTTGAAGGCCGTGGATGGGTCGCCGCGCCGCGCGCGACACTCCGGCCCGGAGCGCTCTCGCGGGACGGCACATTCGTCACTCCGCTTCTAGAATTACCGACACATCGGTGCACTCCATCGTCTCAGCGTCGCAATACTCCTCGTTCACGCTTTCGAGCTTGCTCATGAGCAAGGAGATTTTGCTCGGCCCGCACGTGAAGCCCTCAATCTTCCCCTTGTTACCGGCGATAATCTCCCTGCAACGACAAGTCTCGAACTCGTGCGGACAGTCAGTGGGGCGGGCGGGCGGGCCGCATGGAGGCCACACGCATGCGCGGTAGTGGTGGCCGTCGCGCGAGCTCGAGCTCGAGGCACATGCATGTAGGGTAGGATCTTGATGCCCAGTCGCTTAGCGAGCTTCTTGTTCTCGTCGAACAAGATCTCACGGAACTGCATCTGCGGAAAGCTATCAGCGAGCTGCTCAAACTTGGGATGCATTGCCTTGCACGCACGGCACCAACTCGCGTAGAACTTGATGACGACAACATTGTTGGCGGCCATGGCCTCGTCAATCGCGCGATCATACTCGGCCTCAGACGCCAGCGGCAGGATCTCACGGGCGATCACATTGCTGGCGCGCCGCAAGACCGGCCGAGCAGCAGCGGTGTACTCCAAGCCGTTGGAGCCGAGCCTCAATGCACTCGATGGCCCGATGGCGAGTAGCAGTAGCAGCAGCATTGGAAGCGATCGGCAGTTTGCTGGGAGTACGCACTGCACTGCCGATCGGCAGTACGCTGGGGTCGCTGTGGTGATCGCTTTTTTAGCAACGAGACACAATAGTGATGCATTTCCAAAAATAAAAGCTCCTAGCTGTACAGGTAGTTTTCGTCAAGCACACTTCGTCGTAAAATGACGCCGATAAGGAGCCGATGTGAGCTCCGCATTCTGACTCTCAAAAGCGGAAGGAACACGCAAAGGTCCGTGCTCGGTGGACTATGGAAGCTCTCGTACCCATGCTCATCTGCGGGCACGTGGTGCAGCGGATGCCGGCGCTGCGCGATTGGGGTTCGCTCGTGGGAATGTTCACCTTCCCGGTCTTCCTGGTCGTCTGGTCGCTCCTCACGGTCCTAGCCCCAGGCGTCGAGCGGTGGGTCCGGGAGAGTGCGGTGTGGCGTGCCGCACTGTGCTCGCTGCCGTATCTCAGCATCAGCATGTACCAGCGGCTGCTGCTTTGGGAGGGCCATCATCTGCTGCCAGCTGGCGCGCGCCCGGACCACGGTGCGCGCAAGTGGATCCTCGGGCTCATCGGCATCCTGTCACTCACCCTCGGTGTGCTGCGGGTGCGATGCTACCCGCATGGGCTTCTCGCACCGCTCGCGAGAGAATACGGAGTCGGCGAATGGTGGGGCCACTGGGTCCTCACAACCACCGTGGGAATCGCGCCCGTGGTCGTGTGGTGGCGCTCGCTCGAGCGGAGCGCGGCGGTGGCGCGCAACCCATCACGCTGGATGCCTGGATGGGCGTGGTGGTCGATGCCGCACCGACAGTACGGGTTGTTCCTGATGCTACTGCTGTGCCCACTACTGCGGCTGTCGGGCCACCTCGGTGCGCTCTTCGCCGACGCGAGCGCGCCGCCCACCGAGGATCCGGTGGGTCTCGTCACGCCGCTGCTCGCCCTGGTGGCGCTTCTCATCTGCTGGACAGGTCTCGACTTCGAGGCGGAAGCGGACGCGGCGGAGGCGTACGCGGCGCGGTGCGCGGCGGGTGGCGCCGCCGCCGCCGCCGCCGAGGACGACGATGACTACGACGACTACCGCGACGACGCGTCGTATGACTCGTACGACTCGTACGAGCAAGACGACTATCGCGGGAACGGAAGGAACGGTGTCAACAACGGGTACCGCCCATCCCTATCCGGGTGGCATTTTGGTGGGTGGCTGCTGCTCATCGGCGCCGAGCTGCCGACGGCGCTCGCAGCCGTGCTGCGCCGGCTCGCCGCCGCCGCCGCCGCCGCCGCCGCCGCCGCTCATCACGGCGCCGATCCCGCCGCAGCGGCGGCGGCGGCAGTCGGTTCTGCGGGCCAGTGCGTGAACGACCGATGCGCAGAGGTGTGCTCGTCGCCAGCGACGGCGGCGGCGGCGGCGTGGTGTAGCAGCGAGGGTGGCGCAGCCCCCTGGGCCAGCGCGGCGGCTCGGATCGACCCTGTCGCCGCAGTGCGAGCGATGGCCGCCGCGGCGGCGGGCGCATCCGACCCTAATTTGGACATGCCTGATTCGGCAGAGGTGCTGATGACAGCGTACCAACAGCTGCCCACGCCTCTCGCGCTCATGTGGCTCGCGTGCGGTGGCCCCTCCCTCAAGGCGCCGATCACCGGGCCGGTGCTCTGGCGCGCCGTGTTGGGCGAGCTGCCCGAAGATCTGCCGACGATGGCGGCGGCGCTCGCGGTGATTGCGCTCACGTTCGGAGCTCTTCAACTGACGGAGTGGAGGCCGCGCTCCGGCTGGGTATGGCTCCCCGGCGGTGGCGGCGGCGCGGCTTTGGGCCTTGCGTGCCTCGCGATCGCGCCGCGCGCCGTCGTGCCCTCCGGCATGGCCTTCTGGTGCGCCGTCTCTGCATCGGAGCTGTTCACACTCACAGAGCAGCCGGCCAACCTCGTCGTCGTCGATCCTCTCACAGGAGCGCCGTTCCGGGCCTTCGCGCGCTGGCTGCCTTGCCGCCTCCTGTCCGCGCTCGCGGGCGTGCTCTGGCTGGGCGCCGTGATGCGCGTGCTGCTGAGCACGCCACCCGTACTCCCAACGGCGTGGACGGGCAGCAAGGCCCTCTACGCTCTCGAGCTGCAGCTGCTACTCGCGTCGTGGTGGGCATGTGGCACCATTGAGCGCGAGCGCGGCGCGGCGCGCCCGTCGGTGCTCTGCCGCGCGCTGCTCGTCGGCTTCCGCACGCTCCTGCATCTCGCCCTCGCCGCGCGCGTCCTCTCGCAGCTGCTGCTACCCGCCGATGCACCTCTAGCCACCTGGTCGGTCGCCGCGGCCGCAAGCGTCGCATTTGGATCGCTCATAGTCGCGCTCACCTGCACGCGCGGCACGCGCGGCACGAGCCGCGGCGGCGGCGGCGGCGGCGGCGGCAGCGTGGCCGGTGCGGCCGCCAGTGGCGTCGCGCCCGGCAGCGGCGCGGCCATCAGCGAGCTCGGGGAGAACCCCACGAAGCTCACAGAGTGCGGCTTGCTGGCCGCGACGGTGCTAGTGGTCAGCGTGCCGCTCCTGCGGGCATGGGTTCTGCCGACGCTCTCGTTCCCGCCCTCGGGCGGTCTTTGGCGCGCCGCGACGATCGGCACCGCGTGTGTGCTCGCGCTACTCCTGCACCTCTCAGCGCGCGTGCGCGGCGGCGGCGCGCCGATGCTCACCTCCCTCTGCACGTGGATTGGAGCGGGCGGGCTCCTCTTGCATGCGACCAGCGGCCAACCGGCCGCGGGCTCGGGACTGCTGCACCTGAGCATCGTGCTAGCCGCCTTCGCGGCGCTCCGTCGGCTGCCCACGCTGCCCGCGTACCCAGGGTTACGGCCTCCGTGGGAAGCACAGCTCTGTGCTGTAGGCACCACGCTGCTGCTCCTCCTCGCCACCGAAGCCGTTACCTTCAATGCGCCCGCTCAGGCCGTGTCCGCGGCTCTGGCAAGCGCGGAGCGTGCCGCGAGGGCGGCCGTCACCGCCCCTGTCGCCGCCTCGACGGCCGCCACCTTTCTCACTACGGCGCCCTCTGCCTCTCCCGCGGCGACCAGCGCCCTCTCCGCGACCGTCGCCCACGAGGCAGTTGCCGTCGCGGCGGCGGCCGCGGCGGCGGCCGCGGCGGCGGCCTTGGTGGCTGGCGAGTCGACCTCGACTGCCGAGGAGATGGTGGCGGCGAAACTCTTGCCCAGGGAGATCAGGGAGATAAGCACTCCCAGGGCGGGCACGCATCCGCTTGTGCGCTTGTCAGCGGCGGAGGTGCTTGAGGCAGCGGCGGCGGGCGCGTCACACCTCGACGGGGTACACTTGGCGGCGGCACTCGGCACCGGCTATGCCTCGGTTGAGCTCCATCGGTTCGGCGCCTCCGAGCCGCCCTCGCACTCGGCCTTGCTGCTCTCCATGCTGATGCCGTCGGTGCTGCGCTTCGTCGCTCTGCTCTGGCTGCCTGGTCCGTGCCACCCGCACACGCTCGCCCTCGGCGCGCTTGCCGCACTGCTTGCGTTGCCGGCGGCGCTCGTGTTTGCCATGTATGCGGTGCGGCACGTACGCGTCGCCCTCGTCGCCGCGTCGAAGCTCTCTCGTCAGCACCGCGAGGCGAGTGCGGGCGGCGGCGTCGCTGCCATGGGCGCCGGAGGGAGTGCCGGTGTGGGTGGTGGTGGCGGCGCCAGCAGCAGCGGCAGCGGTGGCGGCGCTGCGGCCCAGGCCGCGGCGGCCGCGGCGCTCGAGGAGAAGAAATCGAGCGTCCTGGGCGCGCTACTAGGTGCCCTTTTCGGCGCGTCTGCCTCGGTGCTCCTGTGCTGCGCCGTCCAGCTGCGCTTCCTTCTCCCACTCCTCACGCCAGCTACCGGTGAGGGTGGCAGCTGGACCGGCAGTGCTGGGAGCGTCAGCGGGAGCGGCGGTGACGCCCTCGAGGGCTTGTCAAGTGACGATGTGGCCATCGGAGGTGCTGACGTGTCGGCGATGGCGGGCGGCGCCTTCCTGTTCGGCGCGCCCTTCGCGCTCCTTCGCGCGCAGCCACTGCCGGGCTGTCCTCGCGCCGCGGCTGCTCCAGTGAGCACGTTGCACGGGATGGTATGGCAACTTATGAGCCAGGCCGAGGCGGTCACCACTGTCGGCGCGCTCTGCCTTGGCGGGATACTGTTCGCCGCCGCGCGGCTCACGTGGCGCACACATGCCAACACGCCGGTGCACGATCGCTCCTTCAGCCTGGCGGTGTACTCGATCGCGCTGCTTGGCCCGGCGGCCTTGTTTCCGATGGGCTTGATGGTCGCGCCTGAGGATACCCTGCTCTTCGCGTTGCTCGCCGCCGCCGCCTCTACCGGCTCTATCGGCGCCATCTTCTTGGCCGCCGACGGCGTGCTGCAGTCGCAGCCCAATGTTCAGCTTGCCTGGCTGAGTGTCGCCAGTGGGGTCTTTGTGCTGCTCTCGCGACTGCTCGAGGGAGGGCTCTATGGAGGTGGCCTCGTGCGTCTGTGGCCGTTCTCCGCGCCGTCCTGGGCGGCGGCCGACGCAGCTACCCTCGCGGCGCGCGCGGCCACCTCCGCCGCCACTGGGAGTGTCCTCGGAAGCTCCAGCGCTGCGCCTGACTGGTGGCCGCTGCTCGAGGCGCGCCCATACTTTGCACGTCGGCCTGAGACGGATGCCTTCGCCGCCGCATTGCCGGCGGCGATCTCGTTGATCACTGAAGGCGGTGCCTCCTCCTCCTCCTCCGCTGGGCTGGGAGAGCGCGCCACCGACTGGCGTGATGGTTGGGAAATGTGGGCGCGCTCGCCCCGGCTGCAGGTCTGGCGCGTTCTCTGCTTTGCTCCCGTGCTCTTGCGTGCCCTCCTTCTCATCGGCTTGCTCCCATCTCTGGTGGAGACTGATGCCGAGGGGCTGAGCACCGGTGCTGTGCTGCCGAGCCAGCCTCACTGGGCGGTGTTGCTGCCACCCGCGCTGAGCCTCGCTGCCCTCGTGCTGGTAGCCATCGGGCTTCGCTCCGACACGCCGCACGCACGCACGCGCAAGTGGACGGCCCTCGCATACCTGATGACCCCAAGCAATGCGTGGGGGGAGCTCTTCTATCGTCCCCACCTGCCGATCGGTGCGCTGCTGCTCGCAGCGGTTGCACCGATGAGCATGCCGGCCGCGCTGGGGGTGTACGCGCGCATCGCGCGTGCCGCGGGCATGGTGCAACTCAGTGAACGCCTCCTTGCCGGCAAGGGCATGGCTGGTGGCGCCGCCGATCGGGGCGGCGGCGGCGGGCGTGACAAGCACGCTCGCCGCGACCGCGACCGCGTGGGTGGAAGAAGAGCCTCGGAGGATGAAGAGCCTCCTGCGACGACCTCTTCGTCGAAGACCAAAGCGTCCGTAGCGACGCCTGCGCACAAGCCATCGGCCGTCCAGCCGTCTTCGGCTGCTGCCGCTCCCTCCGCCCCCTCGCCGCCTTCGCCTCCCACCGCCGGGGCTGCAGCGGCCGCCGGTGCGGCCGCCGGTGCGGCTGCCGCCGGTAAGAAGAAGAAGGGAGGTAAGGAGGTGGCGGCGTCGGCGTCGGCGTCGGCGTCGCAAGGACTCCTCCCGAAGGCAGCCGCGGTCCACCCTAATGTGGCAGCCGCGGCCCGCTCGGATGCCATATTAGGCTCGACTGATCCCTTCGGCTCGGATGTGAAGGCTGCGGCTCCAACCGAACCGGAGACTACAGCCTCACGGCCGGCGACGGTGGGGGGCGAGGCCGTGGCAGAGCATGGCGAGGTGTCGACGTCGACGGTGGTCCTACCTGCCGCTCAGCTGCCCGCAGTGCCTGTTGCGGCAGTTGCCATCCCGATACCCCCCGCGCTCGCGCCGAGTGCTGCGGAAGCTTCGCCCGACACGGCGCGCATCGACCCGCTCGAGCTGACCGAGGAGGAGGCCGCGGAGCAGGCCGCTGCCGAGGCATGGCTCGCGGAGGCGGCGGACGCGGACGCGGAGGCCGAAGCTTGGTTGAGCACCGCTTCAGCCGAGCCTTCCTCTGCCACATCAGTCCCTACCATGGACTTGGCGGCCGCGGCGGCGGCGGCGGCGGCGAAGGATCGAGCGGAGGCGACTGCCCGCGCGGCGGCCGAGGCGACCGCCGCGTCACTCCGCGCGGCCGACGAGGCGCTGCAGCGGGCGACTATGGCCAAGACCTCGAGCAACGCGTCGTCGCACACCGCCACGGCGCTTGCGCTGGGCGGTCTGAAGCGCGGGGAGGAGGACGAGCCTGCAGATTACCTATGCCCGATCACGCATGATGTGATGGTGGATCCGGTAGTAACGGCCGACGGCCAGTCGTACGAGCGCGTGGCCATCGAGCAGTGGCTGCTGCACTCTGCCATGTCGCCGCTGACCGGAGAGCCTCTAGCGCACCTGGCGCTCACGCCCAACATGGCACTACGCCGCCTGATCCAGGAGTGGATGTCGCAACGGCCGCCACCTGGCGCACCCTCCCGTGGCGGGCGCGCCGGGCGCGGCAACAACCGCAGCGGCGGGCGCGGCCGGAGCAACAGTCGCGGCGGCTCTGGGCGCCAGGGCGGCGGCCGCGGCCGTTGAAGCCTCACTTTAGACCGTCACACGGACGACATGTGAGACGCATTGGTTACGCGCCACACAGTGCCACGCCGGGCGGCCGCTCGACGGCGCGCGCACGGGTGGAGAGCGCAGAGATCAGCCACATCGCTCCGTGGCTTGTGCACACATAGCACTGGAGGCGCGGGGTGGCGCACGAGCCGAGAGCGCTCTGGCGTGTGCCGGCACGTAATGGAGATGCACCGGAGCAGCCGAGCACCAAGGGGAGGGGGACAACGAGTGAGAGCGCAAGCAGGCCACGCGCGACCTGGTCGAGCGACCTGGCGACGCGGCACACCACATGCAAGAGAGAAGCGCGGCCGAACCGCAGGATCGCGATACGCGAAGCAAATGCGCGCGTCAAGGGGGGCACTCGTGGTAGTGCGACCGAGACCGACCGGGGAAAGCGAAAGCGTCCGAGAACGTACCCGAGCGAACAAGTGAAAGAACCATTTTTCATTAGTTGCTTTCCAGTCTTTTTGTGCATTGTGGCCGCGCCCGGCGCCATTTGCGCGGCCCACCGACACGGAAGAGAATACCCTCTTACACCGCACAGTTGAACTCTCTTTCAGACTCTTTCGAGTTGTCGTCCCCGATACATTCGCGCCCGCGGGCTGGGCCGCCGCGCCACGTATACTAGATACGGTTACCCGCAACCCGGCGCCGGCAGGGCGGCGGGCGCGCGTGTCCAAGCGGTAAGGCTACTAACCGAACAGCGCAAAGTACGCCGTGCACGCGCGGTGGCGTGGCGTTAAACCGGTCGAAAAGCCTGAGGTCCCGCTCGCGGCAGCAAAGTGCAAACGTTCAGCTTCAGGCGACAGCTCTGTACACGGCACAATCTCTGAGCTCTGAGGACGAGTGAGGTCGAGGTGGGACACTTCGAACCAACTCGTCGACGAGCAATGCAGCGTGCTGGCGTCACTTCCGGAGCAGCTGACGTGCCAGGCCCAGCGCTGGGTCGCCCGCATGCCACCACCAGTGAGTACGCTGGCTGCCGATCCCGGACTCCCCGGGCTTGGGTACGTTCGCCGTGCCCCTCATCTTGCCGCCGCGGACAGCAGTCCGCAGCTTGTTGCGGTCCCCGCTCTGCGCATGCGGCAGAAAGTCTTGCAGCTGCACGTGCTGCAGTCGACAGCCACGCTGCAAGCACTGGTCGGCGGTTGCATGCCAAGGCTCGTTGTACAGGAACACGTCCGCGTCTGCAGTGCAAGCCTCCGCCAGGGGCGGTGCAGTCGATGCCGCCGATGCCTTAGCGGGAGATGCCGTAGGCGCCATGGTGGGCGCCCTTGGAGAAGGCGCAGGTGGCGGGGCGGGCGGCTGGGCAGGCGGCGGAGCAGGCACAGCTGCTGGCGCCTTTGCGGGCGATGTCGGTGCAGGCGCAAACGCTGGTGTCTGTGCTGTCGGAGCCGGTGCCCGATCGGCCGGGGCAGGAGACGGTGCCTGTGCCGTCGCCTCAAATGGGTTGGCCTGTTTGGCTGCCGGGGGTACGCATGAGCGAACGTAGCGCGGAAGGACGCTGCTTTCTTGATCGCCGTCGTCGTAGAGGATGTCGTAGACGTAAGTCTCACCGCGATCGTGCCGCGCGACCACTTTGCCTTTGAACCATCCGGCGGACTGACCGCCACGAGAGGATGCGAGGAATTTTGCCTCCACGAGCTCCTCTAGAGCAAAGCACTGCAGGCCACGGCTTACCTTGCGCGGCCTGTCTGGCTCGGCCTCCTCTTCCACTGCCATGTTGTTGCTGCTGGCTCTTTTGGGCGGGACTGGTGGTGGCGCTGCTGCCATCGCCGCCTTCAGCTTCTCTTTTGCCGCGCTCTCGCGCGCCTTGGCATCCTTCAATACGCGCTCCGCCTTGGAGCGCGCCTCCAGCGCTGCTGCCACCTCCGCACGCGCTGCGTCCAACGCTGCTTCAAACGATGCCATAAGTGTGGACTGTGGAGACTGCATTTCCTATTATGACTCATATAAAAAGCTCCGGAATAAACTTGTAGTAGTTCTCTCGCCACAGGAACATGTACATACAATTGTAGTATCGCGATACTGTACTCTGCGGTCCGTTCATTCAGTGAGTGAGTGAGTGAGTGAGTGAGCGAACGAGTGAGTGAGTGAGCGAACGATTGAGAAAGATTTGAGCGACCTTGTTCGGCCCCAGAGGTGGGGCCCTCCTAGCCTCCTTCTGTCTGTACGAGTATGAGGATCTCTCCGGCCTGGGTGCCCCCAGCCCCCCAATAGCCAATTAGTGAAACGAGGCGGAGGATACATAAAAGTGGGGAAAAGGCTTGGGAAAAGGTAGGGAAAAGGTCCCCAAATACCATGTTCTACATGTATCTTAGGGCCCCCGGGCGCCGGAAAGCCTCACTTGCAATTGCTTACTTGGCACCCTGCGTGCTGGGGAACTGGAAGCACGAGCAGGAAGGAGCTTGTATATGTGAACTGAACTGAACTGAACTGCTGCTCAGTGCTCACACCCACCAACACATTTGCGTGACGGGCAATTATTTAGGGATCTTCACACGATCTTCCCTTCGCTCACCAGGCTGCCTTTGTGTTGTCAGTTTGTGTCCGCAATCACACCTACCACCGACCGAGGTTTTTTTATTTTGCGAAGTATCCGGATACCTAAGTTCACCTCATTCAAATGAGAATCTCCGATGCGAGCTGGAATCTCCGATGAACCCTTTGAGTCGGGTTTCGTTCGGTCTTCGTTCGACAACTGTATGGCGGGGCTGATCGCCCGACCTGGATCGCCTGCTCGAGACAGAGTAGCGCTATGCGCAACGAATCGGCCGAGCTGTCGCTCAGGGCGGCCCTGAGCTGCTCGCTTGGTGAGCAGGCGTGCCGTGAAGCGGAGGAGTCATCCGCGGCCGAGAAGGAGCGCTGCGAAGCAACACCACAGCCACAAGCGCAGCGACAAGCTACGCCGCATAGCACTAATGGCATCCTATCCAACAACAACGTTCGGCTCGACGAGCGGATCGACTTGTTGGACTTCTTGGAGAACGAAATCATCGACGGAGCTCCCTTTGAGACTGCCCACGTGCCGCTGCCTGGTACGATGGGAGCTGTGAAGGCTCCGGCTCGGCCAGTGAGCGCCACCAGGGGAGTCCACGCTCTGCCAAAGCACACTGCGCTGCAGCTGGCGCTGGAGATGGAGAGCAATGCGGCGCTGGCTGTGCTGACAGACGACGTGCCTCCAGCTGCACCATGCCTATTGCAACCGCTTATATGCTTATGCTTCGCCTCAATGGGCGTTGAAAGCACGATGCGAACCGTGTGTCCTTTGATGCCAGAACCACTGCGAGAACGCGTGTCGACATGCCTCGCGACAATTGAGCGAGCCGGCGCGCGTGTATTGCCTCGTCGCAGATTGTACGAGAGGTGAGAGGTGTCGACGCGGTTGCCACAGGGTAGGAGGGTTAATACGTATAATTTTGATTTTTATCCACGTGTATGCTGTATCGGAGCGCGAAATATGACGCAGCCCAACATAAAATTTTAGGCTGATTCTCCCATGCCGATTTATTGAGGATCTGGCCGCGCTCGGCGGCGAGTGTGCTGCGCCTGCTCGAGCACGACCGGCGGCGGCATCTCCAACCGGAGCTCCTCGCGGAGCTCCTCCAGTGGACGCTCCCACTCTCGCTCGTAGTACACGCTCATCAGGTCTACGGTGGAGCCCGCGTGCCGTGCCGCCCATGGCAACACGTGGCGTGTGACGATGGATTGCTGCGCGACGGGCAGCCGCACGCCACCGGCCGCGGCGCCCGCGACGCACATGGGCAGGCCAGTCTGGGCCGCCTCGAGCCATTTGAGCGCCACCTCTCCAAAGTAGCTCGGGGGCAGCCCGAAGAGCGTGTGCCAGAGGTCGTGCACTTGACGATAGCGCTGCATCACGTATGCAAGGTCGGCGTCGTCGACAAAGCGGACAGGCGCACGCTCGTCTGGATCAAAGGCGTGCTCCTTGAGGAATGCGGCATACGCACCGCCAAAGGTGTGTGGCGGCAGACCGCAGATCCCGTCGAGCGTATGCGACGTGATTTGCGGCCGATCGTGAAGCACGGCTCGGCCCACTGGATGACGCTCCATCCTCGAGTGAATCCTCTGCAGTGCTCGCCTGCCGCTCACCTCACCAAGCACGCCAACGCTGGTCGCATCGCGAGGGTTGGTGAACGCTCGGAAGGCGGCATCTGCTGCAAGCAACGCCTTTCCCATGGTCTTTGTGGGCACGTGCAGTGGATACAGGGCCGCTCCGAGCGGTGCATGGTTGCGCATCGTGACACAGCAAAACACACCACGAAACTCACCCATGGGGGACCAAACACGTCTGCGAGGGCGATGTGAATATGAACATCGGTTTTTGCGCCAATTTAATGTGTGTCCCTGAAGCTTTCTGTTTCGATTTAGAGCCACACTGCTACAATCATGTTCAGGCCTGGGCACAAGATCAAGCGCACCGCCCTCTGCCAAGCCCAAGGGGCCGTTCGCTTGCCGCCCGATGGTCGCTCGCCTCGTTAGGTACGGTCCGGTGAGACAAAAGACAAACTTTTCTACAGGAGGGCACGAGGACGGCGTTAAAATATAACCCGGGCGCAACACACACATTCTCAATCGCATATTCCATGGTTGCATCGGAACCATAGCCCGCCTAAATCGACGGGAACGAGGCCTAACTGCTCGTCGCTGCCGGCAAGCGTCGCTCTGCAGTCAGCGTGCACGCGGAGCGTCGACCCGCTCGCCGAGGCAAATGCCCGAAGCTCGACAAGCGTTGCGAGCTCGGCGTTGATGATCACCTCCATCTTCCGCTCTGTTGGGTTCATCGTGAGCGCGAGAATGCTCCACTCATCATTCGGAGTTCGCTCAACAAGAGTCATCGTCGAGGGTGACGCGAGCGAGGCATACACGGCGGCAAGGACGCCACGATTTGCGTCGGCAATTCTTAGTGATGGCACAAGCTCTCGCTTGGCTAGAGGTGCCTCCGATCTGTCGGCCGCAGCCAAGGCAAACGTGGACTCGTAAAATCGTTCGAACTGCCTTGCACACAGCGTCCGCCGCTCCAGCTCGGGGCCAAAGCGCTTCACCCCTACCGATGTACCGCCGAGCTCTGGCACAATTCCCACCTTCTGGTCCACCTCGGCTAACATCCCGCGCCAGCTCTTCGTGAGCATCGCAGCCTTGAGTGGTTGAATCTCCGCGAAGCCACTTGCGGCCATCGATATGGCGCCGTCAAAACATAGCAGTTGCAAGCATGTGCGAGCGAGATGATGCTCGTGCTTCATGGCACCGACGAAGGACGCCGACTTCGCTTCTCTGCTTGCGCTCTCCTGGTCAAGTTCTGTCCCTGGTCCAGTCAAGTCGAGTCAAGTCAATGCTTCTCAGCAGGGGACTTCGAAGAGTGAAGCCCGTAAGCGGCCGAGTATTCACACGAGACTGTTCACGCAACCCTTTTTTGCAAGGGCTCTCGAAATGCGGCATGCTGAAGCAGTCCACTCGACCGTCCTCTGCTCCACAATTGCTTTCGCGCTTGTGATTGCGCCCAAGCTCAGGGGCATCTGGCTTCGCATGTGCATCCCAAAGACGGTCGACCTCACGGGCGTAACGGCGGCCGTAAGCACAGAGCGCTCTGGTAGCAACACTTTCGTGACTCTTGACTGGTCACGTATCATGGGCACTCTGCCCTTCAAAATCCCATTCTGCAGCGCGACTCTATGTGACGACGGCACCATTTATGTGTCTGGAACGATCGGCCTAAGGCCTGTCTCCGCCGAAGGAGAGAGCCAGGCACCGTCTATTGTGAAGGGAGGTCCGATGGCCGAAGCTAGACGCACCATGGAGATCATAGAAGCCACCCTCAAAGCGTGTGGCGCAACGCTCGAGAACATCACCATGGTGCACGTGTACTTGGTTGATAACACCAAGGAGCGGTTCGCTGAGAGTCAGCGCGCCTGAGACTCGAATGCCCGTTGCCCTCGTGTGGCGCCTTGCCCGCTTACCCACAAGGTCACACTCGAGTCTCGCCGCTGTGCCGCAGTGAATGAGGGCTACCTGCAGTTCTGGGGCGACCGACCCTTGCCTGCACGTATCACCGTCGGCTGTTCTGCACTCGCGCTGGGCTCGTGTGTGGAGATCGACGTGATTGCAAAGAAGTGAGGCTCTGGCGCGCGGCGGCTGGGGGCGCAACCGCAAGCGGCGCAAGCGCTCCGTCTGCGAAAACTGCGTTAAGCCTCAGGGAGACACCCGGATTTCTCAATTTGACACCCGGATATTGACTTGGCAAGGTTCCTTCAATGAATTGGCTAGCGTGCCACTTGCATTACAACCATAATATCACATACAATACAGGGGCGAGCCTGACCGTGCCCGCACAGTGCGTATTAGCTAATTAGCTCGACCCCGAACGGACCCCGTGCGGTGCCCCTGCCGCCGTGGCCGCACGACGCGCAGCGCTCAGCGGGGGCCACTGACAGGAGCCGAGCACAGCCCCGCCTGCTCGCGCGACGGCACGTTCGGAGGACGCAAAGAGGCCCGAGGCGTCCGAGGCGTCGTGATGAGAGAGGGCAATCCAAGGCCATCAGCGTCTCGTTATCAATGGAAAAGGCCCGAGGCCTCCTCGGCGCCATGGGGCGGCACGAAGGGCGTCGCGTTGAAGCGGGCGCGGTGCCACGGCACGAAGATGTGCTCCATCCAGGGCCGCTTAGCTGGGGGGATGAATGAGAAAAAGTTCAGGCGCGTGACGAGGCGCGAGCGCTCCGCTTGGATCACGCGACGTGCAACGTCGGGCTGTTGGCGCGCCGCCGCTTCGGACAGCACACCGCTCATGTAGTCGTAGACGCGTTCCATGCTCAGCTCGTGTGAGAGGCGTGAGCCTTCAGCGGCGATGCACTGGGCGCGCTCCGGCTGCCGGTCGAGACGCGCAAGCACGAGGCCCAGCTTTTGGCACACGCCCTCGCCGCCGCCCGAGACGGGTACGTGCACATAGTGCTCGCCCTCAGTCAGCAGCGGCCCCGAGAGGTCAAAGTGCTCAAAGGACTCGGGTGGGCTGAGCGCAGCGCCGGTCGCCTGAGCGCGTGCTTGTATCCACTTGGTGGGCGGTTTCACGCCGATGAAGATGTTGACTGAGCCGCACGCGAGCTGGTGCTTGAAGTGCTCGAGCCAGTCGGAGATGCCGGGTAGGTGCAGGATGTACCGGTAGCGGCACTGTTCCTGCAGAGGCGTCCATCCATGTGGCTTCGTCGGGCATGGGACGCCCTCGGCCGTTGGCTTGCACCTCCACGCGAGCTCATGCATCTCTTCCTTATTTGGCATGCGATGCACCAGCCTTTCGCCAAAGGCACCCACCGCGCACCGCTGGAACGACTGGCGTAACGGGTTCGTCGGTGAGCCGACCCAAATCATCTTATCGAGCTTCTGCGACCAGTGGTTCTCACGCGCGCGTGTGAAGCTCAACCAATCAGGCCACGGCGGCAGGTCGGCATACGGGAGCGACCAGTAGGTATAGTCGGGGAGCGGAATGTCCGAAAAGGGCCGGCCCGTGGTGTACGAGAAAGCCAGTGGCGGCGGGCGACCGCCTTGAATGAGTGAGCCGGGCTTGTCGCGGCACTGCGAGCAGCACAAGGGCGCGAGGCGAAGTGGCAAGGGCGCGTGAGAGCGATGAGCTCACGTTGCCGAACAGCACCGGGGTGGTCCGCATGCGGCCGCTGGGCGTACATTGACAGGAATGTCGACGTCAGGTTGCTTCGGGTGCCGGGCAAGCATCTCGAGCAGTGCCCATGCGAGGATGGGCGTGCGCCGGAGCACGCAGCCAAAGGTGTTGTGCTTCAGGTCTGGGTAGTAGAGTTGACCACCGCTGATGTGAAAGCGCGTGCGCCCCCACGGAGCGAGTGACTCGTACGTCGATTGCGCGTCTTTGAAGCTGACCGAGCCTGGCTGCCAGTGACGAAGGAAGAATGCTGGCAAGGCGGCGATTCGCGGCCCAAGGTCTGTGCGATTGGGAATGCAAAGCCCGCCGCGTGCCCCTCGACCGAGCCCGCCATGTCCGCCGCGACCGCGACTGCGGAGTCTTTCGCCCATCTGCCGCGGGAAAGTGAGGCGTGTGAAGAGGGTTTCTGTGAATAGGAAGCACCGGACACAGTAAGTTCTGCCCAATGATTACAATTCGACACCCTTGTTCACTTGTCCACTCGTGCAATTTTAGCGTTTTTTTGTTAGCGACAACGTGACGAGAGCTGTGTCAATTGACAATTCACAATGCATTGCTTTTCGGCGATTCATGATTGCGGACCGGACAAACATGTGGGACTCTCATGCGATAATCAATTCATCAATTTTCACGCACCGCTGCAACGCAAGTGTGCACTCATACTTCTCATTTCGGTACATTTGTGTGGTGCACACACCCTCCATCTCTCCTGCTGCATGCGGCGGCTCTCTTTTGTGCGGCAATGAGCCCCTCAAAGGAGTGCCTGGCCTTTTCAAGCCCCGCGTGCGCGGCAGTATTAGGGACCCGTGCGCGGCTGCGTGTGGCCGCGCGAGGGAGAGAAAGTGGGGGAGACAGAAAGCGGTCGAGCGTCGACGGCGCGCGCGGATCCCAGCTCCAGTCGGTGCACTCGTACGTCCAATACAAGGAACGAGCGATCGCCATCCCCCCTTCCTCGCGCAGCTCCTTGGAGACGTTTCGCCTGCACTTGTCCCGCAGCGCGTTAGCCTCAACCTTGCCCAGAACCTCCAGCGCCGGCAGCCCACGTGGCTGTTGGTTCACTCGGCTCACTCGGCTCATAGAATAGGAGAGGCACCAGCCGAACTCAAGCAGCCTATCCAACGTCGCGCCGTCCAGCGGCGCCTCTTTGCTATCTGCTCGGCTCGGGTGCGCGCACACGTCACTCTTGCCCTCCACTTTGTCATCGACCTCGCCTTTGGTAACCAGCGGGGTCGGCATGGGGTGGTGCGTGCGGCGTATGGCGATCCGCGGTAGTGGGGCGGTGAGTGGGATTGGGATTGAGTGAGCCTTTCCCCTGATGAGCTTTTCCCTGACTGGCTTTCCGAGCAGCGCCTCCACCT
>Ga0209550_10002443_pt1 | contig 17796 bp, 12 predicted proteins | sample LauGreSuBDMM15SN_2_FD_187567 | JGI IMG/M metagenome (GOLD analysis project Ga0209550, IMG submission 187567) | Freshwater lake microbial communities from Lake Michigan, USA - Su13.BD.MM15.SN (SPAdes) (version 5) | ecosystem: Environmental > Aquatic > Freshwater > Lake | place: Lake Michigan...
ACAATTGCTCCATTATAGACGATTCGTATAGTTGCGATGTAAGTTCATTGACTATTGCTTTAAACTTTTTAAAACAACAGCAACAACACGTAAAACATAGCTTAATTCTATCTGATATTCCCGGATCATCTGTAGCAAATGAAAGCCTTTACCAGCAAATTGCAGATTTAGTGAAGGAAGCTCAGGTAAATAGAGTTATTGGCGTAGGTCCTGTAATTACTCAATTTTCAGCACTTTTCCCCAAAAATTCAGCATTTTATCCCAATACAGAGGCTTTAGTAAAGGATTTAGCTTCCCTCAATTTTACTAACGAAGCTATTCTGATTAAAGGAGCTAGAGTGTATGCATTTGAACAACTGAGTGCACAGTTGGTGCAGAAAGTACACGAAACAGTTTTAGAAATCAACTTAAATGCACTAGAAGCCAACTTAAACTATTACCGAGCACAAATGCTGCCAGGAGTAAAAGTTATGGCTATGGTAAAAGCTTTTTCTTACGGAAGCGGTAGTGCAGAAATTGCGAACCTCTTGCAGTTTAACAGGGTAGATTATTTAGCTGTGGCCTATGCCGATGAAGGAATTGCTTTGCGCCAAAGCGGTATCACCCTACCTATTATGGTTATGAGTCCCGAAATCGCTTCTATCGATACTCTTATTCAGTATAATTTAGAACCCGAAATATATAGTTTTAGAACATTAGCTGCTATAGATCTGGCCTTAAAAAAGCACCAAAAAGAACACTATCCCGTACATATTAAACTAGAAACCGGCATGCACCGTTTAGGATTTGATACGGAAGAACTTTCTCGGCTGGCCGACATATTGACCAACAGCAATTCTATGAAGGTTGAAACTGTTTTTTCTCATTTAGCTGCCGCCGAAGACAAAGCAGAAGATACCTTTACACAAGAGCAAATAAAATTATTTACGAATGCTGCGGAGTATTTAACCACCAGCCTGGGCTATCATTTTATTCGTCATTTGGCCAATACTTCGGCTACAAGCCGTTGGAAAGCCGCACAATTTGATATGGTGCGTTTGGGCATTGGTTTATACGGCATCGATAAAACAATGCCTGTTGGTTCTTTACAAACAGTAACTAGGCTGAAAACCACCGTTAGCCAGCTTAAAACCATTAAACCAACAGATACTATTGGCTATAACCGTTTAGGTAAATTACCTAAAGGAGGAACCATAGCTACCGTTAAAATTGGCTATGCCGATGGTTATGACAGAGCTTTAGGAAATGGAGTAGGTAAGATGTTGGTAAATGGCCAATTGGTACCTACTATTGGTAGTATTTGTATGGATATGTGCATGTTAGATGTTACTAGTATATCGGTAGCAGAGGGCGATGAAGTGATTGTATTTAACGATGAGTTGAGAGTGGAAGAAATTGCCAAGAAATTACAAACTATTCCGTATGAAGTGCTTTCGGGCATTTCGCAACGAGTTAAACGAGTATATTACTACGAATAATAAATTATGATGAATAAACTGTTTAAAATTTTAATCAACTATTTTGTAAAAGGGATATTGGTGGTGGTGCCTATTGGTTTAGCTATTTACTTTGTGGTATGGAGTGTAAAAGCGCTAGATGCTAGCCTAAATTTGAGCAACTTTTTTTGGCTTAATCCGCAAACAGGGCAACCCTTATACATACCAGGTTTAGGTATTTTAACTGTACTCATATTTATTATGTTAGCCGGTGTTTTTGTTACCAGCTTTATTACTCAACCTATATACAATTGGTTCGATCGCTGGTTGAAACGTTTCCCTCTTTTCAATTTTATTTATGGTTCTATAAAAGATTTTACTGAGGCTTTTGTTGGCGACGATAAAAAATTTAATGAACCCGTTTTGGTAGATATAGATGCAGATGGATTAAAAAAAATAGGTTTTTTAACGCAAAAAGATCTTCAAAAAATAGGCCTACCTGGCGAAGTCGCTGTTTATTTTCCATATTCATATTCTTTTGCTGGCCAGCTGGTTATTGTACCCGCTAGCAGAGTAAAGCCCTTAAAAATGAGTGCTAGTGATGCCATGAAATTGGTGGTTTCTGGAGGGGCTAGTCAACTCTAAAATTGGTATTACCATAAAAAAGCCCCTCGAATTTTCGAGGGGCTTTTTTTGTTAACACGATTGCTTAATCATCTTTCCGTGCAATACGGTATAAAACCAATCCCATCAATACGAAGAATCCGAAACCTAATAATTGAAAACCATCTGCACCTAAAACATGTTCTAAGTTTTCTTCAAGATTTAGTTTGCTTACAGGGACGGCTGTACTCGGAAAGGCCATTAAAAAGGCATAAATTACACCCATTAAAGCCCCACCGGCCACTAATCCGGTGGCAAATAAGCTGCCTTTACCCAGTTCATTCTCTTCAGCAGTTTTCTTTTTAGTTTTCATATCTACCAATCCTTTTATGGCACCACCCGCAAAAATGGGGAGTGTGGTTGATAGTGGGAGATAGGCACCCACCGCAAAGGAAAGCGATTTTACTCCACATAACTCCATAGTAATGGATAAAAATACACCCACCAATACGAACTGCCAGTCTAAATTAAAGGATAATAAGCCTTTAATTAATGTAGCCATAAGCGTTCCTTGTGGGGCTGGGTATAAATCGGTGCCAATGGCGTGTTGAATGCCCTGTGCCATCATTTCTGGTGTTGGGCGGTCGAGAATGGAAAGGGTTAAACCAATAACCACTGCCGATACAATAGCTCCTACAAATAAGGCCAATTGTTGGTATTTTGGCGTTGCTCCTACAATATAACCTGTTTTTAAATCTTGCGAAGTAGCTCCAGCATTGGCTGCTGCAATGCAAATCATACTACCAACTACCAAAGCCATGGGTTCAAATAAATGACCGGTCCAGCCCACGCTAATAAATATCAAGCAGGTGCCCATTAGGGTGGCAATAGTCATTCCTGAAATTGGGTTAGAAGAAGAGCCAATTAAGCCCACAATGCGACTAGAAACAGTTACAAAGAAGAAACCGAAGACCACTACCAATACCCCAATTAATAATTTATTGATGAGCGAATCACCGGGTATTTGTGGCAATACGGCCATTAAAATAACCAGAGCTAAACTTCCCAAAACCACTGTTTTTATCGATAAATCTTGGTCGGTACGTTTTACCTCTTGCATTTTACCTTCCGTTTTGTTCATCGAACCAAAGCTCGATTTGAACGAGGAAATAATGGTTGGTATGGTTTTAATTAAGGTTATAAATCCACCTGCAGCAACTGCACCTGCACCAATTTGACGTACGTAAGCTCGGTAAATGGCCGAAGCGGTATCGGCAAAGGTTTTGCTTGCAGGATCCCATCCACCAGGTCCACCAGGCGTTAATAAATCTTTCAAATAACCAAGCTTAACTAGCTGCAAAGCAGTAGTTTCTGCAGGAACCAATGAGGCTAGGAGCGGGATTAAACCCAACCATGCCAACACCCCGCCAGCAACCAATACTCCAGCAATTTTGGGCCCTATAATATAGCCTACACCCATGTATTCGGGGGTAATTTCGCCATTTACCGTTGCCGAAGGAAAAAATTTATTGCTTTGCTTGGTTACCCAGGCTGGTGTTTCGGCAATTACGTGGAATACTTTTTGCAAAATGGCGTACCCGAAAGCGAATGCAAGGCCTATATAGGCAGTCTTGGCAAAATCTCCACCTTTTTCTCCGGCAATTAATACCGAAGCACAAGCAGTTCCTTCTGGATAGGGCAAGTTCTCATGTTCATCCACAATTAATGATTTACGTAGTGGAACCATCATTAAAGTGCCTAAAATACCTCCTAAAGCGGCTAAAAAGAAAATAGGCCAATAGGAGAAAAAGCTTTCGCCTTGGCTACCTGCCGATAGAAATAAGAATCCGGGCAGGGTAAATACCACGCCGGCAGCAATAGATTCCCCAGCCGAACCTGTAGTTTGGATGATGTTATTTTCTAGTATGGTGGTTTTAAAAAATTTACGACCAATAGAAATGGCCAAAACCGCAACTGGGATAGAAGCTGAAACAGTTAATCCGGCTTTTAAGGCTAAATACACGGTTGCTGCACCAAAAATTACGCCGAATAAAGCGCCTAATAAAATTGATTTTACCGTAAACTCAGCCATTTTGGTATTGGCCGGAACATAGGGTTTGAATTCTTTTGCTGACATAATTTTTATAAATGGTTTATCTAATATAGAAGTTCTATCTATTGCTTGCCTCAAAAGGTTTTCCACAAAAAAAAGCCCCGATTTGGATCGGGGCTTTACAAATAGGTAAAATCGTTTATTTCCCTGCAGCCTTGGCATGATCGGCTAAAAATTGAGCCAATCCGCTATCGGTTAGTGGGTGTTTCAATAAAGCTAAAATGGCTGATAAAGGTCCAGTCATTACATCTGCACCCAGTTGCGCACATTGTATAATGTGCATAGGGTGACGTACTGAAGCGGCTAAAATTTGAGTTTCATAACCGTAATTGTCATAAATCAACCGAATATCTTCAATGAGTTGCATGCCATCGGTAGAAATATCATCTAAACGGCCCACAAATGGCGAAACATAGGTAGCACCTGCTTTGGCAGCTAACAAGGCCTGTCCGCTAGAAAATACCAGCGTGCAATTGGTTTTAATCCCTTTCGAACTAAAATATTTAATCGCTTTTATCCCGTCTTTGATCATGGGTACTTTTACCACAATTTTTGGGTTTAAAGCGGCTAAAAGCTCACCTTCTTTAACCATAGTTTCAAAATCGGTGGCAATTACTTCGGCACTCACATCGCCGTCTACAATGTCGCAAATTGCTTTGTAGTGGTTAATTACATTGGCATCGCCAGAAATACCTTCTTTAGCCATTAAGCTTGGGTTGGTAGTAACGCCGTCTAAAATGCCTAGGTCTTGTGCTTCTTTTATTTGAGCTAAATTGGCGGTATCGATAAAGAATTTCATAGAAATAAGTTTAAAAAGAAAAAATGGGCAAGCACCTTTTATCGCACCGCTACAACCTTCTACCCTTGCTGTGTTCCCACCCTGGGGGAGTTCAAAGGGAGCTGGTCGTAAAAGACTTGCCCGTCACAAAAATGGGAAAAATTTAGGGATTTGACAACAGGGAATGTGCCTATTTTTTATGCCATTTGGCAAAAAAGTCCCAAAGTACAATGCCTGCCGATACCACTACATTAAAAGAGTGTTTAGTGCCAAATTGTGGTATTTCGAGGCAGCCATCCACCAATTTCATCACCTCTTCGTTTACGCCATTAACTTCGTTGCCTAAAATGATGGCATATTTTGTAACTGCTGTTGGCGTAAAATCGGTAAGCATGATACTTTCGCTGGCTTGTTCTAAGGCTAAAACGGTGTAACCTTTTGCTTTTAAATCGTGCACAGCCGCTATCGTAGTGGGGAAGTATGACCAATCTACGGATTGGGTTGCACCCAAAGCTGTTTTTTCAATTTCTCGGTGGGGAGGTTGGGCCGTTATGCCGCATAATACCATTGCTTCCAAAGCAAAACCATCAGCAGTTCTAAAAATGGAACCTACATTGTGCAAGCTGCGTACTTCATCCAATACCAATACAATAGGTAATTTTTCTTGCGTTTTAAACGCTTCTACACTAACTCGGTTTAGCTCTTCTAGTTTTAATTTGGCCATGTACAAAAGTAGCTAGATTTAGCTAAACCCATAAAAATTGTTTAGAGTAGGTTAAAGCCTAATTTTTCTTTAGTTTTAGTGCACTAACGCTATGAAATTAACCTCCACACTCGTTTGTCGGCATCAAGGGGCCGATGTTTTTTGCTTTACGCTTTCCAATGAAAAGGGTATGCATGTAACCTTGAGTAATTATGGCGGAATTATACAATCTATTCAGGTGCCTGATAAAACAGGAAATCTGATAGATGTGGTATTGGGTTTTGACACTATCCAAGAATATTGGTTAGCAGAATATGTACAAAAAAAAGCTTATGTAGGGTCTGTAATTGGTCGCTATGCCAACAGGATTGCTAATGGAAAATTTGCTGTAGACGGGAAATCATACCAAGTGAGTACGAACGCCGGAAAACATCAATTGCATGGCGGTAATTCGGGTTTTGATAAAAAAGTTTGGGAAGTTCTTTCTAGTAGCAATCGAGAAGTTGTTTTGCAATACCTGAGCAAAAATGGGGAAGAGGGTTTCCCCGGAAATGTACTTGTGCAAATACGTTTCAAATTAGCCGAAACAAATGAATTGTCCATCGCTATGACTGCCCAAACCGATCAAGCCACGCCTATTAACTTAACGCATCATGGTTATTTTAATTTAGAAGGTTCGGGGCATATTGGGGCGCAGGTACTACAAATTGCTAGCAATCATATTTTAAAACAAGATGCCGATTTTGTGCCAAGTGGTGAATTAAAGGCAGTAGAAGGTACCGCTCATGATTTTACCAAGCCAAAAGCTATTGCAGCCGATTGGGATGCTAGTGTAGGCTACGATCAAACGTTTATATTAGATGCAGTTCATCAAAAAGCAGCTGCCACGGTTTATGCTCCGCAAAGTGGTATTTGTATGAAACTATTTACCAATCAGCCAACTGTACATTTTTATTCTGCCACATTTTTGACCGATATGAAAGGTAAAAACGGAGTCCAATATGGACCGTGTTCTGGTTTTTGTTTGGAAGATCAAATACATCCCGATTCAGTAAATCATGCCCATTTCCCCAATACCATTCTTCCCCCTGGCGAAACCTATACCCATGAAACAAGGTATGTATTTTCTGTACGGGCTTAATTTTTCAAAACTACATCGAAAACAGCCCTAAATTCTTATTTTTATACCCATTCAATACCCCAAACTTTGGCAAAGAATACTGGAAAAGAAACCCCTTTAATGCAACAATACAATACCATCAAGGCGAAATATCCTGGTGCGCTATTGTTATTTAGGGTGGGTGATTTTTACGAAACCTTTGGCCAAGATGCCATAAAAGCTTCCCAAATTTTGGGTATTGTACTTACCCGAAGAGCCAATGGCTCCGCATCGCACATTGAATTGGCCGGATTTCCACACCATTCTTTAGATACCTATTTGCCTAAATTGGTTCGTGCCGGGCAAAGAGTAGCCATTTGCGATCAATTGGAAGATCCTAAAACTGTTAAAACTATTGTAAAACGTGGCGTAACCGAATTGGTAACTCCCGGTGTGGCTACGAATGATAACATCCTCAATCAGAAATCAAACAACTATTTGGCTTCGGTTTATGCCGATAAAAACCAATATGGGGTTGCTTTTTTAGATATTTCTACCGGCGAATTTTTAGTTGCACAAGGCAATGCCGACTATTTAGATAAATTGCTACAAAGTTTTAAGCCGAGTGAAGTGATATTTCCCAAACGCTTTCTCCGAGATTTTGTAGAAATCTTTGGTGATCGCTTTTATACTTATGGTCTCGAAGATTGGCCTTATACAACAGATTATACCAACGAAATTTTGTTCAAGCATTTCGAAGTAAACTCTTTAAAAGGTTTTGGTATTGAAAAAATGGGCCTAGCCAGCATGGCAGCAGGTGTAGCCTTACATTACCTCAACGAAACCGAACACCGAAATTTGCAGCATATTTCGGGTATGGCCCGTATAGAAGAAGACCGTTATATGTGGCTCGATCGCTTTACCATTCGCAATTTAGAATTGGTAGGTTCGGCCAACGAGAATGCCATTACCTTGGTCGATATTTTAGACCACACGCTATCGCCCATGGGCGCCCGTATGCTTCGTCGTTGGATGACCATGCCGCTCAAAGACCGCAAACCTATTGAAGACCGATTGGCCATTGTAGATTATTTTATTGCCCAAGATGAGTTAAGAGAGCTATTGGCAACCGAATTAAAGCTCATCGGCGATGTGGAACGGCTAATTTCTAAAATCGGTTTGCTCAAAGCTAACCCCAGAGAGGTGGTTCAGTTGAAACGTGCCTTGGTGGCTATTTCGCAATTAAAAGCATTGTGCAGTAAATCTGATAATGCGGCTTTGCACGTATTGGCCGAGCAATTAAACCCCTGCACGGGTATTCAAGAGCGCTTAGAACGGGAGTTACAACCCGATCCTCCGGTTTTGGTAATTAAAGGCGGTGTAATTGCCGAAGGTATTGACCCCGAACTAGATCGTTTGCGCAAAATAGCTTTTGGTGGCAAGGGCTACCTCATGGAATTGCAAAAACGAGAAGCTGAGGCTACGGGCATTCCATCGCTTAAAATTGCCTTTAATAATGTATTTGGCTATTATTTAGAGGTTACCCATACCCATAAAGATAAAGTGCCGGCCGACTGGTTGCGTAAACAAACCTTGGTAAACGCCGAACGGTACATTACGCCCGAACTGAAAGAATACGAAGAGCAAATTTTAGGGGCCGAAGAAAAAATTAATGCTCTGGAGAGTCGATTATTTGCCGAATTGGTATTCAGCCTAAGCGAATACATTAAACCCATACAGTTGAATGCGCACTTAGTGGCTCAGTTAGATGTATTGCTCAATTTTGCCCATATCGCCATCAAACATCAGTATGTAAAGCCCGAAATTAATGAAGGTTTTGTACTCGACATTAAGGGTGGCCGACATCCGGTAATTGAGCAAAACTTACCCACGGGTGAGGTGTATATTACCAACGATGTATACTTAGATAGCGAAAGCCAGCAAATGATGATTATTACGGGCCCCAATATGGCTGGTAAATCGGCTTTACTACGCCAAACGGGTTTACTAGTACTGATGGCACAAATGGGCAGTTTTGTGCCCGCAAAAGAAGCGCATATAGGCTTGGTTGATAAAATATTTACGAGGGTAGGCGCTTCCGATAATTTATCTTCGGGCGAATCGACCTTTATGGTGGAAATGAACGAAACGGCTAGTATTCTGAACAATTTATCGGAACGCAGTTTAATTTTATTGGATGAAATTGGTCGTGGAACCAGCACCTACGATGGTATTTCTATTGCTTGGGCTATTGCCGAATTTTTGCACAACCATCCCACCGCACAAGCTAAAACACTTTTTGCTACCCATTACCACGAGCTAAACGAATTAACCAACTCTTTCAGCCGCATTAAAAACTTTAATGTTTCGGTAAAGGAAGTAGGCAATAAAGTCATTTTCTTGCGAAAATTGGTACCTGGTGGTAGTGAACACAGCTTTGGTATACACGTGGCTAAAATGGCCGGTATGCCACCAAAACTGATTGCTAGAGCGAACGAAATTTTAAAACGCCTAGAACAAGAACGTACTGGTGGCGAACATATTAAAGACAGTATAAAAAAAGTACAGGCTCAGGCCTATCAGCTTCAAATGTTTGGCATTGACGATCCGGTTTTGGAGAAAATTCGTGACATGTTAAATAACCTCGATGTAAATACCCTTACGCCGGTGGAAGCTTTAATGAAGCTCGATGAAATTCAACGCTTACTTAAAAACTAACAAAAGATGAAACCCAAGCAAGATTTTTCCTTTTGGACCCGTTATAAACAATTCGCTAGTACCGAAATTTTGATGTACCTTTTAATGGTGCTAGGCATTTTGCTGGGTATCCTTATTTTCAGTTAAACCAATTTTATGAAATTAAACTTAAAACGACCCTTAGCCTTTTTCGATTTAGAAAGCACCGGTGTTAATGTCGCTTCCGATCGTATTGTAGAAATATCTATTTTAAAAGCCATGCCTGATGGTTCCGAAAACATCAAAACATTACGCATCAATCCGCAAGTGCCCATTCCCATAGAGGCTTCTTTGGTACACGGTATTTACGATGCCGATATTGCCAACGAACCCACCTTTAAACAAGTGGGCGAAGAATTGGCTCGTTTTTTAGACGATTGCGATTTAGCTGGCTACAATTCTAACCGTTTTGATATCCCGATGCTGGTAGAAGAATTTTTACGTGCTGGTGTAGATTTTGATGTGGATAACCGCTTTTTTGTGGATGTGCAGAATATATTCCACCAAATGGAACAACGTACCCTACGAGCAGCCTATAAATTTTATTGCGATAAAGATATCATTAACGCACATTCGGCCGAGGCCGATATTAAGGCTACTTACGAAGTGCTTTTGGCGCAATTAGATCGCTACGAAAACAAAGAGTGGGAAGATAAAAAAGGCCAAAAAAGCGTACCTGTACAAAATGATGTTGAAGCCCTACACAAGTTTACCAACCTAAACAAGCCGGTTGATTTTGGTGCCCGTATGGTGTATAACGATAAAGGAGTAGAGCTTTTTAATTTTGGTAAACACAAAGGTCGTACATGCGAAGTGGTGCTAAAAGCTGAACCAAGTTATTATTCGTGGATGCAACAAGGCGATTTTCCTTTAGATACCAAACGTAAACTCACCAAAATTTGGGATCGCATGCATGCGCAAAAAGAGCCCGTAAAAGCAGCCTCAGTAGCACCTCAGCAAGCCACATTGAGCTTTGAGCCCGAAAAACCAATTGATTCAGATTTGCTAAATCAGTTGAAAGATAAATTTGGAAAGTAGTTTAGGGTTTTAGGAAAGCAATATTCCGCTTTAAGCCTGCCAATTTGGTTCGTTTTACCGCCGATTTGGAGAACAGTTTTTCAAATACCTCTTCGGTAATTTCTTCCCATTCTTTTTTGGGAAGGTCTATTAATTCGGCAGAAGGCATAAAGGCAGCTTCTTGATGTGGTGTAGAAAATTTATTCCAAGGGCAAACCTGTTGGCAAACATCGCAGCCAAAAGCCCAATTATTTAATTTACCCGCAAATTCGTTAGGAATTTCATTCTTGAGTTCGATGGTGAGGTACGAAATGCATTTGCTGCCATCAACCACATAAGGGGCTATAATGGCTTCCGTTGGGCAAGCATCTATGCAACGGGTGCAGGTACCGCAATGGTCGGCTTGGGGTGCTACATCGTAAGCCAATTCGGCATCTACAATTAATTCTGATAAAAAGAAGTAAGAACCATTTTGTTGATTGATGAGGTTGCTGTGTTTACCCACCCAGCCCAAGCCTGCTTTTTTGGCCCAAGCTTTATCCAATACCGGTGCCGAATCTACAAAGGCCCGTCCATGTACATCTCCAATTTCTTCTTGCATGCTATTTAATAGCGTTTTAAGCTTGGCTTTAATTACCGAGTGGTAATCTTCGCCGTAGGCATACATAGAGATTTTAGGCGCATCGGGGTCGCTTTGAGTGGCTTCGGTATAATAGTTTAGCCCCAAACTAATCACCGATTTGGCGCCATCCACCAATAAACGAGGATCCAAGCGCTTATCGAAATGGTTTTCCATGTAGCTCATTTCGCCTTGATAGCTATTTTTTAGCCATTTTTCTAGTAGGGGAGCTTCTTCTTCTAAAAAGCCTGCCGGGGAAATGCCACAAAACAAAAAGCCCAAGCCTTGCGCTTCGGCTTTAATAAATTGACTGTATTTTTCTAGCGGGAGCGCCACAGCGATTAAAACAAAGAACCCGTTGCTCCGGGTTTGGTTCTATCTACATGTTTGTAGGCCAATTCTGTACATTCGCGGCCACGTGCGGTGCGCATCAAATAGCCTTCTTGAATTAAGAAAGGCTCATAAACTTCTTCAATGGTGCCTTCGTCTTCGCCAACGGCGGTAGCAATGGTTTTTAAACCCACAGGACCACCTTTAAACTTATCAATAATGGTCAATAAAATCTTGTTATCCATTTCATCGAGACCATGCATATCTACATTCAGGGCATTTAAGGCATATTGGGCAATTTCTGTATCAATGGTTCCGCTGCCTTTAATTTGTGCAAAATCGCGGGTACGGCGTAAAAGTGCATTGGCAATACGTGGCGTGCCTCGGCTACGGCGTGCAATTTCATAAGCCCCTTCGTCGCTAATAGGGGTTTTTAAAATATCGGCCGAACGCAATACAATGGTGGTTAATAGCTTGGCATCGTAATATTCTAACCGAGAATTGATGCCAAATCGAGCTCGTAAAGGAGCGGTTAATAAGCCCGAACGGGTGGTGGCACCCACCAAGGTAAAGGGATTTAATGAAATTTGTACCGAACGGGCATTGGGCCCCGTTTCTAACATGATATCAATTTTAAAGTCTTCCATGGCCGAGTATAAATACTCTTCTACCACGGGACTTAATCGGTGTATTTCGTCAATAAATAAAATATCGCCTTCTTCTAAATTGGTTAATAAGCCCGCTAAATCGCCGGGTTTATCCAATACCGGGCCCGAGGTAATTTTTATGCCTACGCCCATTTCGTTGGCAATAATGTGCGAAAGGGTGGTTTTACCTAATCCTGGAGGGCCGTGTAACAATACGTGATCTAGCGCTTCTTGGCGTTGCTTAGCCGCTTGCACAAAAATGCGTAAGTTCTCGAGTAATTTATGTTGGCCGGTAAAATCTTCAAAGGCCTGCGGGCGCAATACTTTCTCAATATCACGCTCTAAGGGATTTAAATTTTCGGCATTGGGGTCGAGGTTCTCGTTAAGCATGGCACTAATTTACGAATTCGTGCTCGATTTTTTGTAGCTGCGAAACCAAGAACCAATTTTAAGTTGGATAACACCTAAAAAAGCTTCGCGGAAAATGCGTGGGCTCATTTTGGAGGTGCCTTCGGTGCGGTCGGTAAAAATAATGGGAATTTCTACCACCTTAAAACCGTGCTTTATAGCCGTAAATTTCATTTCAATTTGAAAAGCATAGCCCACAAATTTGATTTTATTTAGTTGAATGATTTGTAGTACGTGTTTGCGGTAACATTTAAAGCCGGCCGTGGCATCTTGTATAGCAATGCCGGTAATCATGCGCACATATACGGAGGCAAAATACGACATGAGTACTCTACCCATCGGCCAATTTACCACGTTTACACCTTTAATATAGCGGGAGCCAATGGCGACATCGGCACCGTTCAGGCAGGCTTCACGGAGGCGGGGTAAATCTTCGGGGTTGTGTGAAAAGTCGGCATCCATTTCAAAAATAAAGTCGTAGGCATGTTTTAAAGCCCAGTTAAAGCCATGAATGTAAGCCGTTCCTAAACCCAATTTCCCTTTGCGTTCCTCTATAAATAATTGCTCTGGAAATTCTTTCTGGAGTTTTTTAACAATGTCGGCAGTTCCATCGGGTGAGCCATCATCAATAATTAACACATGAAAAGGCATAGCCAAAGAAAACACTTTCCGAATTATTTTTTCGATGTTTTCTTTTTCGTTGTAGGTGGGTATGAGTACGAGGCTATCTGTTTTCACAAAGTTTTTATATGGCCTCAAAAATAGGATTTAAATGAGATAAAAAAAACCTCCCCGAATATTGGTAAGGTTTTTTATTAGGGCATAATTTTTTATTGGCCGCTATTCATAATTTTTTGGAGGTACTTGCTTACCCCAAATAAAATAAGTGAAGCTATACCGGCCATGCCAACAAAGAGCATAAAAAACTCATATAAACCGGTGATTTGGTAGCCTAAGAAATTGGGAGTAGCTTTGCCCGCTTCGGGATAAAGCGCACTTAACACGCCTGCAAATTTATTAGCAGCTGCATTGGCTAAAAACCAAACGGCCATTAAAAGCGATGCAAAACGGAAAGGTGCTAATTTGTTTACCAACGATAAACCGATGGGCGATAAGCATAACTCTCCAAAGGTGTGGAAGGCATACATGCTGGTTAGCCACATCATGCTTACTTTTACACCTGGTTGTACACCTTTTACACCATAGGCAATAATTAAGTAGCCAATAGCCAAGAAAAATAAACCTAAAGCCATTTTGGTGGGTGATGCCGGTTCGGCATTTCGAGCACCTAATTTTATCCAAACCCAAGCAAATAGTGGTGCAAAACTCACTACAAATATAGAGTTTAAGGATTGGAAGAAACTTGCTGGAACGATACGAAATCCCAAATCACGTTGGGTTTGTTCTTCTGCAAAAAACGTTAATGAAGCACCAGCCTGTTCGAAGGCACTCCAGAAAAATATCACAAAGAACGAAACGATGAAAATAACGCTTATTCGCTTTTTTTCAATTAGTGTTAGGGTTTTATCGCCTATAATCATGTAGCCAATACCCACCACTGAAAGAACTAATAAATAGGATAGTATGCCAAATAAGCGGGCATCAATATATAAAATGCCAATTACGGCCAATGAAAAAGCTAATAAAGCGGCGTAAACTAAAATTTGAGTGGGTTTGAGTTCTTTTTTGCCGCTTGCACTTTCGGGTGTAAGACCTAGAGTTTTGCCGCTTGGGTCTACTACATATTTGTCTTTATACAACTGAAAAATAAGAACGCCCAAGAGCATGCCAATACCTGCAGCTAAAAAGCCCCAGCGAAAATCTGCAGGGTTTCCAGTATCGCCAAATAAACCACAAACCAATGGGCCTAAGGCGCCACCGGTATTAATTCCCATATAAAAAATAGTATAGCCAGCATCAATTCTACGATCTCCGGCAGGGTAGAGCTGACCTACCATAGAGGAAATGTTGGGTTTAAAAAAACCATTTCCGGCAATTAATACGCCCAAACCAGCAAAAAATAAAAGGGTAGATAAGCCTGGAGAACTTTGGAACGTGCTGCCGCAAAAGAATAATAAAAATTGCCCTATAGCCATTAGCAAGCCGCCGGTTATAATGGAGCGCTGATTTCCCCAATACCTGTCGGCAATATAGCCTCCTACCAAGGGAGTGAGGTAAACCAAGCCGGTGTAGCTACCGTATAGGTTAGAAGCCAGGGCTTTATCGTACAATAAGGCTTTGGTCATAAAGAGAACCAAAATGGCCCGCATGCCGTAATAGCTAAAACGTTCCCACATTTCGGTGGCAAATAAAACCCGCAGTCCTTTTGGATGACCCGTTTCTTGGAAAGATGTTTGTTTACTCATTTTTTATAGGCTTCTATATTATAAGTTGTTTAAAATAAAATCGGTCATTTTTGTATACAATTGTATGGTGGTGTTGCCACCAAAAATGCCGTGGTTTTTGTTCGGATAATAGGCTTGCTCAAACGATTTATTTGCTTGAATTAAGGCTTCTGAGAACATCACACTATTTTGAAAGTGAACGTTATCATCGGCAGTTCCGTGTATTAATAAAAATTTACCTTTTAATTTATCGGCAAAGTTTATCGGAGAATTTTCGTCGTATCCTTTGGCATTTTCTTGTGGCGTACGTAAATAGCGTTCGGTGTAAATGCTATCGTAAAATCTCCAATTAGTTACCGGCGCAACAGCAATGGCCATTTTAAAGGTATCAGCTCCTTTGGTAATGCATAAGGATGACATGTAACCACCATAGCTCCAACCCCAAATACCAATGCGACTACCATCAACATACGATTGTTTTGCCAACCATTTAGCGGCCTCAATTTGATCGATTGTTTCGTAATGCCCTAGGTTTTGGTAGGTCATTTTTTTGAATTCGGCACCTCTGGCACCCGTACCACGGTTATCTACACAAGCTATAATGTAGCCTTTTTGCGCCAAGTAATTAAACCACATATTGCGTGAACCGCTCCAAGAATCGGCCACATTTTGGCTACCTGGGCCACCGTATACGTACATAAATACCGGATATTTTTTGTTCGGATCAAAATCAGCAGGTTTAATCATGTAGCCGTTTAAGTTTACACCTTCAGATGTAGTTAAGCTGAAAAATTCGGTAGGGCTTAATTGGTATTCGGCAAATTTGGTTTTTGCTTTGGCATTGTCTTCCAATACTCTAATAACTACTCCTTTGTTTGTGTGCAAACTTACGTAGCTTGGGCTTTTAGCACTACTATTGGCTAAAATGTAGTAATTAAACGTGGTGCTAAACGATGCCGTGTTGGTACCGGCTTGTGTGCTAATTTTACGTTTTCCTTTGCCATTTAAACCAATTACATACACATCACGTTGTAGGGGAGAGCTTTCGCTAGATTGATAATAGACTAAGCCATTTTTCTGATCGATGCCGTAAATATCGCTTACTTCCCATTCGCCTTTGGTAATTTGAGCAATTTGTTTGCCGCTTAAATCGTATAAGTAAATGTGGTTGAAACCATCTTTTTCACTCACATTAATAAATTGTTTGCCATTGTTTAAGAAGGTTAATTGTTCTTTTTCAATGTCTACATAATATTTGTCAGTTTCAGTCATCATCGTATTAGTAGCACCTGTACTAGCATTTGCTAAAAGGTATTCTACTTTATTTTGATGTCTGTTCATGCGTAATACACATACCGTATTTGCATCCTGAGTCCAGCGGATACGTGGTATGTATTGATCTGACTCTGTACCAATATCTACAGTTTTAGTGTTCGATGATGCTAAATCATACACGTGAATGCTTACGATGGCATTTTTTTCACCTGGTTTTGGGTATTTGTATTTGTATTCGGTAGGGTATAAGCCATCGAACATGGTCATGCTAAATTCGTGTACTCCTTTTTCGTTAAACTTATAAAAAGCAATTTTTTTACCATCGGGGCTCCAATAAAATGCCTGGGCAAATGAAAATTCTTCCTCGTAAACCCAATCTGAGCGACCGTTAATTACTTCATTGTTTTTGCCATCGCTGGTTAATTGTTTTTCTTCGCCATTCAATAGGTTTTTTACAAATAGGTTATTGTCACGCACAAACGCTACACTATTGCCATCCGGAGAAAATGTAGCAAAGAGTTGTTTCCCCTTGGCAGATACTTCGGTAATTTTTTTGCTTAACAAATCGTATACAAAATAATTTGCCTTAGATGAGCGACGATAAATCGCTTCTTCGCCCACAGGAATTAATATTTTGGTTTCATTATCGTTGAAATTAGTGCTAATAGGCAAGGTGTCGCCTTTATAAACTAAATCAGTTTCTTTAAACAAAATGCTATTTTGTTTACCGTCTAAGTAGTTGTTTTTTGCTACATAGCGTACTTTTGTTTTCTCATCGGTTTCTACAGAAAGGTAGGTATTGCCGTCCTGCATACTACGTAAGCCACGCATGCCTTTGGTGCTAAAGGTGCCTTTTTTAAATACGTCTTCGAGGGTAAACGTTTTTTTGCTTTGCCCAAAAACGCTGGTGCTAATTAAAAGCAGGATTACGATTTTTTTCATGTTATTTTCTAGGGTTTATACGATATATTGATTAATATTTACGAATGGGTTGGGTGTTTTGTTTTAGTTTTTCGGGGTCGTTAAATAAATCGTCTTTGTCTGATGGCGCATTATTCAACACTAAATTGGATTGAAATTTTAAACGGCCTTTACTTAATTGAAAAGCATCGTAGGTCATATCCGGTCCGTATTTAGAAAAATCGTTTTTAAGTGTCGGGTTTGTGGGTACTAAATGATCAAAAACAATTTGCTCCTTGGTGTAATCGTATTTTAAATACATAGAAACCTCTCTCGAATACTCAAAAATGATCCGTTTATTTCCTGAATATTGATTGTTGCCATCGAATACAGCTGAACCAAAGTAAGGAATTCCATTTACAAATCGGAGCACTTCTATTACTTTTTGCGTGGAGTTGTTGTTCTTTCCTTTCCAACCTAATAACACATAGTAAGGGCTAGTTGTGTTTTGGTTAACTTCTAGTACTTGGTAGTACTGAGCTGCAAACCATTCTTCTGTTTTCAATTCTTGAGTAGCCGGGTTTTGGATAAATGCGCTATAATCACTCAATGGGAAAAGTTTTAGTTTACCATCGCTGCTATTTAGTTGAATAGTACCATAAAAGCGGTAAGAACCATCGTCGTTTAATACATGCCAAGTAAATATTCTAAACTTTTTATCGGGCGCATTCACTATCGAAATTGTTTTTAAAGAATCAAATTCGAAATAGAAAGATTTGGGCTCTTT
>Ga0209550_10002445_pt1 | contig 17784 bp, 17 predicted proteins | sample LauGreSuBDMM15SN_2_FD_187567 | JGI IMG/M metagenome (GOLD analysis project Ga0209550, IMG submission 187567) | Freshwater lake microbial communities from Lake Michigan, USA - Su13.BD.MM15.SN (SPAdes) (version 5) | ecosystem: Environmental > Aquatic > Freshwater > Lake | place: Lake Michigan...
TATATATATATATATATATATATATATATATATAATTGATGTTATTTCTAAAAATAATTAAATAAAAAAATAGTATGAAAAAACCATAGTTTGTGATTAGTTTTGTTAAATAATTAGTATATAAAACAATATGTTAGGTTGTATTATATTGAACTATTATTAGTAAATATAAGAAATAATGTTATAACAAATACTATATTTCATATGTATGTTATCTGGTTAATTAACAAACATTTATACTATTTTTATTTTGGTATTTAAAAACTTAACAACAATAGTAAATGAATATGTTAGGGCAACATCAATATCAAAATAATAATATAATCCCTGTAAAAGAAAGGTTTTGTTTAAATTCAGACTTCAAAACAGAACTGAAAAAGTTAAAACCAGAGTTTGGATTTAATGGGTTGGGAGAATTGGTTTTCAAGAGAACATATAGTAGAGATAATGAAGATTGGAATGATGTGGTTATAAGGGTGGTGGAAGGAGTTATGTCAATACGAAAGGATTATTTCATAAAAAATTCATTGGAGTGGTGTGATAAAGAATGGCAAGAATATGCTAAGGATTTATCACTTTCTATGTTTAGAATGGAATGGTTACCCCCAGGAAGAGGGTTGTGGATGATGGGAACAAATTTTGCTTACAAGAGAGGTTCTATGGCTCTTAATAATTGTGGAGCAGTAGATACAAAGGAAGATATTGTTCATGCAGCTGAATGGACTATGGATGCTCTTATGAATGGAGTGGGTGTAGGATTTTCAACATATTGGAGAGGTGAATGTCACAGACCAAACAAACTAGATAATGAAGTATTTAAAATAGCGGATTCAAGGGAAGGATGGGTTAGAAGTGTTATAGTGTTATTGACATCTTATATTGATAGTAAAAAGTATGGGAAAAGTAAATATCCAGTGTTTGATTATTCATTGATAAGAAAATCAGGAGAACGTATAAAAGGTTTTGGAGGGGTTTCGTCTGGTTCTGAACCTTTAATAAAACTCCATAATAGATTAGAAAAGTATCTAGATGCTATGTCTGATAAAAAATTAGTAGATAAGGTAAAAAGTTATAAAGAATTTAAGAGTGAGGAAGGAAAGTCTGAATGGAAAGAGGTGGAAGTTGAAGTAGATAAGGAATACGACCATACACGATTTGTAGCAGATGTGTTTAATGCTATAGGAGCTTGTGTGGTAGCTGGTAATGTTAGGAGGTCGGCACAGATAGCACTGGGAAATACAGATGACGATACTTTTTTGAATCTTAAAAATTATGGTGAAAATCCAGAAAGGTCTGAAATAGGGTGGATGAGTAATAATTCAATAGTATTACATTCAAATAAGGACTTTGAAGATTTTTCATTTATTCCTAATTTAGCATCTCGTATAATTGATAATGGAGAACCTGGGATTATTAATTTATATAATATACAAAAATTTGGTAGATATGGAAAGGAATTGAAGGATGATGCATATTTAGTAAATCCATGCGCTGAGATATCATTACAGTCATTCGAATTATGTAATTTATCTGAAGTGTTTCCAAATAGATGTAAGAATACAACAGATTTTGATAATGCTTTAAGGTATGCTACATTCTATTCATCTACAGTGTCTTTATTACCAACACATAGACCTGAGACAAATGCTATAGTAGCAAAGAATAGAAGAATCGGAGTGAGTATATCTGGAATAGCTCAATGGGTTAGTTATAAAAAAGATTCTAGTTGGGGTGAAATGGATTACACGAGGATGACACAAATACTAAGGAATGGATATCATATTGTTAAAAATACTAATAAAGCTTTGGCTGATTTAGCAGGTATACCCGCTTCTATAAGATTAACAGCAATTAAACCAAGTGGTTCCATAAGTTTATTGACAGGTGCTACATCGGGTATTCATTATCCAGTGAGTAGATATGCAATTAGGAGAATTCGTATAGCAGATAACTCTCCGTTAATCAAACCTCTAGTGGAAGCTAAAGTACCGTATGAAAAAGATAGTTATTCCGATAACACATTAGTTTTTGACTTTACGATAGATCACGGGGATTTGAGATCATGCGATCAAGTTAGTCCATGGGAACAATTTTCATTGGTAGCGATGTTTCAGAGATGTTGGTCAGATAATATGGTTAGTGCTACAATATATTTTGATAAGGAAAAAGATGCATTAGATGTTGAAAAGATGTTAGCAATGTATATTCCAACACTGAAATCAGTTTCTATGCTTCCACATTCAGGACATGGGTATAAACAAGCACCTTATGAACCGATTAATAAAGAAGAATATGAAAGAAGATTGAAAACAGCTATTCTTCCTAATTTTGATAATGTATCAGGAATAGTACCAGAAGGTTCCTATTTCTGTACATCTGAAAGTTGTGAATTTGTTCCTAAAAAATTAGTTTTCTAAAAAATCATGAAGAAGAGTAATATATTGTTAAGTGGATTGATAAAATATAAATAGTATAAAATATAATTATAGAAATAAAATAATAAAAAGTGAAATTATTGGATTAGGAAAATTTAAACTGATTCTAATTTTTAATAATCTAGAATATAATTAATTTAATTTTAATATTTGTTAATATTAAAATGACGATTATAAATGGAATAGAGATTGAAAGTAAAGATTACAAAGTCAATTATCTAAAATTAGCATTGTATAACAACGAACCAATAGAAGAAAAATTAAATGTTATATTAGTTATATCAAATCCTTGTTTATATACAAGACGATATGTCTTGTTAAATGAATTCGTAGATAGATTTGAAAATGAAGAAGATAATGTTAATTTGTATATAGTTGAGATGATTTATCCAGGACAGAAATTCATTGTAACTGACAAGAATAATAAAAATCATTTACAATTACAAACTGAATATCCTATTTGGCATAAAGAAAATATGATTAATTTAGGTGTAAAAAAATTACTACCTTCCGATTGGAAAGCTTTTGCTTGGATTGATGCTGATATTGAATTTGAATCCAATACATGGGCGATGGATGCTCTTAAAGTTTTAAATGGAACATACGATGTTATTCAGTTGTTCTCGCATGCGGTTGATATGGATCGTGATAAAAGCACGATGAGTATTTTTCAAAGTTTTGGTTATAATTTTATAAAACAAAAAACATATGTTAAAAATGGTCCAGATTATTTTCATCCAGGTTTTGCTTGGGCTATAACTCGTAAAGCTTACGAAAAAATAGGTGGTATTTATGACAAAGGAATATTAGGTTCATCTGATTCTATAATGGCTCTTTCTTTTATTAATAAAGTAAAAACTATGACCAACTCTAATTACCACCCGTCTTATAATAAAAGCATGATTGATTTTCAAACTAAAGCTAAAAAATTAAGATTAGGATATGTTCATGGTGTTATAAGACACCATTATCATGGAACTAAAAAAAACAGAAGATATACAGAAAGGTGGGAAATATTGAAAAATCATAAATACAGTCCAGATGATATGATATATGATAATAATATTTTAGTTCCTGACAAATTATCTAATATATTCAGAAATGATATTCTAAATTATTTCAAAGAACGTAAAGAAGATGACTAATAATTATATAATATATTATATAAAAAATTTTTTATAATATATTATATAAAAATGCTTAAAACATCATTAAATTATAAAGAATATTCTTCTATTATAAAAAAATTAAAGAAATCTATAAGGAAATCTAGGAAGAAACCATGTAATTATAAAAAATCTTTAAGAAAATCTTTAAGAAAATCTTTAAGAAAATCTTTAAGAAAATCTTTAAGAAAATCTTTAAGAAAATCTTTAAGAAAATCTAGAAAACCATCCATTATTAATTCTAATAAACCCTGTATTAGGAAATCTAGGAAGAAACCATTCGTTACAAAAAGAAAGTCAGCTGATTTTAATGTTAATAATCAAACAAAATCTAGGGATATTATTAATAAAATTAAAAAAGGTTTTAATTATAGTAGAGATAAAATAAAAAAAACTTTAAATAGTAGTAAAACAAAAATACAAAAATATTTAAACAAAGAAAAAATAAAAGCACAAGAAGCAAAAATATTACAAGAAAAAAAAGCACAAGAAGCGCAAGAAGCGCAAGAAGCAAAAATATTACAAGAAAAAAAAGCGCAAGAAGCAAAAATATTACAAGAAAAAAAAGCGCAAGAAGCGCAAGAAGCGCAAGAAGCAAAAATATTACAAGAAAAAAAAGCGCAAGAAGCGCAAGAAGCGCCAAAAAAAAGAGAAGAATTAAGACTTGCGTTAATTAATAATTTAGTCATCATCATTGGTATATTTAAAAAATATATCAATGGTGATGACTATAAAAACAAGTCGACCATTATAAACTCTGAATCAGTAAAAACTGATGAAAAAATTAATAAACATATAGAAACTGTGAATAAATATACATCTATATATATAAATTTACCAAACATACTAGTTCTTTTTAAACAAATTAAAGAACAATTAGAAACACATACATATGACTATTTGGAACCAGATGTTACTCTTAATAAAAATGTAGAAGAATTAAAAGATAATATTAATAAATTAAAATATAATATTGATGCATACAAAACTATTGATATATCATTAAGCGAGAGGCATGATAATGATGGAAGTATAAAAAATATTAAAAATTTTTTAATGAATATAAAATTAAATTCATTAGATGACATATACACAACATTAACAAACTATAATTTATTGAATCAAAATAATTATAATTATTTATTTACACAAATAAATAATTATAATTATTATATGCGTAATTTAAGATATTTTGATATGATGAGTTCAACGGTTTAATATATATGTGTATTTTATATAATAGATTTTATAATTACTGAATATTATTTTTATACAATAGTTTATTATAATTTTTCCGTGGACAATAATAATAGTTAATACAATACCAAATAAATTTATTTGGTATTTAATATAATAATCAATATGTGTATTTAATATAATAATCTTATGTATTCAGATAATATATACATTATCTGAATTATATCAAAGAAAGTGAAATAAGATTACATAAAATTATGTAAAATTATGATTGAATTTTAAAAACAACTTGTATAACTTTTTCTGTAAGATGTACAAATATACGGATATACTGTTTTTATATGTAATTTTTTAACAATATTTATTAAGATCATCAATATCAGATTCAAATTTATTAAACATATATTCTACCATAATACACAATTCTTTTTTTGATAAATTTTTAATAGTTTTTTTTATAGCTTCGTAATCAATCAACTTATTTTCTGTTAACTGAAATACTAAACCATAACCATCTTGACTATATGTATCAAACTGAATAGTTTTGGAAAAATTAAAAGATAGAGCATTTTTTACAAATTTCTTCATATATCTAGGAGACATATTTTTTATATATTTTCTTTTTATATCTTCAGATACATACAATATTAAATACACAACTATTTCTTTTGGTACTTTTTTAGAAAAAAGTAGTTTATTCAAATGCTCGGCTATTACAACCGCCTGTATTTTTGAAAATTCTTTAGATATATTTGTACTACATAATTTATGAAAAGAATGATAACTTGATATTTTTTTATATATATCAGATGAATCCATTTATTATATATTCATATATTATAAATTTACATTTATAATATATTGTACAACCAATTATTACATAACTAACATACATGTCTATTTAATATATTTATATTATAAATTAACTCTATTATTTTGGTTTCCTTATTTTTCTCATTTAATATAAATTTTTTATATATATATAAAATGCTCAAAACATCATTAAATGATAAAAATATTCTTCTCTAATAAAAAAATTGAAGAAATCTTTGAAGAAATCTTTGAAGAAATCTTTAATGAAATCTAGGAAATCATGTAAACACGGTGTAAATCAATATGGTTGCTGTAACAAAAAACCTTCTGTTAAAAAAACAGATAGATGTCTAGAATACTCTAAAAGAAGATCTTCTCCTTGTAAATACGGAGAAGATGTAAATGGTTGCTGTAATAAAAAACCTACTAAGAAATATGTTAAAAAATGTAAAAGAAGTAGAAGAAGTAGAGATTTAGCCAGTAATAAAGATATTGTAAAAAAAATAATTAAATCTCTAAGGAAATCTAGGAAACCTTGTAATAATAAATATTCCGAACAAAGACATGTAATGAAATCTAAAAATGATTCTGCTGATTTCAATATGTTGTCCGAGTTATTATCTGCTGCTACAGGAGGACTTGTTGTTGGTGCTGGTGCTGGTGCTTATAAATATTACAATGATGATAAAAATAGTAAAAAACAACAAATAAGAAACATGCAACAAAAATCATCTAATCAAAAACAGTTTAATAATAACTCAGGTCATATCGATCCAAATCAATTATATACAAACTTCAAACCACCTCGAGAATATATTAACAATACGGTAATAGATAAGAACTCATCTGGTCAAAATCCGTTTGGTGGACGATCTGCTAAAGGTGAAGAACAATATTATGCAAACATATGAAAAAATTAAAAGTTATGAAACTTTATATATATTATATCAAATTTTGATATAATATATGAATAAACAATTAAATATATTTAATTGTGTAATAAAGGTGATATTAAATAAATTTTTTTATTTCTACAATAAGATTTTTATCAAATCTGTGAGAACCTGAAAAGTATTTGAAAATATTAGATTTTCTATCTATACAACCAAGAATGAAAGTTTCAAAATTTCTATTTCTTATATATTTTAGTAAATTAGGATGTTCGTATTTGTTTAGAATGTACGGGGGTATGTTACTACATATAATATTGTCAACATATTCTTCAATTGGGAATGTTGAAACTTTCCACAGTTTAAGATTTTTAAAGAGACATCTAGTGTTTATATGTTCGGTGATTTTCGATAGAAAAAAATTGTAAGAATTTTTGTATTTATTGTAATTTCTATAAATATCATAGAACATTTCAATTATAAAGTTTGCTTCGTATTCTTTAGGAAATCTGTGTGAAAAACAACTAATACCGTCTCCCAAAAGATCAAATTGTTCCAATACATAATCAGATTTGAAAAGTATAGACAGATTTTTGCTACTAACATCATGGTCATATCTTTTTATTATTTTAATTATAGTCATATAAACTTCCAATAGATATTCACAGTCATCTTCTCGTATTTTAAAGGATTGATACATATTATAAATATTTATATCTATAAATTATTTAAAATCATTTTGTAAATAATAATTATCAAATTATATAGATTCTACTATCTTTAACAATGATTTTTTAACCCACCTACCACCTGTATTATCGGGATGCCACCACCATTCATTGAAGTTTTTAGTTTTGAACCATTTCAGTAATCTTATTTTTTTTAATATCATTCTAATTTTACATTGTAGTTTTACTATAAATACTAAATCATCTGGTATAATGTAATAATAGGTATTATGGTGATACATTGCTTTTTTTGTTTCACCCTTTTTATTCCAACTATTGTAGTAACCATATCTTATATTGTTAGAACAAGTGTATTGTTTTTTAATGTTACCATTTTTGTGGTATTTTTGTATGAAATCATAATTATTGTCACCGTGTCTAATATTGTTGAATAAAGAACTATAATATTTTAAATTATTTCCTTCTGTTTTGTAGAATTCTGTAATAATATTTATTTTAGTATTACCATTTTTGTAGAATTGTTTATAATAAGATATATTTGATTTATATTTTGAATATGATAATATTTGATTTATATTGTTATGATATTTAACAAAAGTTTGTAAAATACCTTTGTTATATATACCATAACAAATATTCATATCACTATTATAAACGATACATAAACCGTGTTTTATACCATTTTCAAAACAAGCAATATAATTATCTTTCATAATTATTTCGTAATTACAAGAATTTCCTGATTTCCATTCATAGTTTCCTAATGGTCGTATATTTAATAATATATCAAGTATTCTATCTTTGGTTATAATTATATTTTTGTTATTATTAATTGAATTTAAAATATCATTATATAGTATTTTAAATGTATGTAAAGAATTATTATAAGAATTCATATATACAATTGTATAATTGTATAAACAATATTTACGATATTTATAAATATCGTAAATAATAACAAAAATATAATATTTTTAAATTAAATAGAAATAACAAGATAGAATTTCAATAATATAGAGATAAAGGTGATTTCTTGTATATAAAATATTAATGAGAAAATGTTTTTGTATAATACTTAAGAAGGGTAAATAATTCACACTGTTACACAGATTCTACTATTTTTAAAAGTGAATTCTTAACCCACCTACCACCTGTATTGTCGGGATGCCACCACCATTCATTGAAGTTTCTAGTTTTAAACCATTTCAGTAATCTTATTTTTTTTAATATCATTCTAATTTTAGATTGTAGTTTTACTATAACTACTAAATCGTCTGGTATAATGTAATAATTGGTGTTATGATAATATAGTGCTTTTTTAGTTTCACCCTTTTCATTCCAACTATTGTAGAAACCATATTTTAAGTGGTTGTGACAGTTGTATTGTTCTTTAATGTTACCGTTTTTGTAGTATTTTTGTATAAAATCCTTTTTATTAGTACAGTATTTAACAGTGTTGAATAAAGAATTAAAACATTTTAAATCACCACCTTTTATGTTGTAGTATTCACGAACACGGTTTATTTTGGTATTACCGTTTTTATGGAATTCTATATATGTTTCACAATTTTTATTAATTGTTGAATATGAAAATATTTGATTTAGATTGTTATAATATGTTACGAAAATTTGTAATAGACCTTTGTTATATATACCGTAAGAAATATTTTTATTATTATTGTAATCAATACATAAACCATGTCTTATTTTATTTTCAAAACATAATAAAAAATTTTCTTCTATTTTTATGTGATAATATTGAGAAGAATTTTCCGATTTCCATTCATGGTTTCCTAATGGTAGAATATTTTTTAAAATATAAACTAATTTATCTTTGGTTATAATTATATTTTGATTATTATTAATTGAATTTAAAATATCATTATATATTATTTTAAATGTATGCAAAGATTGATTATTATAAGAATTCATATCTATATAATTATGGATGAATTTATAAATAATATATAAAACTTTTTTAGACTTATAAATATTATACCACAAATAATAAATGAGTTATATAAAAGATTTTAAAACTAAATATCTTGTAGATTGTAGAATAAAAGAATCCGAGAGATTAAAAGAAAAATATCCAGATAGAATTCCTATAATATTGGATAAAGAAAGTGGTTCTGATATTCAAAATATAGATAAACAAAAATATCTTGTTCCTATCGATTTTACAGTAGGACAATTTCATTTTTTAATTAGAAAAAGAATTAATCTTAAAGAAGAACAAGCAATGTTTCTAATGGTTAATGGTTTTATACCAGCAAATTCTTCTTTAATTTCTCAATTATACCAACAATGTAAAGATAAAGATGGTTTCTTGTATATAACATATTCAGGAGAAAATGTATTTGGATAAAATACTTAATAAGTCTAAAATAATTTTAGACTTTGAAATTTATTAATATATTAAAAAATGAAATATATTATATCAATATAATATATTTTTAAAATGAGTAATACAGTTGAAACAAACAATAATTTAAAAATATTTGTAATTTACAAACAATCTAAACAAGAACAACAAATTAATGAATTTTATTCAAATAATTACAATAAACAATATATTCTAGACAAACATGGTATAGAATTATTGGACTATAATAAATATTCGAATAATGTTATTGTATACGAAGAATACGATAATTACTATTTTAACGATATAGTACTTAGAGAAAGTGAAGAATACGATAATTGTTGTATTACTAATTATATATCAAATATTGTAAATTTTATTAAAAATAATTTTACTTATTTTTAATTAAATTTATTTAATTCATTTAATTTATTTAATTCATATCTCCTATAATCATTGTCTCGCATTTTTTGTTCAAATTCGGCAATACCAGTGTGTTGAATACCTTTTAATAATGAATTACCATTTTCATTATTTACATTAAATTTAACAGATTGTTGTTGTTGAACCGATAGTTCAATTGTTTGAACCCATTGTTCAATTCTTCTTATAATCTCTTCATAACTAATTAACAGTTTTTTAATATAATCTCTTATTTCGGTGATATAGTTAACATTATCGTCGAAATACCATGAACAAGTTGGTATGGTACCATTATAATGTAAAAACTGATTCCAGTTGATTATATTAATAAAATATGTGAAAATTTTAACATTATCATCAGTCAATGGAAGAGTATTTCCTGTTATTATACATAACAAAAGCATATTAAAATTAAAATTGTTTCCTTTAAATACATAATGTAATATTTTAAAAAAATCTAACCAATCATCATATCTGTTACATTGACTAAATTTACATGTACCAAAACAGGTACGATTATTTAACATAGGATTATCATCTAAATCTTCACAATATGAACGATCGTAATCATATATAAATGTATTAATACCATTATTTAACTCATTTACAAAAATATTATTATCATGTAAATCATTGTGATTTACATGAGATTCTTTCAAAGTTTTTATACCTTTAATAATATTAACAAAAATATTACAAAAATTTTTCATTAATATATAAAGTGTTTGTTGTGGTTGGTTAATTCTAACCATGTCCATAACATAACCAAAAGTTCGTGTATTGGGTATTACAGGTGTCATTAAATAATTAAATCTCAAATTATTTTGAATGTATATAATGTTTTGTTTTACAGTTTCATTATATTCGAAGTCTTCCTTATATTTATAATCAGTATTAGGTTGGGAAGGATCTAACAACCATGTGTAAAATACATAAATAAAAATATCATATTCTTTTTGCGTGGTGACCCCTAATAATTTAGATAAATCTATTAATTTAAATCCATTTGATTCTGATAATATAGGTGTTAATGTATATTTATGATTTTGATTAATATAATCATGTCCAAATAATTTAATTTTATCAATTCTTAATTTATTATATATCTTTGTCTCGTAATCTAATGATTCGCATTGTTTTTTAAACTCTGCATTATGATTAATAACAGGCCATATTTTAAAAAAATATTTAAAATCGTTATCTTGGTATTGTAAAGATTGAATTATTTTACCAATTTCGTATGGTGTTGGAATTAGTGTATTCATATTATTTTTACCAAAATCACCAACTATAGTATGTAAACTTTTTGCGTATATACATATACTTGGAGAGGAACTATTTTTATGATGAAACTTAAAATTATTATTAAAAATTCTAGGTTCTGTCATTTTTATTTAATATTAAATAAAATATTTTATAAATATTAATAAAATCAAGAATATAGAATAGAAATATGTAAATTATATTTTTTAATTAAAAAATATAATTTCTATATATTATACAATAAAAAGAGATATAGTATTTGATATTCCAGTGTTATGAATTATAAATGTATTTAGAACTTGTTGATATACATATGAATCTTTACAATATTCAGAAATAAGTTTCATCGTAGGAATAGTTCAACAAATATCCTACAATGTGGAAGAAACCGGATATAAACAAAGTTATATTTACTGTATATATTGAGTGTTTTTAATAAAAAATAAATTAACTAATTTTATAAGTTTCCAAAACAGTTTTAGGTTTACAATTTCTATATTTATTCTCAAAAAACGAATCTATAAAATACCCTGCTAACATTTGAGATGGTTCACATTCAAATTCGTCGTCATTTGAAGAATCTTTTTTACCTAAATATTTTTTTAGTTCGTAATATAGATTGCATTTTTTTACATTTTGTGGATGACAACCTTGTTGTGTAGTTCTCTTACCTCCTATAAAACATCTAATAACATCTTGTAAATCATTGTAAAATTCAAAGGGAGGAATTATATCTGGGTGTTCAAAATAATCAGATTTAGTAGGATTGGTTGTGATATTCAAACTTTTTAAATATTTTTCTTGTTCATTTGTTAATTCGGTTTCTACATCGTATATATTACTATTTTTACGATTTAGTCTATATTCGGCACCAGCAGATACTTCATTTTTCCAAATAACAGTGTTAGGACTTTTAGATTTTCCTTTGTTACTGTATTGTTTTTCAACTTCGATTGGTAAAAAACAATTATCTTTTACTATAGCATATCTTTTACCTAATCTGAAAGTACTTTCTGTTTTATCACGGTAATGAACGAATTTAGGTGAAAAAGAACGAGATATACCAAAATCAGATAATACAAATAACTTTCCATAGTTAGGTATATAATATTTAATACCTAATATAGTATATTCCCAAAAACCACCTGGATTTATATCGTAGTATAGTATATTAGAACCTTTAATATCGTAGTTCATTAATTGTCCGTATTTCTGTACAGCATGCAATCCAGCCATTATCTGAAATAAACAACAATATAATTGTTCTTCGTCAGGTTTAAGTTTGAAAAAATCTTTTAAAGTTCCGTCCGCTAATTCCATTAATAAAATATTGCTAGGATGTACTTCATCGTTTTTTCTTAAATATAATTTGGTATTCCTGGATATAAAAGAATTATATATTAATGGTAAATTAGGACATATACCATTTAATATTATAGGTTTTATAATATTATCAAGTATATACCATTCCCTCCAAGAAGATAATGATTTATCATAAGGATTATTTAACGAATCTTTTTCAATTCTAGCATATTTTATAGCAAATACATATTCTTTTCTCTTACCTTCTATTACATGTCCAAAATCACCTTTTCCTAGAATATTACCTTCTAAAATATTTTTCTTAAATGATATCTTAGAATCTTTGCTATTAATTTTATCTAATTCTACATCCACTTTTTTATATATTTTTTTTCTGTTACTTATTGTTTTATACAATTCTTGTTTATCTATTAAATTATAAAAATATATTATGTCATCTTCGTATGTTTTAAATTCCCAATAGTTACTAAAATTTTCTCTAAATATAATTACATTACCCGCTTTTAATTCAAATACAACTATCTCATCGTTACATTTATTTTTCACCTTTACAATTTTATCTTTTAACAATATAATCATTCCATCAAACCATTTATTTATACTATTTATATAGCAATTATTATATCTATTTTCTATAAAACTATTTGAATGTTTTATTATCTTCTTTATGAAATTAGCAACTTCTTTATCCGTTCTATTTTTATCTGTTATAATATCAAAATAATCTTTTTTCCATATATTCGTATATATAAGCAAATCTGGAACCTTGTTTGGTTGCTCGGTTTTTTTTATATTATTAAAATTTAAAAAATTAGTATCTCTTATTATCATTTATATAATTTATGTTAAAATTCTTTCTTATAAATAAAATTTTAATTTTATTATATTAAAATTAAAATTAACTAATTACCACAGACATTACAAACTATTTTATTATACTATTTACTATTTTTGTATTTACCTTTCTCGGTATCACTTAACGAATTCCACATATCTTTTAATTTTTTATTAATCATAGCATTTGACATTTTAACTTCTTTTCCTTTTATAATTGACCTATTTTCCTTACAATAATTATTATATTCCAAACTTTCATTATTACTAATAACATTAACCTTAACTTCTTCATCTCTTGAAACAACAGAAGAACTGGAACTGTTATTTTTCTCTAATAAAACACCATTATTGTAATCTTCAAGTTCTTTAATATATCTCTCTTTATCATTTTGATACATATTTTCATAAGTTTTTTTATCTAGTGATGATAGTTCGTTCCATTTTTTACCACATTCTCTCATAATTTCAGTTTGTTTTACATTAGGTTTAGTTTTTACTATTCGAATTCTTTCTTCTTGACAAAAAAACATATAAGAAGATTTTGGTTTTTTAATCCCCGTATTTACTTTATTCTTAACATCTAAATTATCAGGATATATATAAACTTGACACTCCTTATTATATCTTTCCTTATCTTTTTCATAAACCTCATTGAACTGTTTTTTTTCAACATCACTTAAACATTTCCATTTTTTCCCAAGCTCTTTAGACATTTCTTTAAAATCAATATCAGGTTTTTCTTTCTTTAATTTATCTCTCTCAATATTACAAAAAACTAAATATGACGATTTCGGTTTTTTAGGAGCATTTAAATCTTTAGTTTTCTCTATTTCTACAACTGGTATATTACATAATAATATTTTTTGTATATTTAATTTATTACTTTCCCACATACCTATAAATTCTTCACAATTATCTTTACCTTCTAATTGTTTTTTTAAAAATTTTGTTAATTTATTAATCATTGGTTTCATCTGTTTTAATTCTTTTTTAGTAGGCATTTTAATATAATTATATAATTCCTATCTTTAAACCCCTATTAACATCCAGTGCAATTTACACTCCATTCTTTAGGACATGTAAAGTTATTAATCTTTATCAATTCATACAGTTCTTTACTTGGTATTGCTTTGCTACACATTTCACATTTTGTAAATTCATGTAATTGTCTTACTACATAACCATTTAATGTTAAAATATCGCAAAAATCTTTACACAGTGAACAATTATTATTATCAATACTTGGTATATATTTAACTATTATTATCTTTTTTCTTATTATTTTACTTCTATCACATATTTTGTTCCAATTAACTTTCAAATGCGGATAATCATCCGAATAATCATCTATTACTAATTGTATCCAACTCGGAAATATTTCACTAATAAAATTAATTAATTCTTTATCATTTGATATTTTATTAATTTTATCTTTATAAAAATTAATATTTTCTGGATTTAAAAATTCTATTTCCATTATTTTATAAAATTATTCAAATTTTAAATTAAAAATTCAATTTCCATTATTTTGTAAAATTGTTTATATTTTAAATTAAAAATTTAAATATTTTATTATTTATATATAAATAAATGAGTTCTTTATCTTTACAAAAATCTATCCAAGGATGTAAAGTAGTTACCGATTGGGCCCCTAGAATACAATCTGACAGATTTCTTAACAGTAATAACCTTATGTGTCCCGCATGGAACGGTTTTGATCTTGTCGGTAGATCTGTCTGTCCAGATTCTTTCCAAACTAAAGTAGAAGGTTGTAACGACCCCTTGGACCGTGTAATGGTTGAAAATGAACAACGTCCTAAATATTTCCAATATCTTACACTAAATGCTAACGGTCTTGAAGGCGGTGGTGATCCTCTTCTCAACAAACAAGGTAATAACACAACTATGGACAGAAGATCCAACATGATTCGTAATTTAGAAAGAAACACTCCACAATACGGTTCCAACTTGAATGCCTTAATTAACACTGGTGGATGCTCTGTTAATTCATATGAAAGATCTATCGCTAATGACAATCAAAATAATAGATACGACCAAGCTCTTCACCACAAATACTTATCTCAAAGTAATAGAAACAATTCTGGTATGTAGTTAGTTAATACACTTATTTAATACTTACTTAAAATTTTACATAAATATTATAAATCATATGATTTCTACAAATACCGATTTAAAAAATTTTTTAAATGATATTATCCTAGATTTGGATAATAATTCTTTATCCGATCAAAACCTTTTTACTTTAGGTGAATTTTTTTTACTTTGGAAATTCAATAATATTAACAATATAGTCAATCATACCAACCCTAAAGACTCTATCAAATTTTATATCTTAGGTTGGTATATTTACACTTTCTTACTAAATAAAAATAACTAATTATTTATAATTCTACTACATAAGAATTATAAATTTTATTTTAACCATTTCAATTATAAAAATAAATTGTTCCATTTTTACTTGGTTTCTTCTTCTTATTTTCATCTGATACTATAAATTCGTAATTCCCCACATATTTTATATTTAAATCCATATCATTATAATAATACCATTTATTTTCATCACTTCTTAGATAAGAAGTATAATGCCCGGTACCGTTATGTATCACTATTGATCTTAATATCAAACTATCTATTTTTTCTGGCATAACCACCTTTTTATTAGAAAAACTATTATCAAATTTCTTTCTATTTATAACTATTACTAAATAATTTTTACTCAAATCATACTTGGTTTCTTCATATTTATATTTATATTTTACACCATCTTCACCTACAAAACCATCAGACAAATAAGATATTTCTTTCTTATTTATCATTTGTTTTAATGTATTTTCACTTAATTTCTCTTCTCTTATTGTATCCGGATTTAACATGATAATTGGATTATTAACAGTTCTCTCTACATTTATACCCTGTGTCCATGTTTTGTTATCCACTGAATAAAATTTACTTTTTTCCTCTGGTAATATATTAAAATCAAATAGTTTAAATAACACACTTAAAAATTCATGTGAATCTTGCTGTCTTTTAGTACTATATGTTCTAGTAGAAAAACATCGTGATAATATTTTTCTTAAATTTTTTATATTATATTCCAAAATACCTCCCCCTATTTCTATATATCTTTTTATTGTATTTAACTCTTTCTGTATATCTTTCCTAAACTTAAATTCTTCTTGATCATTATTGAATTTACAATCAATTAAATTGAAACTTTTAGGATCTATACTATTCACATCTTTTTCTATTATATATTCATTAATTATTTTGTTATTATTAAATAAAATTGCAAGTAATACACTATCCATATAACACGAATTATGATTATATTTTAACACATTCACTGGCAACACATCTTCTTCAACCTTCTCTTCCCTTAATTTCTCTTCATTTGCTTTCTCTTCTTTTCTCTTAATTTCTCTTATTTTATCTTCCTTTCTCTTCTTTTCACATTCGTCTTCACTTTCTTCTTCTGATTCATCTTCGCTTTCTTCTTCTGATTCATCTTCGCTTTCTTCTTCTGATTCATCTTCGCTTTTTTTATATTGATTACATATGTTTGAAATTTTTACAATATCATTATCCATCATCAAATCTTCATCTATCTCTATAATTTTTAATATAAATTTTGTAAAAATATTATTAATTTTAGTCAAACCACAATCGTTTAAAAATTCTAGTATCATTAATATAATCATATGATTTCTGTAATCATACAACCCTCTATTTTTCCTTTTATTTTTTAACATAATATCCATATTTATTTCAATAACTTTTTCAACTTTCACACCTAACAATATATTAATATACATTAAAATTACTTTTAATATATTATTTGTTATTTGTTTTTTTTTATATTCTTCATTTTTTTTATGCTTATCTTTTTTGAACAGAACATTCAATAATCTTTTATCTTTTAACTGTTCTTCGTCCATACATGATAATTTATTTATTAGTTCAGAACTTGAATAAATCTTTATATTACTCATTTATTATATTATTATTATTTTATTATTTTATTCTTTTATTCTTTAATTATAATAAAAATTTTATATTAAAACATATATTATTGATACTCTTTCTAATTTTTACAATATACTTATATTAAATATTCCAATAATTTATTAGTATGTTTTAACAAAAAACAAAATAGGGAAAACAAAATAGAGAAAATAAAAACAAATATGGGAAACAAAAAACAAAAGGGAAATCTAGATATGAACAACGGGTGGGTCCTGAGAACCCATACACCCACCCCTACTAACACGGGAAAAGACCCTAAGAACCCATACACACACCCCTACTCACACGGGAAAAGACCCTAAGAACCCATACACACACCCCTACTCACACGGGAAAAGA
>Ga0209550_10002446_pt1 | contig 17783 bp, 13 predicted proteins | sample LauGreSuBDMM15SN_2_FD_187567 | JGI IMG/M metagenome (GOLD analysis project Ga0209550, IMG submission 187567) | Freshwater lake microbial communities from Lake Michigan, USA - Su13.BD.MM15.SN (SPAdes) (version 5) | ecosystem: Environmental > Aquatic > Freshwater > Lake | place: Lake Michigan...
ACAAAAAATCGCCCGGGCGCGTGAGCGACCGGGCGAGGTGGGCGGGCACGTCTCGGTGCCCGCACGGAGGTTTTTTGAAATCCGCGTTAGGAAAAATGCGGGCACCGGGAGTGCCCGCCCACCTCAGAAGCGGCCTTCGATGCCGGCCGTGATCGTGGTGCCGTTGATGAGGAACGTCTCCAATTGGTCGGGCACGCCACGGAAGTAGCGCTGCGGTTCGTTGAAGAGGTTGGCGACGCCGAAGTTCAGCGTGAGATTGCGCGGCAGTTGGTAGCGGAGGTTCAGGTTGATGAGGTCGCGGGGGGCGAGATACTGATTCCGGGAGGGCGCCGTACCATTGTAGGAACGGATGTTTAAGCTCGTGTAGTTGTAGCTCATGGAAACACCGAATTTTTTGTAGTCCCACGAAACGGCGAGGTTGCCCGTGCGAGGGATGAAGCCGGCGATTTCACCGTTGCCTCGATAGGCCCCGACCGTGCCGAAGTCACCGTGCGCATTCGTGATGCTGAGATTGGCGCTGAGGCGGAGCGTCTTCAAGAGACCCGGGAGGAAGCGGAACTGCTGCTGGTAGGCGAATTCGAAGCCCTGGGCGACGGCCGTGCCGGCGTTGACGCTTTGGAGGATCTTGTAGCCCTCATAGAGGCCCTCGAAGCCATTTTCGGCGCCGGCGTCGACGACACCGGTTTCCTGGGCACCGATGATGAAGTCGCTGATCGATTTGTGAAACCAGCCGACGGAGAAGGAGCCGGAGGGTTCGAAGTAATATTCGATCGAGGCGTCCCAGTTCTTTGCATTTTGCGGTAGGAGGGCGGGGTTGCCCAGGGAGACCGTTTGATTGGTATCGTTAAAGGAGAAAGCAGGAAGCGCGTTGGCGAGGGAAGGGCGGCCGAAACTCGTGGTCCAAGACGTGCGCGCTTTCATATTCGGCGTGAGGTCGCGCCACAGATGGACGCTGGGGAAATTCTGCCCGTAGCGACCATTGTTTTCGTAGGGCACCCGGAAGTCGCGGGCGGCCGCACCGACGGGATCCGCGAGGCGCTCGGCGTTTGTGCTGAGCACGCGGCTCCGGATGCGGGCCACTCCGACGGTGTCGGTGACCTCCCGGCGGAGGCCGCCGAGGAAGCCGTTCGATCCGATCCGACCTTGGGTCATCAGGTAGTAGCCGGTGATGACTTCCGTGGTTTTGTTGGAGTTGGCGAGGACGTTTTGCTCATAGGTGTAGACGTTTTCCCGCCAGAGGGCCGGGTTGGTGGGCTGCCCGTTTTGGATAAACTGAGCGCCTTCCCATTTCGGAATCGTGCGCCCGGTCTTCACTTGGTCCCAACTCAGGATCGAAGGATCAGCCGGGAGGGCATCCCGGCCGATGTAGTCCCACTGACGACCGCGGCGGACCAGCTCGACGACGTGGTCCCGCACCTGTCCGCCCGCCTTGAGGAAGGCACTGAAGGATTGAATCGGGAGCTTGTATTTGAAATGAGCTCGGGCCTCACGGATGAAATCGATGTCGAGGTTCCCAGACCCGCTGCTGAGACCGCCCACCGACGGGCGGTAGTTCTTGGGGTTGGTGAAATCGAGACCGCCGTTTTGGATGAAGCGCGGGTAGAGGTCGCTTTGGGTGCGATCGAGAATCCAGCCTACGCCGGTTTCGCCATTGGGGCCGACGATAGTGTCGATAGGATTCGCGGCGGTCGGAGTCACGCTGTTGTCGCGGCCTTTAGGTCCGATCAACGGGATATTGCCGAGGCGGTTGGTGAGCGAGCCCTCAGCGCCGAGCGTGCGGTAGCGGGTGCGGCTCCAGAGACCGGCCCATTCGATATCGAGGGGTCCAAAGGTGTGTTCGCCGGCGAGATCCATGTGCCGAAGGCGTTGATCGCGTTGGATCAGGGTCGAGGAGGCGTCGATGAGGGCGGCCTGGGTGGTGCCAGAGGTGTTGGTATTGACGGAACCGTTGGCGTTGAGCTGGGGTTGCGGCACGGCGCGCACGGTCGTAATGCGATCTGTCCAGCCGGGGACGACGCCGGACGTGGTGGCATTGGGGACGGTGGTCTGGCTACCGGCAAACGCACGCGTCTGATACTGGCGGCGCATGGGCTCGGGCGCGTCGTTGTAGATCAAGTTGAGTTTGATCAGGGAATTCCGGCTGAGGCGGTAGTCCCACTTGGTGCTCAGACTGCGCTGGCGGCGGTTGTTGAAATTGTCGGTCGTGCGGTAGTCCCAGACAAAGGCGGGGCCATTGCTGTACAGGCCGTTGGGGGCCTGTTGGTAGTCGCGTTGGGTGCGGTAAAAACCGAAGGCGTTTTCGCTGTAGAAGGCGTTGACGGAAACGGCTAGATTCTCGTTCGCGCTGCCGAAGATCGCGAACTTCTCTGTGTAGGAGGCGTTGAACAATCCGTGGTTGCGGCGGGCTTCCCGGAGGGGCACTTGCTCGGTGAACCACGGGGCCATGCGGGCGGTAAAGTTGTAAACGATGCGGCGCTTTTCCCGCATGTTGAGCGGTGAACGCGTCTTGAAATTCACACTGCCACCGAGGGAGTCCACGGGTTTGTCGGGGGTCTGGCCCTTGATGACTTCGAGCGCTTCAAACATGGCGCCCGTGAAGGCGGTCATGCGGGTATTGCGGTTTTGCGCGCTGAACGACGACATGCCGCCTCCGTCGATCGTGATCGAGCTCATGCCGGCGCCCATGCCGCGCACGCTGATGACTTCGACGACTTCGTCGCCGGGATTGCCAAACGCGACACCGGGGAGGCGGATCGCGAGCTCGGTCGCATTCATGTTCGGCAGGTCACCGAGTGCGTCCATTGAGGCGACGTTCTTGAGATTGTCCGCGTTGCGCTGCTGGGTGAGGGCGGAAGAAGCACCGGCTTTTTCGCTGACGACCTTGAAGGAATCGAGCATGAGCACGGAGCTCGTCATGACGAAGTCGCGGACGGCGGGATTGCCGGCTGAGATCACCACCGTGCTCGTTTGGGTGTCGAGTGCGGTGTAGGTGACCACTAGCTCATGGCTGCCAACCGGCACGTTGAGGAGGTAGCGGCCGGTGTTGTCCACGAACGCACTGAGTTTGAGGGCGGGGATCTCGACCTTGGCGCCGATCAGGCCGTTGCCGGTGGCCTTGTTGGTGACGGTGCCGGTGACGACGCCCGTAGCCGCAGCGGCAGAGTCGGCGGCAAACGTCCGCGGCACGATGAGCGCTGTAGAGAGCGACAAGACCGCACAGAGCGCGGCTTGGAGGAGGCCCTTCGCGAGCGAAGGACGACGTGGGAGGGACGCAGGGTGGTGGGTCATAGTAGGAAAGGGGTTGAGAACGAGGGACGCGCTAGAGGTTTCGGGATGAATGCCAGAGTGAAATTTTCCGACCGCGAATCGTGGCTGCTCGGCCCAGCGAGGCCAGAGCAAATTTGCGCGCGCCAGCTCGCTCGGCGTTCGCTGGCTCCCCGCAGGGTGCCTTTCCGGTTTTTTAGTGACTCGGGGAACGTGGCAGGGACTTCAGTCCCTGCAAAACAGCAGAGGGACTAACGTCCCTCCCGGTCGCGTTAACGCAGCTCGAACCCTGCGAATTCTACGAACCCGGGCTGACCGCCGGTCGTCAGGCTGAGTCCGGGCTCGCGGTCGGAACGGTCGGAGCGGACGCGGCCGGAGCCGACTTTGTCACCGGGATATGTGCCGCTTGGCGGAGCAACTCGGGTTTCGAGATGCCCAGCTTGTGGGCGAGCTTGGCGAAGCGCACGACCTCGATCTGATCGAGCACCGTGATGCGCTCGGTGCCGTCGCGATCGGTCCATTTAACGTGGTGGTGCTTGCGGCGTGCGGTCTTGACGAGGTCTTTGAGGAAAGTTTGGTCGTCGGCAGGGAGGTCGGTCATGAGCAGGAGTTGGCGGGGCACCGCGCGCGAGGTCAAGGCGGGCGGAGGGGCGTGGGAGGGGCGCTTTCCCCCAGAGCCCGATTTTTATCGGGGACTGGTAGCCCGCCGCTCCGTCCGGAATCGCCTACTTTTTCTTTGGCGCCGGCGGCGTGAGCTCCACGTTCACCGGCAGTTCGCCGAGTTCGTAGTAGCGGTGCTCGATCCCCGCGTCGCGCACGATGGCGACGCGCAGGCCGGACTTGGCGCCGCCGAGCGGTTTGCCGACCGGTCCGCTCGTGATGTTCTGGATGTCGCCGTCGCGACCCTCCGCGTTGCGGTGATAGTGTCCGCAAAACAGATACTTCACGCCGAACTCGCGAAACAACGCCATGTAGGCGGCACGCCGCGCGAGCGGGATATTGAAGTACTGGTCGGGCTCCGTCGCGCTGGCGATGAACCACGGGTGATGTTGGAAGACGACGATGTGGGGCGTGCCGGCGGCCTTTGCCTTGGTGAGTTCGGCCCGGAGCCACTGCTCTTGCTCGGCGAGCTGCTGCGGCGCCTCTTGCGGCGAGTGTATTACAGATGAATTCAGCACGATGCCCGTGACGCTCCGGTGGCTAAAGGTGTAGCGATCCGGGCCGAAAATTTTTACGTAGTCTGCGAGGCTCTCCGGCGTCGGCACGTTCTTCACGTCGTGATTTCCGGCGATGTGATAGACGGGAATCGACGCATCGATCTTGCCCGCGATGCGGCGGTACTCGGCGATTTGCGCGGCGTCGCCGGGCTTGTGCACGAGATCGCCCGTGATGACGACAAAAGCGGGGCGCAGCCGGTTGACGGCGGTGACGGCGAACTCGAAGTTCGCGGCGTCCTGCGCAAAATCTTTATTTTCGGTAAACATCCCAAGCTGCGGATCGCTGAGCTGGATGAAAAAGAAAGGCTCGGCCGCGGCGATGCGGGCGGGCGGGCCGACGAGCAGCGCGAGGAGGGCGAGGAGTACGAATGTTTTCATGAGAAGATAAAATGATCTGCAGGTCGGCGCGATGAGGGACGTGTTGGGATCGGCGGCAAGCCAGCGATTACCGCACGGACACGAGCTCAACGAGTAGCGGGCGATGGTCGGAGGCCACGGCTTCCGGCAATACCTTCGCTGAGACCACGCGCCACGCACCGGCGGGGCGCAGGAGGACGTAATCGATGCGAGCGGTCGGCTGCTTGGCCGGGCTCGTCGGGGCAGGCGTCGCGGCGGACGCGTCGGTGAAATGATCGAGGAGAGCCTGCATTACGCGGGTGTCGGGCCGCGCGTTAAAATCGCCCGCGAAAATTGTCGGGATGGCATCGTGGCCGAAGCGTTCGTTGAGCCGCAGCGCCTGCTGCCAACGCGCGGTGTCGTCGCGCGTCGCGTCGAGATGCGTGCCGATGAAGCGCAAGGGTGGCCAGCCCGGCGGGCGCACCGTCGCCGAGATGGCGATACGCGGCTCAACGTTGGCGGGATTGGGGAGTGCGTGGACGGTAAACTCTTCCAGTGGCCAACGGCTGAGCAACGCCTGGCCGTAAGCGCCGCCCTGATAGTCCATTGCCTTGCCGTAGCGGAAGCGCAGACCGGTGAGGCGAGCGAGTTCCGCCGCCTGATCGACGCCGCCGGTGCGAGTGGTTTTTTGATCCACCTCCTGCAGCGCCACGAGGTCCGCACCTGACGCGATGATGACGGCGGCGAGGCGGGGGAGGTCGAGTTTCCCGTCGTCGCCCTCGCCGTGGTGAAGGTTGTAGCTGAGGACTCGGAGCGCGGGCAGGGCTGCAGGCGCGGCGGTCTGAGCGGTCGCGGCAGAGACACCGAACAGAGCAAGGAGGGTGGACAGAAACAGAGTGCGCAGATTCATCGGCGGGCACGATTCCACGCCGGAGTTCGCGCCAGTCAACGCCAGCGCATCACGCCTTCGGGTATTCGTAGCCTTTGCGATAGTCGCGGCGGAGGAGTGCGTTCGCGGCGGCGTCGCCGACGATGACCTCCTTCGCGCCGTCCCAGTCGAGGCTGCGGCCGAGTTTCAGCGAGGCCATGCCGAGCAAGGCCATGTTGGTGGAGAGGTGGACTTCGCCGATGTCGCTCACGGGTTTGATTTTTCCGTCGCTGCGGATCGCGGCGAGGAAATCGGCGAAGAGCTCTTTGATGTTCTGTGAATCGGGCGCGTTGAGTTTCGGCTCTTCGGAGATGGTCGGCTGCTTCGCGTCGCTCGGGTAGAACGTCCAGCCCTTCTGCCACCCCATGTGGAAAATGCCCTTCGTGCCGTAGAAATAACAGCCGACGTTTTCGCCCTTGTCGGTGTTGTTATTCGCGAAACGACGGTGCTCCCATTGCACGCTGAATTTATCGAATTGATAGGTCGCGAGCTGGTGATCGGGCGCATCGGTGGTTTGCTCGGTGGCGCTCAAAACGGCCGGGCCAGCGATGGGCCGGCCGCCGGTAGAGAAGATGCGCTTCGGATATTTTTCGCCGGTGACCCAGAGGACTTGGTCGAGCCAATGGATACCCCAGTCGCCGAGGGTGCCGTTGGCGTAGTCGAGGTAGTTGCGGAAACCGCGCGGGTGAATGCCGCGGTTGCCGGCGCCGACCGTCGGCGTGCGGGGATCACCGCCGTTGAACGGCCGCAGCGGGGCGGGGCCGCACCACATATCCCAATCGAGCTCTTTCGGCACTTCGACGGTGGGCAGTGGTTTCTCGGGACCGCTGCCGCCGTAATTGACGAAACAGCGGACCATACCGATGTCGCCGATTTTGCCGGCGCGGATGAAGTCGCGACCGCTGACATTGTGCGGCGAGATGCGGCGGTGGGTGCCGACTTGCACCACCCGGCCGGTGGCGCGCGCGGCGTTCACCATGGCGCGGCCTTCCATGACGGTGTGGCCAATGGGTTTTTCAACGTAGACGTGGGCGCCGGCTTTCACGGCGGCGATCGTCGGGAGCGCGTGCCAGTGGTCGGGGGTACCGATAATAGCGATGTCGGGCTTCATTGTCGCGAGGCACTCACGATAGTCCTTGAAGCGTTTCGGTGCGCTGCTGACGCCGGCCGCGCCGTTTTTCATCGTCGGCTCAAATTGCCGCGCATCGACGTCGCACAAGGCGACGAGTTCGCAGTCTCCGCTGGCGAGGGCTTCTCGGAGGATATTGTTGCCCCACCAGCCGCAGCCGATGAGGACGGTGCGAAACTTCTTCGTGCCGGCTTTGTCGGCGGCGCGGATGGAAAATGGGAGCGAGGCGAGCGTCGCGGTGGCGGCGGAACTGTGGAGGAAGGAGCGGCGATTCATTTTGATGAAGATTTTCAGGCTTTCAGGCCGAGGCCGATCTTTTGGCGAAGGTGCGCGATGGATTTTTCGATCTCTGATTTCTGGAAATCTTGATTGGCCTTTTTGCCTTCGGGGCCAGCGGGAGCTTTCCACGCGGTGCACGGTTTGCCGCGTTGCGCAAGGGCGGCGAACTTCGCGAGCTTGTCGGGGCGCCGGTCGTAGTCTTTCCAGAAATCGGGCTGCTTGTAGGGAAACATGCGCTGCGCGCCGGAGATCGTCTCGATCATGATGGGCACGCGCGGGCAGAGCTGAGCCCAGCGCGCCGCGAAGGCTTTCCAATCGATGAGGCCCTCGCCGACGGCGGTCCATTGCACGGCCGCGCCCTCCGGGGTGTCCCAGACCTGTTGGTCGCGGAGCGAGGAGCAGATCGTGACCGGCCCGAGCGTCTCGAACGCATCCAGCGGGTCTTCGACGGTCCAGGCAGCGTTGCCGGAGTCGAAATTACAGCCGACGAAATCGGTGCCGGCGGATTCGATGAGTTGGCGGCATTCCCACGAGTGCAGGTCGCCACCGTGATTTTCCATGGCGATCTTGATGCCGGCGTCGAGGGCGTCGCGGCGACAGGCCTTCAGCACGGCCACGGTGTCGGCAATGCGCGCTTGGATACCGCCTTCGGTTTTCCGGTCGGCCATGCCGCCGAGCAAGGTGCGGAAAATGGGTGAACCCAGCGTCTTTGCCACGCGGATACCGAGACGCAGATGCTCCTCGGCGGTGCCCCAGTTTTTCTTAAAACCCTTCGAGGTCGGGCAAATACTCCAGCTGCCAACGTAGAGCTGGAGTCCGGCCTTTTCCGCCTGACGACGCACGGCCAGCAGCGCGCTGTCGTCGAGACTGCCCAGGGCGTCGAGGTCGGAGATGAAGAGCGTGTCGCACTTGAGCGAGGCGGCGTAGTCGATCAGTTGCGGGGCTTTCCAGCCCATTTCGCGGACGGCAAAGTTATCGAGGCCGACGGCGATTTTGGGTGCAGCCGCCGTGGCGCCGGCGAGAGGGGAACGGGCGAGGGCAGCGGCGGCGGTGGAGGCGGCGGCGGTTTGGAGGAAGGTGCGGCGGAGCATGGGGGTGGGAGAAATCGGGCGGAGTCGAAATCGTTTTTCGGTGGGAGGCCACCCTAGAAAAAAATCTCGCGCGAATGCCAGCAGGATTGCCGCGTCGGCCGAGCGGGGCGCGCAAGGACCGACCGGCAGGGCGGGAGTGCATCCGCCTGCGCGCGACCGCTACTGGGCGAACAATTCCGCGACCGGCACGATCTTCACCGCCGCGCGGCGGATCCTGAGCGGAAAGGTGCTGATCTCTTGGTCGGCGGCGACCACGGCCGCGGGCTTGGGTGACGCGTAAGTGATGGGGCTGGCGGCATCGGCGACGAGTGCATCGGCGAAGGCGGCGGCGCCTTGGGTAACGGCGACAATCTTCAGGTTTCCGAGTTGCCAGTGTTTCTTGAGCGCGGCGTTGACCTCGGCGAGTGTGAGCTCGTCCATGAGACGGCGAAACTGCACGAGGTGCGGCTCGCTGAGACCGTAGAAAGCATCGTCGATTGCGTAGCCGAGACGTTCGCCCGTGGTCGCGGCATAGTGCAGCACGTATTTCTTGAGGAATTGGCGGCGCTCCTCGAACTGCTCGGCGGTCATGCCGTGGTTGACCAAGTGATCGACTTCGCGGAGCGCGGCGCGCAGGGCGAAGTGGCGGGCCTCGTGTGGCACCGGCCGGATCCAGAGCTCGAAGAGCTGGCTGCGGCGCGCGACGTTCTGCGGCGGGGTCATGCGGACGCCGCCGTTGGGGTAGGCTTCGATGTAGGTATAGTCGCCGTAGTTGAGGCCGCGCTGCTCGCGGATGACTTGGTAGAGCCGGCCGCTGGAGTTGCGGTGTTCGCCGAGCCAAGAGTTGGCGATGGCGAGGGCATACCATTCGCGCGCGCCGCGCACGACGCCGAGGGGGAAGCCAACGCTGATCGCGGTGGAGGCGGTTGGCTTTTCTACCAAGGTGACGCTCAGGCCGGAGAGCGCCGGGGGTGAGGGCGCCGGCACCGGCGCGGGCGCGCCGGCGGGGAGCTTGGCAAGGTCGGCGCGGAGTTGATCAAGCAACGCGGGCGAGTAGCCGCCACCGAGGCCGATGACGACATTATCCCGCGTGTAGTGCGCCGTGTAGAAGGCCTTCACGTCCTCGACCGTGATGCTTTTCAGAGCGGTGACGGTGCCGGCGCCGAGGTGGCCGTAGCGCGTGCCGGCGAAAATTTCATTGGCGAGGACGGCCTTGCCGAGTTCCTCGTCGCTGGAGAAGCGGAGTTGATTCTCGATGAAATTGAGCGTGCGGCTGCGCAGGCGGTCGAGGTCTGCTTGGTTGAAGGCGGGCGTGAGCAACGCGTCGCGCAGGAGCGGGTAGAAGTCGGCGAGGTTGTCGACATGCGTGCGCCCGGAGATGACGGTCATCTCCACTGACGCCGACGCGCCGTAGGTCGATGCGAGGGGAAAGAGCTGATCGAGAATCTCGTCGTAGCGCCGTTTCTGCGTGGCGGCCTCGGTGAGCATCGCCGCGGTGAGGGCGGCGAGACCCTCCTTGCCGGCGGGATCGTTTTGGGAACCGACCTTGAACCAGAGGCGGAAGGAAACGGTTGGGTCTTTGGCGACGGGGAGGAGAATCGGAGCCGCTGCATTGCGCGGGACGGCGGCGAAGAGAGGCAGGGCCACGAGGGTGGCGAGGAGGAGCAAGCGGCGGCTCATGACTGGCCGCCTTTCAATACGATCACGTTGCGGCGTTCGGGCACGAAATACTTCTTGGCGGCGCGCATGAGGTCCTCGGCGGTGACGGCGTCGGCCGCGGCGTAGAGGCGGTCGATCACGGCGATGTCGCCGGTGAGCGAGATAAAGCGGGCGAGTCCTGCGGCGACGGCGTCGGGTGTATCGAGGCCCATGAGGAAGCTGTATTTGTTGCGGCGCTTGAGATCGCGCAGGCGAGTGGCGTCCACGGGTGTTTCCTTAAACTGCTCGATGGTTTTGTAGATCTCATCGCGGATGGCGGCGATGTCTTCGGGTTTCTTGATCATCGCGTAGATGGAAAAAAGCGGCTGGTCGCGGTTCTGCGGAATGCTGGCGGCGAGCATCTGGACGCGCTGTTCGCGCAGGAGCAGGCGTTTTCGCAATTCGCTCGTTTCGCCAAACGCCAGCTCGCCGAGCAGCAGCGCGGCGACGTAGTCACGGTTGTCGGGGTCGAAGGCGTCGCCTTTGTAGGCGACGGTGAGAATGGGCAGGGTTTTCCCTGGGTAAGTGACCTCTGCCGTGCGCTCGGCTTGCTGGGGCGGTTCGGGCGTGATGGCGGGCGCGACGTAGCCGCGAGCCCAGCTGCCGTAATGGTGCTCGATGAGGGCGAGGGTGGCTTTGGGTTCGACGTCACCGGCGACGACGAGCACGACATTTTCCGGGCGGTAGAAGCGTTTGAAGAATGAGAGGCTGTAGTCGAATTGGCCGGCCATGACCATAATGTCGCGTTCGAAGCCGATCGTGGTGTGTTTGTAAGTGTGGGCGTCGTACGCGAGGTCCTGCAGGCGCTCGTTCAGCAGCGCGAAGGGGCTTGAAATGCTTTTTCGGTATTCGCCGTAGACGGCGCCTGCCTCGGTCTGGAAAACGATTTTAGAAAACGCGAGATTTTGGAAGCGGTCGGCTTCGATCTCGATGACCTTGGGCAGGTCCTCGGCGGCGATTTTCAAGTGGTAGGCGGTGTGGTCGTCGGTCGTGTAGGCATTGGTATTGGCGCCGATTTTGGTGACGATGCCCTCGTAAGCGGCCTGCGGATACTTGGGCGTGCCGCGGAACATCATGTGCTCGAAGAAGTGCGCGAAGCCGGACTTCCCTTCCTCGACCTCGTCGCGGCTGCCCGTGCGCACGACGGAGTAGTAGGCGACGACGCCGGGACTCTGCATCGGCACGAAAATCGCCGTGAGCCCGTTGGGCAACGTGTGCTTCTCGTAAGGGTAGGGGAACACGCGCGGCGGTGGCGCGGCGACGGTGCCCGCCGCCGTGACCAGCACAGCGGCGAGGGCGAGAAAAAGGGGACGCATGATGAGTGCCGAACAAACGCGCCGAGCTGACGACGTCAAATCAGTCGGCGGGTTGCGGCGCACGGCCCGCAGCACGGTTTACCGCGCTGTGGCCGGCGGCGGCGGCTGGATTTTCTTGGGCTTCGTCGTCATCTCGAAGTCATCCGTGCGGAACGGGGTGACGGGCAGGCCGTCAGTCGAGAAGAGATTGCAGACCGGGTTGTCGGCCCAAGCGTAACGCACCGCGATTGGTGCGGGGACCGCGGGGTGGGAAACCTCGACCTGATTGTTGCCGACGACGTTGGCGTTCGCCCACTGCCAGACTTTGTCTTGGCCGCAGATCGCGAAACCGCGGGCCTCGGCCACATCGAAGGCGCGGAGTTTGCTGCCGAAGCAGTCGAGCGTGACGGTGACCTTGTTTCCGGCGACGGCCATGCTCTGATACTCGGGGCTGCGGTAGGGGAATTTCATCCCGTAGTCCTTCGCGAGGGCCCAGCGCACGAGGCGGGAGGCGACGTCGTATTTATTGCGGGGATGGATGTCGCGGCCCTCGCCGATGTCGATGATCACGGCCTGGCCGGTGTTGGCTAGGCGCAGCGTCTTGGTCTGCGTCTCGCGGAGCTCGGCCCACGTGCTCTCACCGGGTGCGGATTTCTCGGCCATGAAATCGGCGAGCTGCACCCAGTAGAAGGAGAAGTCACCCTGACCCTGTTCCTTGCGCCACTGCTCGATGAGGAAGGGAAACAGTTGGGCGTGTTCGTAGGCGCGACCGGCGTTGGACTCGCCCTGATACCAGATGACGCCCTTGATGCCGTAGCCCAGCGTGGGGTTGACGACGCCGGCGAAAATATTGCCGGGGCGGGCGTTGCCGTTGAGCCACGCGAGAGGATTTTGCGGCGGAGGTGTCGCTGTCTTACCCGCGGCTTTGGCGGCCGCGCTGGCGACTTTATGTTTTTCCGTGGCGGCGTCGAAATCGGCCTTGGTCTTGGCGGACGCGGCGTCGGCTTCGCGCTGTTTCGCGCCGGCCATCAGCAGCGAGAAACGCGGATCTTTTTCGATCGTCTCGCGGCGCACCCACGCCTCGGCGGCGGAACCGCCCCACGCGTTATCGATCAGACCGACGGGCACATCAAGGATGTCGTAGAGGTAGCGGCCGTAGAGATAGCCGATGGCGCTGAAATCCTTGGCGTTGGCTGGATTTGCGACCTCCCATTTGCCTTTGAAATCGGTTTTCAATTCCTGCGTGCCGACCTGCGGCACGGAGACGATGCGGAGGTTGGGGCGACGCGCACCCGCGCCCTCGATGTCGCCGGTGTAGGTCTGGCCGAGCGACCACTGCATGTTCGATTGACCGGAGCACATCCAGACTTCGCCGATCAGCACGTCGGTGATGTTGCGCTGCGTGGTGCCGGCGATGGAGAGGACTTGTGGCGTGGCGTTGGCGGGGGCGGCGGCGAGTTTGACCGTCCACCTGCCGTCGGAGCCGGCGGTGGCGGTGTAGGACTGGCCGGAGAATCTAACGGTGACCCGGGTGCCGGGAGTGTCCCAGCCCCAGATGGGGTTGGCCTGCTTTTGTTGCAGGACCATGTGGTCGCCGATGATGGCGGGGAGTTTGAGTTCCGCGCGCAGGACGGAAGCGAGGGCGAGCGCGCAGGAGAGGAGGAAGCCGAGTTTTTTCATGGGGAGGGAGAGGACGCAGGGAAACGGGAGAACGCTGGGAGCAGGCAACAGCCCTCTCGTTGGCGGAAGCTGCCGGCGGAAGCAAACACGACGTGTAAATTTTTGGCGCGCGGGTGTGCGTTAATCCGCCGCGACGCTCGGCGCGGTACGAGCACTATCGCGGCGGTCATCTCGCCGGAGACGTGGGCGGACGCGCGCTTCGCGTCAATCCGCCTGCTGTCACTGGCCGGTGCGCGCTGCCGTCGCGGGGTGCTCGCTTTTAGGTGAGCCTTGCGCGGGAGGTCGGAACGTTGCGAGGGTGTGGCATGAACCGGTCTTTTCATGTGCGTGTCGGCGGAGGTATGCTGGCTTGGGTTTCGCTGCTGGCCGCCGCGCCGAATCCTGCGATTACCGACGAAACCAAAGTCCCGCCTTACACCTTGCCCGATCCGCTGGTCTGCGCTGACGGGACGCCGGTGCGCACGGTGGCCACGTGGGAGGCCAAACGGCGGCCGGAGCTGCTAGGCTTTTTTGCCCGCGAAGTTTACGGACGCACGCCGGCCGATCGGCCCGCCGGGATGCGGTTCGAGGTGACGGCGGTGGACCGCGGTGCGCTCGGCGGGACAGCCACCCGGAAAGAAGTCACCGTGTGGTTTGAGGGGAAGGCCGACGGGGCGCGGATGCACCTGCTCATTTATCAACCCAACGGTATGAAGATGCCCGCACCGGTGTTCCTCGGGTTGAATTTTTTTGGTAACCACTCCGTGCACGCCGATCCGGGTATTCGTTTGGCGTCACCATTTATCTATTACGACGCGCCCCGTTACCGACCGGCCGCGCCGGGCACGCCGGTGAAGTCCGAGCAACGCGGAGTCCACGCGGAAAAATGGCAGATCGAAGCCGTGCTGGCCCGCGGCTTCGCGACGGCGACGGTCTGGTGTCACGATCTCTGTCCTGACCGGGTCGATGGTCTGGGCGAGAATGTCCCCGCACTCTTTGCGACGGGTGGCGCTGAGCAGCGGGCCGGTGATGCGTGGGGCGCGATGGGGGCGTGGGCGTGGGGGCTCAGTCGCGCGATGGACTACCTGGCGACGGACCCCGAGCTCGATGCTCGGCGCGTGGCGGTGCATGGATTTTCCCGGCTCGGTAAAGCCGCCCTGTGGGCCGCAGCGCAGGACGAGCGATTCGCGATGCTTGTTTCCATGGAGAGCGGTTGCGGGGGAGCGGCGTTGAGCAAGCGAATCTTCGGGGAAACGGTGGGGATCATTAACGACAAGTTCCCTCACTGGTTCGCGAAAAATTTCCGGCGTTACAATGATCGTGAATCTGAGTTGCCCGTGGACCAACACCAGTTGCTTGCCCTCATCGCGCCGCGCCCCCTCTACGTCGCCAGCGCCCACGGCGATTCGTGGAGCGACCCGCGCGGGGAGTTTCTGGGCGCGCAAGGAGCCGAGCCGGTCTACGCGCTCTATGGAAAAAAAGGGCTCGGGGTGAACGCCATGCCGGGCCTCGACACGCCGGTCGGAGCGACCATCGGCTATCACAACCGCACGGGAAAACACGACGTCACGGCGTACGATTGGGCGCAGTTTCTGAATTTCGCCGAGCGCAGTTGGCCGCGCTGACGCGATCCGCGCTCCGTGTGGCGAGGGCCGTCCCGCGTCACGGAATCGATGATACGATCGGCTGCGGTCGCGGTGGCCCGTTGCGCATCGTGGCCACGGTCCCGCGCTTGCCCAACCGAGGAAATCATTCACGGTGTGGCCGGGGGCGGCGGTGAGGCGGACGCTGCTTCCGCTGGCGACGCCGCTGAGACTTGGTTGCAGTGTCGGGGCGGAGCAGGTGCCGCCGTGGCATTGCTGATCGTCGCCGGTCGTGGGGATTTTTCGGCGAGTCCGTCCTTTCCAAGCCGACTCGTTCCTGTCAGCTGGTGTTCGTCGTGGTCTGGATCCGCAGCCTCGGCGTCAAAATCCCCTCTATGAAACACCCCTTCTTCAAAATGTTGGGCGCCTTAGTGGCGTGTGGCGTGGTCGTGTGCCTCGTGCCCGCTTGCTCGTCCAACCAGACGATTGCGCTCCGCGGTGCCGCCCAATTTGACGCGTCGCACGTCCATACTCGCACGCTCCGCAAGTTCGAGGAACTCGTGAAACAGTACTACGGCAAGCCGATCACGTTTGAGCTCTACCTCAACAGCGAGCTCGGCCTCGAGAAGGACTTCTTCGCCTACATGAGCCAGGGAATTTCGGTGGACTACGCGCTCGTCTCGCCTTCGCACATGTCCACGTTTTCAAAAAGTGCGCCGTTGATGGACATGCCGTTTCTGTTCCGCGATGCCGCGCATTGGAACACGGTTTTGGAGGGCGATGCGCTCAAGCCCGTCGCCGCTGAAGTGGCCGGCAAGGCGGACGTGATGCTCATCGGCTACGCCGGGGGCGGCACCCGCAATCTCATCGTCAACAAACCCGTGACCAACTTAGCCGAGCTGCGGGGTCTGGCGATCCGGGTGATGGGCTCGCCGATTCAAACCCGGATCTTTCAGGCCCTCCACGCCGCGCCCACCGTGATTGCCTACAATGAAATCTATAATGCGGTCCAAACGGGAGTGATTGCGGGCGCGGAAAACGAAGCGGCCGGCATCGCGCAGATGAAGTTCTATGAAGTCGGCCCGGAGATTTCGCTGACCCAGCACGCCATCACTGTCCGCCCGGTTTGTATGAGCGGAAAAACCTTCCGGCGTCTGCCGGAGGATTTGCAGGCCGCCATCCTCCGCGCGGGGCGGGAGGCAGGCGCTTGGGGGCGGCAGGCGGAATTGAGCGAAGACGCGGCGATCCTCGCCAAACTGAAGGCGGAAGGAAAACTGCGCACGCATGTGTTCACGCAGCGCGACGAACTGATGCGGCTCGCCGAGCCGGTGAAGACGGCCTACGCGCAGGAGATCGGCGCGGGCGACGTGTTTGCCCGCATCAATGCGGTAAAGTGACTTGCCGTCGATCGCCTGCACCGCAGCCTCCGCCGCACCCCATGACGAAATTTCTGGCAGGATACCATCGGCTCCTCACTACGGTTCTGACCGTGCTGATGGGGCTGTTGATCATCCCGGTAACGCTGCAGATTCTGTCCCGCTACACCGGACTCATCCCGCGGTATATCTGGACCGAGGAGGCCGCGCGTTTCTGTTTCGTGTGGATCATTATGATCGGCTCGATGATCGCTGTGCGGGATCGCTCGCATTTCGATGTGGATCTGCTGCCGCACCCGAAAACGCCGCGGCAAAAAGGCCTCGCCGGACTCGTCGTGCATCTCACGATGCTTGTGCTGGCCGTCGTCTTCATCCGCTACGGCTACGACTTCGCGAAATTCGGTGCGATCCAGTCGTCCGAGATGAGCGGAATCAATATGCTGAGCATCTACATCGCGTTCCCTCTCGCCGGGGTCACGTGGGCGCTTTTCCTCGGGGAAAATATCGCGGCTGATGTTCGCCTGCTCCGCCAACCTGCCACGGAGTCATCCGCATGAGCCCGGGCGAAGTTTCACTGCTGATGTTCGGCGTCTTTGCCGTGCTGATCGTGGTCCGGATACCCGTGTCGTTTGCGCTCGGGTTGGCGTGCCTCCCGGTCTTGCTCATTGATAACCGTCTGAACCCGGTGGTTTTAATCAGTGAGATGTGGAAATCGTATAATTCGTTTATTTTGCTGTCGGTGCCGTTCTTCGTGCTGTCGGCCAATTTGATGAATGCCGCGCGGATCACGGAGCGGTTGGTGACCCTCGCGCGGGCGTCGGTCGGCCACCTCCCGGGCGGCTTGGGCCAGATCAATGTCGTGGTCAGCATGCTCTTCGCGGGCGTGTCCGGGTCGTCCACCGCGGAGGCGGCGGGCATCGGATCGCTGATGATTCCGGCGATGAAAAAGCAGGGCTATGACACCTCGTTCACCGTGGCGATCACGGCGTGCGCGGCGACGATGGGGGTGATTATTCCTCCGAGTATTCTGATGGTGGTGTGGGGCGGGTTGATGTCGGTCTCGATCGGCGCGATGTTCCTCGCGGGGGTCGTGCCCGGCGTGATGATCGGCCTGTTTCTCATGGGCACGGTGTATGTTTACGCCAAGGTGCGCCGCTACCCGGTGGCCCAGCGCGCCTCAGCCAAGGAATTTTTCTCCGCGTTGCGCGGCGCGATTTTAGCGCTGATTACGCCCGCGATTATCGTGGGCGGAATCGTCGGCGGGTTCTTCACGCCGACGGAGGCGTCGGTCATCGCGGTGCTTTATGCTGCGGCGTTGGGCGGTGTGGTTTACCGCACGCTCGGCCGGAAGGAATTTGGGGCGGTGCTCCACGAGTCGGCGCGGCTGTCGGCGGTTTCGTTGTTCTGCATTGGCACGGCGTCGGCGTTCGGGTGGTTGCTCGCCTATTACCGGGTGCCCCAAGCCTTCGTCGGTGCTTTGTCCGGCTGGGCGACGGGACCGATCTCGGCGGGGCTCTTGATCGCGTTGGCGTTCCTGATCATCGGATGCTTCATCGATGCCATTCCGGCCATTATTATTATGGGCACGATTTTGCTGCCGCTGGCGCAGAATGCGGGCATGCACCCGATCCACTTTGCGCTGATCGGCGTGATCTCGCTGGCCTTCGGTTTGGTGACGCCGCCCTACGGCCTGTGTCTGTTAATCGCGGCGAGCATTGGTCAAATCAAGGTGGTCGCGACGTTGAAAGACGTCGGCATTATCCTGACGGCGATGCTGCTGGTGCTGCTCCTCGTGATCGTTTTCCCGGAACTGGTGCTCTTCCTGCCGCGCTTGATCGCGCCGCAGTTTGTGGACTGAGCGGTCGGCGGTGCCGGTGGTGGGGCCGTCGGCGATGCCCGTGCTGGTCCCCACGGGGTTCGGCGCGTTGCGCGGCCGAATGGTTTCGTGG
>Ga0209550_10002448_pt1 | contig 17779 bp, 16 predicted proteins | sample LauGreSuBDMM15SN_2_FD_187567 | JGI IMG/M metagenome (GOLD analysis project Ga0209550, IMG submission 187567) | Freshwater lake microbial communities from Lake Michigan, USA - Su13.BD.MM15.SN (SPAdes) (version 5) | ecosystem: Environmental > Aquatic > Freshwater > Lake | place: Lake Michigan...
TTTAAGCATCTTCGATGTTAATATGAGTGATGTTAATATATTTGCTTTAAAACAAATTTTTACTATGCCTCCGTGGCGGAATGGTAGACGCGATAGACTCAAAATCTATTGCCCTTTGCGGGTGTGTCAGTTCGAGTCTGACCGGAGGTACCAAATCATCACTCTTTAAGCCTTCTTAAAAGAACATAAATATTTTCACAATCACCAGCCTTCCCTCCTTTATATCGCCACCTTAATTTTGAGCCCAGTTTTGATTAAAAAAACCACCAAAGATTTTAATAAATTTTGACTTTTATTTTCAAAAAATGCTAATATTTTAGGAGTTATTTTTAATCATATTTTTTGTTCAAAGTGCTAGATTTACCAATTTTTTTTAAAGCTATTATTCTTGGAATCATTGAAGGCTTGACCGAATTTATTCCGGTTTCTTCGACGGCGCATTTAATTATTTTTTCGCAAATTTTAAATTTTGATTCGATAAGAAATAATGTTTTTGAAATTGCCATTCAAATTGGTGGAATTTCAGCAATTACGGTTATTTATTTCAAAAAACTTAACTCCACTTTTCTTAAATTTTATGAAAAAAATAATCAAAAATTTATTGATAATCTCACCCTCGCCTTCGCGCCTGCGGTTATAATTGGCTTGATTGCGCATGATTTTATAAAAAAATATTTATTTTCAAATTTAGTAATTGCTTTTTCTTTAATATTCGGCGGTATTTTGATAATTTTAATTGAAAAATTTCATAAAAAATTCACCGTAAAAAATATTGAAGATATTCAAAAGCCCACCGCCCTTGCCATTGGTTTTTTTCAATGCTTAGCGATGATTCCCGGCGTCTCGCGTTCGGGCGCAACAATTATGGGAGCGATGATTTTTGGTGTTGAGCGCAAAGTCGCAACCGAGTTTTCATTTTTTTTAGCGATTCCGACAATTGGCTCAGCATGTCTTTACGATATTTATAAAAATTTTGCCATTTTATCTTTTGATGATTTTGAATTAATTTTAGTCGGCGTAATTGCATCTTTTATATCATCGCTTATAGTTATTAAATGGCTTTTGAAATTCATTAGTACACACAGCTTTGCAAGTTTCGGATATTACCGAATCGTCATTGGATTGTTAATTTTATTTGTTTCTTTGTAAGTCATGAGCGCCACAGAAATCGTTGAAAAAGATGAAAAAAAATACGCCATAAGATTTGGTCTTGGAGCCATTAAGGCCGTAGGTTTTAACATGATACAAGAAGCATTAAAAGAGCGCGAAAATAATGGTAAATTTACAAATGTTTATGATTTTTCACAAAGAGTTGATCCAAAATCAGTTAATAAAAAATCAATCGAAGCGCTCGCAAAATCAGGGTCCTTCGATTCTTTAAATAATAATCGTCGTCAAATTTCTGAATCATTCGATATCTTATCGGCATTTGCCAATGAAGCCAAAGAAGAAGCTAATTCAAATCAAATGAATTTATTCGGTGGAATTACTGAAGAAAGCTCGCGACCACCTTTAAAAGTAGTTTCCGACTGGACAAAAAAGCAAAAATTAAATTGTGAATTTGAGGCTTTCGGGTTTTTTTTAAACGAGCATCCGATTGATAATCGAGTTGGTGATTTAAAACTGCGAGGCATTGTTTTTTCGCCAAAAATCGAAGAAGACACTTTGGAAGATAACAACTTGATTAAAATGGCAGGAGTTGTGGCTTCTAGCAAGCATCGCTCTGGGTCTCGCGGGAGATTCGCTTATCTTTATATTTCCGATCCATTTGGCATTTACGAGGCAACAATTTTTGATGAAGCCTTAATCACCGCAAATCGTGATTTACTTGAAGATGGCAGTGAAATTGTTGTTGAATGTTTAATTAGAAAAGATGATGGAGGCACTCGTATCATGGTTAAGGGAGTTTTTCGTGTCGATGATTTTATTAAAAATACCAACCCAGCGCAAAAAGAATTTGAAGATATTAAAAAAAATCCGGTTAGAAAATTTAATCCGAATTATCAAAAAAATTCTAACTTTAAAAGCGACTCTTCAAAAAGTTCAAACCAAGCAAATTCTTTTGAAAAAAAATCATCTTCAGAAAATGTTGAAGTGGTAAAAGTTGAAAGAAAAATATCACAAATTGAAATCAAAGTTAATGACGAAAAAGCACTTCTTCCTCTTAGAACGGTGCTGTTACAAAAAATTTCAGAAAACAATGATGATGTTAAAATAATTTTGATTGCCAATCGCGATAATCAAGAGATTAAAATAGCGCTCGCCTCTAATTTTAAAATTGCCGAAATTGATATTTTTCGCTTAAAAAATTTACACAAAGATTTAATAATTAAATCGATAAATTAAATATTTTAATTTTTAGAAATTTAATTAATTATTGAACATAAAGTGAAAAACATCACCATCTTGCGTGATATATTCTTTGCCTTCATCCCTTAATTTACCTGCGTTCTTGGCGCCGTCTTCACCGTTAAAAGTAATATAATCTTGATAAGCAATTGTGCGGGCGCGAATAAAGCCTTTTTCAAAATCAGTGTGAATTTCGCCAGCAGCTTTCGGTGCGCTTGAGCCTTTTTTAAGCATCCAGGCATGACATTCTTTTGGTCCGACGGTGAAAAAGGAAATCAAATTTAGTAGAAAAAATGAGTTGCGAATAATTTGCGACAAGCCTGTTTCGATTAAGCCAATCGAAGTAAGATATTCTTTTTTTTCATCTTCGGTTTCAAGCGATGCAACTTCGGCTTCAACTTGAGCGCAAATTTTTAAAACTTGGTAATTATTGTTTTTGCAAAATTCTTCAACCGCTTGAGAATGATGGTTTCCCGTCAATTCATTTTCCATTAAATTGCACACAAAAAGTTGTGGTTTTGAAGTGATTAATTGCAAATTTTTAAGAATTTTTTCTTCATCTTGATCCTTGATTTCAGTAAGTCGAGCGGGCTTTCCATCCTTTAAAACTTCCAAAACTTTTTTTGCCATTGCGATAATGTGCAAAGCATCTTTTTCGGTTTTTAATTTTTTTTCTAAATTTGGTAATCTTTTTTCGAGACTTTCGAGATCGGCGATTATTAATTCGAGTTGAATCAATTCAATATCGCGAATCGGATCAACAGAATTTTCAACATGCGTAATATTTTCATCTTCGAAGCAACGAACAACATTAATTATGGCGTCAACTTCGCGAATGTGCGATAAAAATTGATTACCCAAGCCCTCACCTTTACTTGCTCCGCGCACTAATCCTGCAATGTCAACAAATTCAATTTGGGCTGGAATTATTTGCGCTGAACCAGCAACTTTAGCAAGTTTTTCGAGGCGTTCATCGGGCACATTTACTTTGCCAATATTTGGTTCAATTGTGCAAAAAGGATAGTTGGCGGCTTGTGCTGAAGCGGTTTGCGTTAGTGCGTTAAATAAGGTTGATTTGCCAACATTTGGTAATCCAACAATTCCACATTTTAATGACATATTTTTTATATTTTTGTTTTTAAATCTTATTAATGAAAATTTCTTTTGAGTTTAAAATAATTTAAGTTAAAAAGTTAATATATTTTTCTTAAATTAAAAACATTTTATGCCTCGTTGCCTTTTTATTTTATGCCTTTTATTTGCTTTGCCAAGTTGTTTATTTACTAAAAAAATAACTTTTAAAAGCGATAACTCTATTCGATTGAGCGAAAAAGATTTTCAAGATTTAAAAGGTTGGAATGAAGATGATCACAAGTTGGCGCTTCAAACTTTTTTACATTCTTGTCGTAAATTTAGCAAAATGGCGCAAAATTCTCCACTCAATGGAAAGCTTCTTGAAATTACGGCGGGAGACTTTCGCGATGTTTGCGAAATTGGCGAAGTTGTTAAACAAATGAGTGCCAAACAAACTAAAAATTTTTTCGAAAACTGGTTTAAATTATTTTTAGTTGAATCAAAATCTGGTGATGAGGATGGCTTGTTTACCGGTTATTACGAAGCCTCTTTGCGCGGAAGTTTTTTTAAAAATGATAAATATAAATATCCAGTTTATGCTAAGCCAAAAGAAGCAAATTTTGATCCAAATTTAACGCGCAAAGACATTGAAAATGGCGCCCTCGCTTCACAAAAACTTGAAATAATTTATGTTGATGATGCGGTTGATTTATTTTTTATGCATATTCAAGGTTCGGGTCGAGTAATTTTGCCAAATGGCAATGAAATCAGACTTGCTTTTGGGGGTAAAAATCAGCATCCATTCAATGCGATTTCTAATGAAATGTTTCAAAGAGAATTGATTTCCAGGGAGGAATATAATTCAAAAGGCGTGCGCAATTGGCTTAAAAACAATCCTGAAAAAGCTGAAGAAATAATGAATCTCAATAATTCTTTCACATTCTTTAGAATTTTTGATAGCGAATATGTTGTTGGAGCGCAAGGAGTCCCTTTGACGACTGAGCGTTCAATCGCGGTTGATAATGAAATTATACCATTTGGCGCGCCTTTGTGGGTTCAAACGCAATTAAAAAATTCGGATAAAAAAGAACATTTTCGAAAATTAATGATTGCTCAAGATACCGGCTCAGCGATTAAAGGAGCGGTTCGTGGCGATATATTTTTTGGATATGGTCAAGAATCAGAAGAGAAGGCGTTTACGATGGCCTCAAGGGGTAAATATTATGTTTTATTGCCGATAAATTTTGTAGATAAAGTGGTTGGAAGATAGTTTTTTTTAATTATCTTTTTACAAAAATTCTAACATTTTTTTCACAATAAAATTATCTTTTTTGTGAAAATAATTTTGCGATTCTTCGATGCTCTTTAAGATGCTTTCCAACTTATAAATTTCATCAAAAGCATTGCCATAAATCATTGGGTAATTTGATTTTTTTGCGCTCAAGCCGTAAGTTAGAGCAATTAAAATCGCGCTTAAAGAAAGGTAAATATCAGCGTTCGCCGAAGCAATTCGATATTCTAATCGTTTAGAGTTTGGAGAATTTGTTGATTTACAAATTCTTATCGCGCAACTTCTATTATCAGATCCGAAGCTTAAATTAACAGGTGCGGTATATTTTTTTAAGTAAAAAAGTTTTTTGTTTAACTCGAGATCAAAGCGATAATAATCTTGAAATTTTGGAGCTAAAATTAACATCATAAAGTGAGATGAATCTAAGAGTCCATTGGCGCAATGTTCAATTAAATTATCATCAAAAATATTGTAATTTTTTTCATCATGAAGAGAGATATTAAATTGCAAAGCGCTTCCGCAATCATCTTCGAAGGGCTTGCTATCAAAGCAAGCATTGCAATTTATACTATTAGCAAAATGATTAATTTTGTTTTTAATATTTTCAATTTCCGTGGCTAAATTTAATAAATTATCGGTAAAATCTGTGATGATTTCAATCTGCCCTTCGCCCTGCTCTCTCTTTGCTTTAAGAGTATCGCAAAAATTTTCAATTATGTTATTATCAAAAATTTTATTATTGTTTTTATCGAGCAAAAAAAACTCCAATTCACAACCAATTTTTATGTGATGCGAATTGGAGTTTTTGGATGAAATTTTTAAGAAATTTTGGTGAGATTTCTCTAAAATTTTATGTCGATTTAAATAAAAAAGCTCAAGCATTTATAGATTTTTAGTAATCCACTCAGTCAATGAAGCCTTAGGTGAAGAGCCAACTTTGCTATCTACTAATTTACCATCTTTAAAAATCATTAGCGAAGGTATTCCGCGTACTTGGAATTGCGATGGAGTTTCGGGATTATCATCGACATTGCATTTGTAAACTTCGATTTTTCCGGCGAAGTCGTTAGCGATTTCGTCGATTATCGGAGAAAGTTGACGGCACGGTCCACACCAAGGCGCCCAGAAGTCAACGAGAACTAGAGTTTTTGCGTTCAAAACTTCTGAAGAAAATGTTTTATCGGTAGTTTCTTTGGTCATAAATATTTTATTTGAGATTAGTTAATATTAATTATTTCCTATTATAAAACTTAAAAAAAAATCTTAAACAAAAATTTACAAATTTTTTAAAGTAAAATTTAAATTAAAGGTTTTTTGAGGCTTGGTTAAATTACTTGGGTTTCTTTCAATTATTGAAAATCCAAAGTCGCTACAGCACCCTTCCCTCAAGATTTCAATGCCTCTTTGGATATTTCTTTTTTCAACAAAATCGCGGGTTGTTGAAATTTTTATTTTCCATTTATTGGGTAATTCAAAGGAAGGAGCAATTGTTGCTTGCTCTTTCCTATTTGAATAGCTTGAAGTCTTCCTGATTAATAAATAATCTGCGTTTAAATTAAATTTTTTATAATTAAAATTAGTTACAACTTGATTTATGTCATTGCGATAATTTGCTTGGTCAAGTTGAAATGAATAAGACATCGAAAAATATTTTTTCCCCCGATAAGAGGCCATGCCGACAATGTTTGACTTGTTGTTTTCAGCGAAGCCACGAATCACAACATCTTGCTTAACGCTCTTCATTATAAAGGCTTGACCAGCGGTAAAATCAAACTCGCCCAAGCTATTAAAGAAAGAAGATTTGAAGCCGTAACTCACTCTTCTTCCTGATTCGTTGCGATCATAGCCAGAAATTCTATCATTAACAAATAAATTACTAAAAGTTAGCTCTGAATCAACTGAATCTTCGAGTGGAATTAAAGAGTTTTTTGTACGAAAATCACTCATGACAAAATTAATTATTGGCTCAAGGGTTAAGGTGTTTCTCTTGGATTTATTTCGAATCGGCAAGCGCCAATTAAAAGAAATTTCTGATTTTAAGTTGGATTGTTGGGCTTGATATTTTCTTGTATCCAAAACTCGCAAATCTTTGTCGTTGAGAGAATATAAATCGCCTTGAAGTCTAGTAGAAAGCTCAAAAAGATTGCCTTTTACATTGAAAGGAATTTTAAATTGAGGAGTAAACGATCCGCGTCGATATTGCAAGCCTTCCAAGCGCGTTATCGTGGTAAAATTGGTTTCTAAAATTAATTTTTCTTTAAAAAATAACGGCTTGGTTTCGAAGCGCCCATTAATTGAGGGTAAAACTAGCGGAGAATTGTTTTCTTTTGAGGTATTTTCTAATTCTTGAAAGCGAATTGTTTTAAGTGAAAGATAATTTCTTTGATTTATGTAATCAATGTTGATTTTGCTGACTGTATAAGCTAAATAGTCAAAATGATAATCACGAAGATAATTTCTATCGGCAACGGTTTTTAATGAAAAATCTAATCCAATATTTTTGGTAAAATCAAAAGTACCATTCCCATCAAAAAACCATCTAATATTTTTTTTACTTCGTTCGATAAGAGTTTTATCGAGATTGCCTTGAATCTTGTTGTTAGAGACCTCGGAGTTGAAATCATAAGAGCCATATTTTGTAAAATGTCGCCAATTATTATTTAAAATAATTTGATTTGATCCGAAATAATAAACTGGCGCGACGGTCAAATCTTTATTTTCCGCAATGTCGATGAAGTATGGTGCTCTAAGGCCTAGACCAAAATTAGAATTTTTTGAATAAGATGGCTGAAGTAAACCGGTTTGCCTTTTCTTGGCAGGCAATGGACTTTTTAAATATGGAATATATAAAACCGGAACTTTATAAAGCTTAACAACCGAATTCCAACTTGAAAGATTATTGTTTTCTCTGTCAATCGTTGATGTTGTTGAGCTAATCGTTACAAAATCAAAAAATGAGCCAGCTTTCGAGTTATCTTTGACGATTTCTTCATTCGGACATATTGAAAAAATTGATTTTTTTAGCGATGTTTTTTCTTTTGATAAACGCGACATTTTTTTGGAAAATAAGTAAGAGCCGTCTACAAAAAAAACTCGAGCATCAAAAAAATCGCCACTCGAAAAATCATCTTTTATTTCTATTCGCGGGGTTAGAACATAGCCAATTTCAAGATTTTTAATTTTTACATCGCCAAAGGCTTTAATAATTTTGGTGTTCTTGTTGTAGGTTACTTCGTTAGCATAAATTATATTTGATTCCTTGGAAATCTCGACATTGCCCTTAGCATTGATGTCTCCCGTGATTTGATCTCCCGAAACGATGTTCGCCTTTAGGACTGCTGGAAGCTCTGATTTCGTGGTTTTAAAATTGACTAAAGCAAAGGCGTTTGCATATTGAGTTAAAAATATTAACAAAACTGCAAATAAGAAATTCATTAGATTAAAGAAAGTTTTTTTGGTCTAGTTTTTTTAAGCCAAATTGAAATTAACATGCGAGTTAACAAGATGGCTGTAAACATCGAAGACATTATGCCGATTGATAAGGTGACCGCAAATCCTTTTACTGAACCATTGCCAAAAACATAAAGAAAAAATGCCACAATTAATGTTGTTAAATTTGAGTCTAAAATTGTGCGATAAGCTTGGCTGAAGCCTTGCTCAACTGAAGCTAACAATGATTTTTTGGTGGAAAGTTCTTCTTTAATTCTTTCAAAAATCAAGACATTGGCATCAACCGACATACCCATCGTAAGCACTATTCCAGCGATTCCGGGAAGAGTTAAGGTTGCCCCGAGCATTGATAAAAAAGAAATTATGATGGCAATATTTACAAAAAGCGCGATATTGGCGATGAATCCAAAAATTCCATAAAATAAAATCATGAAAATTGCGATTAAAACCAAGCTCATTACAGATGCGATTTTTCCACTTGTGATAGAATCTGACCCGAGAGATGGACCAACGCTTCGCTCTTCAACCACAGTTAATGGCGCTGGTAAAGCTCCCGCTCTTAATAATAAGGCAACCTGCCCCGCTTCTTGAGTTGTGAAGTTGCCGGAAATTACACCGCTCCCCTGATTAATTACGGTGTTTATAACTGGCGCGGTTATAACTTTTCCATCAAGAACTATGGCAAAGATTTTTCCAATATTATCAGTGGTAATTTGTGCAAATTTTCGTGAGCCAAGAGAGTTAAATCTGAAAGCCACTGCGGGCTTGCCTTCGTGATAAGTAGCGCTGGCATCCACCAATAAATCACCACTTAAAATTACTTCTTTATTGAGTAAAAATGAATTTCCAGAATTGTCAAAAACTTGGATTGAGTCGAAGGTTGATGAGGATTCGTTGGAAGCTAAATGAAAAGTCATTTTAGCTGTTTTACCCAAAACTTCTTTTAACTCTTGTGAATTTTGAACGCCCGGCACTTGTAATAAAATTCTTTTATCGCCTTGAGCAATAATCGTAGGCTCTTTCGTACCGTTTTCATCGATTCGGCGACGCACAATTTCTATCGATTGTTTTATTAAATTTTGTTTAATATTTTTTAGTTCGCCATCTGAAAAATAAACTTGGAATTGACCATTTTCTTCTGAGATTTCGACTTGTTTTGATAATTTGCGAATTAATTTTTTAGCATTTTGCTTTTCATCTTCATTGGTAATGTTGAAAACTATTTTATTGTCAACTTTTTCAACTAAAGTACGGATTGATTCTTCGTAAAAAACATTTTTAGTTTCATCTTTTAAAATCTCAACTTGATCTGAAATATAGCTAGCAACATCTATTTCTAAAAGAAGTTGAGAGCCACCTTGTAAATCAAGCCCTAAGTTAACTTTATTGTTGGGAATAATTGATTTTAACTGAGAATTTTTGTTAGCAATTTCATTATTTAATAAAAATGTTGGCAATGAAAAATATATCGCCAACAAGCATAGAGAGCTAATAATGAAGATTTTTAACTTAGAAAATATTAACATTTTTTATAAAAATTTTAGTGTTTTTTTGAGTGTTTCTTGTCGGATTTTTTTTCAGAATGTTTTTCGGAATTTTTATCAGAATGTTTTGAAGATTTTTTATCGTGATTAACAGGTTTTTCAACTTCCGAAACATTATTTTTCAACATTGTTACGACAACTCCTTCGGCAATTTCAACGCCAACTTGATTTTCTTTTTCATGAATTTCGCGAACTATTCCAACGATTCCACTGCTGGTTATAACTTTATTGCCAATTTTTAAACCACTGACCATTTTTTCATGCTCTTTAATTTTTTTGGTTTGTGGACGAATAATTAGAAAATAAAAAATAACAAAAATTAAAATTAGCGGAACAAAGCTTGCCGGAGAAAACTGGCTTTGAGTTGCGCTTTCAGCGCTTTGAGCTAATGCATCAGAAATAAAAAATTGAATCATAAAATTTGTTTTATAGTTATTAATGTTTTAAAATTATTGTGGAATTTAATCGCTTTCTTGCAACATTTTTTTAAGTTTATCTATATTTTCTTGATTTCCAACATTTTCTTGAGTTTTTTTTGTTTCAATGGAATTGGGATCGGGTAATTCTGAAAATTTTGGAGGAATTACCAACGGATTTTTATCGCTTACGGAGCATGAAAATAGAGTAACGGCGATAAAAAATAAAATCAAATATTTCATTTCTTTTTAATAATAAATTCATCAAATAAAACTATGGCGACACCAATAAAAATTGCGCTGTCCGCTAAATTAAATGCCGGCCAATGATAAGAAGCGATGTGAAAATCAAGAAAATCAGTAACGCCACCATTTTGAATACGATCGATTACATTGCCAAAAGCACCGCCAATTATTAATCCAAGAGCAACGGCAAGTTGCTTGCTTTTAACCCGCCATAACCAAATAATCAAAACTGTGGCAATTGAACCTTGAAGAAAAGAGAATAACTCGCGGGCATTTTGTGCCTTATTAAACATGCCAAAGGAAATGCCGTTATTAGCAACATAAACTAGTGAGAAAAAATCGGTAAGTTTTATTTGAGGCTTGGTTGCGTAGTTAGAGCCTCTAAAGTCGTGCAATAAATAAAAAACCTGATCCTTGGTTAATAAATCAAAAAAAATAATAAAACTTGCGAGTAATAGTCCTAAAAAAAATAGACTTTTTGAAAATAAATTTACCATTTTCTAAATGAGAATTGAGATTGTTAATTTTATCTTTTTAAATTAGCATGAGTTTTTTTAAATCAAAGTAAGTTTTAGTAAATTTAAAATATAGTCTATGAAAATTGTTTTTATGGGAACTTCTGATTTCGGAATTCCAACTCTTCAAAAATTATTAGCCTCAAATGATCATGAAATTTTAGCCGTTTTTACTAAAGAGCCATCGATTAGCGGAAGGGGAAATAAAGTGCAAATTTCGCCAATTCATGATTTTGCTAGCAAAAATAATTTAAAAATTTTTACTCCAAAAACATTGCGAGACGCTTCAATTCAAGATGATTTCAAGAATTTAAATCCTGAAATTGCAATTGTAATTTCTTACGGATTAATTCTTCCAAAAGAAATTCTAGATATTCCGAAATTTGGTTGTTTTAATGTGCATCCTTCAAAATTACCGCTCTATCGTGGAAGCGCCCCACTTCAAAGAAGTATTATAAATGGTGAAAAAGAAAGTGCGGTTTGTGTTATAAAAATGGATCAGGGAGTTGATAGCGGAGATATTGTGAATCAAGAAAACTTTGAAATATTTGACAATGAAAATTATCGAGATATTTCCAAAAAAACTGCCGAAATCGGAGCATTTTTAATAAATAAAACTCTTAATCAAATTAGTGATAAATCAATAAAATTTCATAAACAAAGTGATGAATTAGCAACATTTGCTAAAAAAATTGAAAAAAATGAGTGTTTAATTGATTGGAATAAAAGTTGTGAAGAAATATTTAATAAAATTCGTGGTTTAAATGGCAATTTGGATGCGCATTTTAATTATAATAATGAAAAAATAAAAATTTTAGAATGCTCTTTTTCTAAGGATAAAAATATTGATAAAAAATTAATTGGAACAATTTTTGACAAAGATTTTTTAATAGTTTGCGCAGATGGCATAATCAAGCCTAAAACTCTTCAAAAGCAAGGTAAAAATCCTTTGAAAATTCATGAATTCCTGAACGGTTTTAAGGTCGAAATTGGCAAAAATTGTTTTTAAATTTAATTACTTTTTCATCAATTTCTAATCAATTTCTAATCAATTTCTCAGGGGGTTTTAAGGTCGAAATTGGTAAAAATTGTTTTTAAAATAAATTACTTTTTCATCAATTTCTAATCAATTTCTAATCAATTTCTAATCAATTTCTCAGGGGGTTTTAAGGTCGAAATTGGTAAAAATTGTTTTTAAAATAAATTACTTTTTATCGCTAATCATTTTATTTAAAAGCGTATTAATGCGATGCCATTTTTTGATTGGCAAAACCGGAATTCCTGCCATTATTGCCATTGGTTCTATGTCGCGCATTACTCCACTCATGCCGGCAATTTTAACGCCATCACCAATTTTGATATGTCCGCCAACGCTACAATTTCCGCCAATTTGGACATATTTTCCTATTTTGCAACTTCCGGCAACTGCTGTTGAGCCAGCAATAACGGTGCCATAGCCAATTTCAACATTATGAGCAATTTGGCAAAGATTATCAATTTTTACCTCATCTTGAATTATGGTGTTTTCAATCGCTCCGCGATCAACACAGGTATTGGCTCCTATTTCAACATTGTTGCCAATTTCAACGATACCAATTTGAATTATTTTATAATTTTTGCCAGAATTATGAACGAAGCCAAAGCCATCTTGTCCAATTTTGGCGCCATTGAAAATTTGACAATTATTGCCAATAATTGCGCAAGTTATGACGACATTTGAATTAATTATGCAATTAGAGCCTATGACAACGCCATCAAGGATAGAGCTATTCGGAAAAATTATGGAATTGTCGCCGATTTCAACATTTTCACCAATAAAAACATTTGGAGCAATCTCAACATTTTTGCCAATTTTTGCTGAGGCATGAATTAAAGTTTTTGATGCAAAGTCAGGTTTTTTTTGTTGATAAAATTCGCTAACAATTTGAGCGTATGAAAAATATGGATTTTTAGAAACCAAACCAATCATGGTCGGTGAAATTTTTGTGATATTTTTTTCATCAATAAAGCAAAAGCCAGCTTTTGAATTGGAAAATTTATCGACATACTGCCCTGAATTTAAAAAAGAAATATCATTTTTTGTTGCTGATTCGAGAGTTTTTATATCGATAATTTTAGAATTTAAATCGCACTCTTTATGAGGTTTAGCGCCAGTGATTTCAATAATTCGTTCGATTGTTAAGTAATCAAATTTTTTGTTAAAAAATCTTAAATTTATCATTTTTTTAAAAGTTATTTAGTCTCGCTGTGCAATGGGCGATAATATATTTCGGAAATGTAGCGTTTACCTTTTTCTCCGCGCTTTAATTGAATTATAATATCGATGACATTTTTTATGTAAGAGGTTATTTCGGCGGGAGATAATCCGAGACCAGCTTGCATAACCATCATTTTTAATTGCTCAATTGCCATTAATGGAGTGTCGGCGTGAAGCGTTGAAATTGATCCGGGATGCCCTGTATTTATTGCGCGTAAAAAACTAAATGCTTCGGCGCCTCGTAATTCTCCAACGATAATGCGCTCTGGACGCAAGCGTAAACAAGCTTCAATTAAATCTTGTGTAGTAACTTTGGCGCGACCCTGAGCGCCTTTTGATGCCAATAAATGCACTTTATTTTCGTGAGAAGTTAGGTCAATCTCGCGAGCATCTTCGCAGGTTATAAGCCTTTCATGGTGAGGAATTGAAAGAATTACGGCGTTTGTAAAAGTAGTTTTACCAGTCGAAGTTCCGCCAGAAATTATAATATTTTTTTTATAAAGAACTGCTCGCGAAATAAATTCTTTGATTCGATTTAATTGCAATAATTTTCCTAAAATTAACGCGTTTTTATCCTCAATTGCGCCAACTGAAGTGCTATCAAACATCCCCATTTTTTCGTAATCATCGAGCGACCATTTTAAATCCGAAGGTTTACGAATCGACATAACGACATTGCCAGCTTCACAGGCAGGAGGAAATACGACTTGAACACGAAAACCATTGGGCAAAGTTGCTGAAAGCAAAGGCTCTTCCTCGCTAAGTCTTTGTTCGGTCGATTGGGCAATAAGTCTGCCAAGTGATTTTAAATGTTCGACATCAAAATTTGGTAATTCTTCGCGATACATGTCGCCCTTAATCTCAACCCAAGCTTCAAACGGGCGATTAATTGAAATCTCATTAACGCCTTCGCGATCAAAGATTTTTTTTAGTGGCATTAAGAATGAATCGAGAGCGTCGACTGTCATGGTTTAGAATAAATAATAGATTCCAGTAAGAAAAACTTTTCCGTTATTATTTTGAATTTTTTGCGTTAAATTTGCAACTTTTATTTGGCTTGATAAATCGAATATATTTAGTTGGTCACTCTTAAATTTATATTGAGTAATTTCAAAATAAGTTAGCAAATTTTTCTTAATTTTATAATCAACTCCAAAAGAAATTGCGCTATATTTGTTTTTCTGAAAAGAGCTATTAATCGATGTTAAGCTAGTGTTTATAGGGCCAATTTGATAGGCTAAGCCGTTTGTATAATAATATGAATTTTTTAAAGCGTTCGAAGAATTATCACAATTTTGTAATTGTAAATTTTTGGAATAATCATATTCGCAAGAATAATTGCCATTTTTAGCATATAAAGATTTGCCCCAAGAGCCAAAAGAAGATCCTAAAGTGAATCCAAAATAACTCAGGCTCGTGCCAAAATCATAGGAAAATAATTCATTTCTAGCGATGCCATTTTTGGTTTGAGGTTTAGCATATTCGCCAGTTGAAGATGCGGATATGTTTAAGTTATCAAAATCATTCGAATAATTGATTCCGAAGCTTAATAAATTTGTTAATTTAATATCGTTTGCATCGCGCGCAGTTTTGGCTGTAAAACCTTGATTAGAGCTAATTGGAGCATAGCTTGCGCCCAATTGAATTTGATTAATTTTCTTGGTATAATAACTAAATTTTAAAGCGTCTTCAAGTCCTTCATAGCTATCGTCGCGTAATGCTCGAAAATTAGTGCGATTAAAGTCAGAAATTTTAGAATTTAAATTATAAAAATTATCAACATCGCGCGGATAAAATCCTTTGGCATAGCCACCATGACCAATTGGCGATTGTGCCAAAGTTATAAATCGCGGATGTTTAATATTTGTGCAGTCGGGTGATAATATATTTCCATTACAAAGCGTTGAATCTTGATTTAAAATTGGCAAATTAACATATTCTAAATATTTACCATTAATACCGCCCGCCCCTCTTGCAAAGCGTGCTGGACCATATTTCATTTTTTGATTTACGGCAACATAATTACCAAATTCAAATCGTCCTAAATTATTATCAAGATATAAAAAAACTTGATCAAGATTGGGATTTTCATTTTTAGAATTAGTGTTAAAATTGAACTCAAATTTTGAAGTGACACCCAAATAATCAGCGTTATTTAATTTTATGGCACCCTTTGCAAAGACTTGATTATCTAGGCCAATATTGGTATTGCTATCAATATAATTTTTAGAAAAATTATCGGGTAAAATATTTTTTTCATAAATATTTTTTTGATTGGTTTTTGCCAATGAAGAATTTATAATTCCATCGACTTCAAAAGAATAATTTTGATTATTTTGAAAATTTTTTTCAGTTAAATATGGTGATATGCTTTGGGCGCTTGAGCCTTCAAAAACAAGCATTAAAACTGATAATAAATATATAAAAAATGGCATGAAATTTTGATTTAAATTCAATTTTTTTAGTAAATTTATAACATTAAAATAAAATCGCTACATGGTTTATTTACCGCATTGGCCAATTCCGTCAACAATTGGCAAAAAAACTATCGATTACGAAACGGTTTTTGAAAGAGCCAAAATAGTTTTAGAAAGATTAGGAAATCCGCATTTAAAACTTCCGCCCGTCATACATATTGCAGGCACCAATGGTAAAGGTTCAACCGCTTCCTTAATCGCTCAAATTTTTCAATGCCATGGTTATAAAGCTCATCTTTATACCTCCCCTCACCTTCACGATTGCAATGAAAGAATTTTGATTGACGGACAAAAAATTAGCGATCGCGAATTATATGCGACGATGGAAGAAGTCAGATTAAAGGCGCAGGATGTCGATTTAACTTTTATGGAAGCATTTACAATTGGTGCTTTTTTAGCATTTTCTAAAAACCCCGCCGATGTTTTGGTTGTTGAGTGCGGAATGGGTGGAAGAATTGACATAACTAACATAATTTCACAAAAAATTGCCACGGTTCTTACTTCGATTTCGATGGATCATGTCGAATATTTGGGAGACACTATTTTGAAAATTACTCTTGAAAAAGCGCAAATTATACGCGCACAAATTCCTTTGATAGTAGGTCCGCAAGCTAATATCGTAAAAGATTTAATAAAAATTTTAGCTAATGATCAGCAAGCTTTAAGTTATTTTTATGATGAAGATTTTAGTGTTGAAAAAAGTGAAAATGACGGAACTTTTGATTTTTTTTGGCAAAATGAAATACTGCTTCCAAACCTTAGAAAGCCTAACCTCGAGGGCGATCATCAATATTATAATTTTGCTTGTGCAATTGCATGTTGCATGGCGATTAGTAGCAAATTTAATTTTAATTACGAAGGCATAAACCAAGCCGTATCTAGTGTAAAATGGCATAGTCGACTTGAAAAAATTAATAATAATTTAAACAAAATCCTAAAGAATTTACGTAGCGAAATTTGGATTGATGGCGCGCATAATGAGGGCGGAGCATTTATTTTAGCCAATTGGATAAGATCGCAAAGCAACATAAAAAATTTTGTTATTTGCGGATTTAGTCGCGGAAAATGTAAGGTTGAATTTTTAGAAAAGTTTCAAGAAATTGCCGAAATATTTGCGGTAAGAGTTGACGGCGAGCCATACCCAGAAAGCTCAGAGAATATTATCGCAGTTGCTAAAAAGCATGGAATTCATGTAAATAATGGTGAAAATTTGTTAAACGCGATAAATTTAATTGAAAATAAATCCTCGAATGAGCCCTACAGAATTATTATTTGTGGCTCTCTTCATTTGGCGCGTGATGTTCGGCATTTTAATAAATAAATTTTTAGCTCGAATAAACTTCTGAATCTTTTTTATGAGCTATCTCGTGAAGCTCTTTGTTTAAAAAATTAAAGCCTTTATTTTCTTTTTTTGCGATTAAATCATCGATAATTTTTGCCGAGGCCAAAGCGTTGGTCCAGCCAAGAGAGCCATGTCCAGCGTTGATTAATAAATTAGAAAAGTTGCCAAGATCGCCAATTAGTGGAATAGAATTTGGACGAAATGGTCTTAAACCAACCCATTCTTTGGCATTTTTTATATCTCCAAAATCCGCAAAAGTTTTTTGCACATTACTATATAAAAAATTTAAATTTTTCTTGTTAAGCAATAAGTTATTTCCGCTCATTTCAACGGTTCCAGCGACTCTAAAAATATTGCCTAAGCGACTATAAACAATTTTATTTTCATTATCGGTCATTGTGAAATTTGGAGCAATAAATTCTTTATTGCATTTAATCGATAAACTATAGCCTTTAATTGGATAAATTTTTGGTTCAATGCCGATGCCTTTTAGTAAAGAAACTGAAGATGCTCCGAGGGCGTAAACATATTTATCGGCAACTAAAACACCCTTGTTGGTGTTGATTCCGGTAATTTTTTTGTAATTCGTTAAAAGATTTTTAATTTCGCAATCAAAAATAAATTTAACCTCATATTTTTCTTTGCAAATTTTTTCAAGTTCTTGCGTAAATTTATAACAATCGCCACTCGCATCATTTTTGAAAAAAATTCCACCGGCGAGTTTTTTTTCATCATTCAACCGCGTAAGATTTGGCTCTTTTTGTAAGCATTCTTCGGCATTAATAATTTCAATATCACGAGAAATAAAGTTAAATTTT
>Ga0209550_10002451_pt1 | contig 17775 bp, 15 predicted proteins | sample LauGreSuBDMM15SN_2_FD_187567 | JGI IMG/M metagenome (GOLD analysis project Ga0209550, IMG submission 187567) | Freshwater lake microbial communities from Lake Michigan, USA - Su13.BD.MM15.SN (SPAdes) (version 5) | ecosystem: Environmental > Aquatic > Freshwater > Lake | place: Lake Michigan...
CTATTGCCTCGACCTCATCGGCGGCCCGCGCCTCGAAACCAACGAGTCCGCGATGAAGGCCTTCCGTCCGAAATCCTGAGTGCCATGGGCTTTCCAGCCCATGTCAGTCCTCACTTACGCCACCGCACCACCACCGGGTTCGTCGTGCGGGCCGAACAGGGAGCCTGAGTGGCTCCCGTTCGTCGGACCGGCGGCATTCCTGCAGCTCGCGCCGCGCCTCCGCTCACCAGCGCCCTACCGCCCCCGCGGATTCGCCCACTCCACCGGCAGCACCGACGCCGGCCCCACGATATAGACGCGGTAATAGAGCCAGAAAATCACCAACCCCAGCATCAGCAAAAAAAACAGCTCGCCCATGCCACCCCACCTTTGGCGACTGCTCCGCTGCATCCAACTCACCAGCGACCCGATCGCCGGCGCCACCACGAACCCCACCAGCGATCCGCCAAAAATCACCATCCCCATAATGGCCAGCGTCCGCAGCAAAACATCGTCGATCATCTTCGCTTTGTAGCTCACCAACTCGACGCACAGATTGAGCAACAGCAGACAGCACGGGAGCACGTAGTAATGACGGACAACATTCGGATTTTTCATGGCACCAGTTGACTCTCACTGCGACTCGCGCCCACTCAACTCCTTCTTCGGCCCCGCCGAATGTTCAGCAACCAAACCCTCAGGCCAAATCGTCCCTCCATGATCAATTATTCCGCTCCCAATCTCACGGAACACCCGCCCCGCAGTCTGCGCGTGCGCATCGGCGGCTATGCCCACCTCGCTCGCCTCCTCGATAAGGCCCGCGCTGTCATCGCCGGCACAGCCGGCGATTTCCACTACAACTGCCCAATCGATAAACTGTTCTTCACGTTCACCGGCATCACCGAGGACGTCATGCTCGCCGAAATCAAAACCGGCAAAACCGACCTCCAAATTCTAACGTGGGTCAACGAGCGGTCAAAACGCGCGCCGCACGAAGTCATGGCTTGGTCCGCTTGGTTGGAGCAAGTCGGCCCCGGCAGTGCCGAAGGTCACGAGTGGATCGCCAGCGTCATCAAAGGTAACAAGTCCGAGCGCGAAGACATCCGCTCCTTCGCCGACAACCTCGATCTCGACGACTACCACTCCTTCGGCGGCAAAGCCTGATCAATGCAGGGCGGATTCGCTGACCCACCCTGAAAAATCCTTCGCAGCCCCAAGGGGCCGGTCCCCCGACCGGCCCTTTTTTATTGAGCGCCCAAGAGAGGGTCAAAGACCCTGCGCGACGCTGCCCGCCGCGACGCCCTTCCGCTCACAGCTCGGTATACTTGTCCGAACGTCCCTTCGCCTTTTCCACCGGATATTTTTTTGCGTTCGCGATCATCTTCGCCTCGATCGACGCAGCGACATCGAGCCCCGTCGCATTCGCAAACTCCAGCGCATAGACGACGACATCCGCCAATTCGTCCGCAATTTTCTGCCGCTTGACCGCATCTTGCACGAGGGCCTTCGACGCCTCCGGGGTCGCCCAGAGAAAGTGCTCCATCAACTCACCCGCCTCGGCCGCCAGCGCCATACTCAGGTTTTTCGGAGAGTGAAACTGCTCCCAATCCCGCTCGCGCACAAAGGCGAGCACGCGGGTTTTTAGTTCTGCGACGGTGGTGGTGGAATCAGTAAGCTCGGCCATAGGCGGACCATGGGAAACCGCACCGCGCCACGCAATCTTCACCGCCACAAAATAATTTCCGCTTGGCACACCGGCTGCATTAACGATCGTCACCACATTCCAATGACCGCGTCCCTTCAACATCACCGCAGCTCTGCTGGCACTTCGCTCACGAAGGCCCAGCAGACGTGCTGCGTGGCGATGCGAGCGGTTGTCATTTCCCATTGGAATAAACAATCCGCCGCGGGCTTCACCCACTAAACCATCCGTTCCCACGGAATGCGTTTAGTCCCGAAGCCCGGAGGCCCCCCGCCCCCGAGGAAGACGCACCCGTTTTCATTTTTCCTCCCATGCACACGATCATCCACCCGATGGCCTCCAGCACTCGCAGCCAAGCCACCGAGCCGACGTCGCCCGTCGCGTTCCGTCAGCCCAACTACGACTACCAGGAACACCCCGACACGATTACACTCGTCGTCTACGTGCCAGGTGTGGACGCCGCCGGCGTCGAAATCGAAGCCCGCGGCTCCGACCTGACTGTGACGGCAAAAAAGTCCCACTTCGTGCGGGTCAACTGGCAGTCCCTCCATCTGGAAACTGCGCAACGCGACTATCAACTCCGCCTGCGGCTCGGCTCCGGTTTCGACTACACCTCGATGGAGGCCGAAATTCACGACGGCGTTCTCAGCGTGACGCTACCCAAGCGACTCTCCGCCACTGGCCGCGACGCGTCCCCTCAACGTCGCGTCGCAGCGTAAGGGTTCCCTTTCGCGACGACGACGGCGGATCACCGGCGGGGCGGCCGAAGTGACGGCTCCCTCGCCTCATTGCCTCCGCCGCCGACGGGTAAAATTCGCCTCGCGCTCAAACCACAAAAATAAAAAGGCCGCACCTCGAAAAGGTGCGGCCTGAATTTCTTTCGGGCCGGCGCTCGTCGCCGTGCCGCCTCCTCTCATCAGCTGCCGGACTTTTCCGCCTCAGCGAGCGTGATGGTTCGGTAACCGCCGATGGTCTTGAAATAGAGCAACAGGCCCAGGTAGATCAGTGCCATCACGGCCGGAATATAGGAATCAGCCTTGAGCGTCGCACGATCGCCCGCTTGGTCGGCGGCGATGATCGCCTTGTGTGCAGCGGTCTTCTCCTTGGCCTCTTTGGCTTCGGCGAGTTTCTTACCGTCGATCGGCACCGCCTCAAAGACTCCGAGGAATTTGGAAGGCGCCCCGGCTTTCACCTCGGCATACACGGCGGGGCTCGAAGCTTGGAGTGCCTCGGCCGCATATTTGTCTTTACCGAAACCGAGCCCAGGACCGCCGATCAGGCCCGCCGACAACATGCCAACGCCACCCATAATAGAGATGGCCACGGCACCGGTGCGCGGGAAGCGGTCGGACGCAACCGCCAACATCGTCGGCCAGAAAAACGTCTTGCCGATGGCGTAGATCGTGAGGGCGACGAATGCCATCCCCACGGTTTGCACGCCGCTCGTCATTTGCAGGCCAACACAGGCCAAAACGGAGCAGACCAGCAACAGCGCCACCGGCGAAAGACCGAGCTTGGTCTCGATAAAGTGAGCGCAGAAGCGGAGGCTGAACATCACTGTCGAGGTCCAGATGAGCAGCCATTTACCCTGCTCGGATGAGAACATATTGCCGGTGATATTCGCAATCCAGCCGTCGGTGCCCAGCTCGACCGCGCCCACGAGGGCGTGCGTGAGGAACAACACGAAAAGCACGACTGAACCGATGGAGAATTTGGTCAGCACGCCAACCCCAATCAACAAGGCCAAGCCAACCCCGTAGCCCACCGACTCCGGGAAACTCGCCATGCCAAACAGCGAAGCCAGCGGTCCGGAGACAAACATGCTCAGAAGATAGCAGGCGACAGCGGCCCCGATGAGGCCCACATCCTTGAGCATCTCGCCCAAGTTCGCACCCTTCTGTGACGCTTCCGATTTCGGCATGTGCTGCCCGAGGAACATGAAACCGTAAATGACCGTCGGCACGAGATAGAGGGCGAGTTGCACCTTCCAATGGACGTTCATCTTATCGTCCAGCACCCAGCCGACAGCGGCACCAGCCACAATACCAGCCGGCCAACTGGCGTGAAGGATATTGAGAAAGTGCGTACGGTTCTTCGGGAAGAGCGTCGCCACGAGCGGATTCGCGACGGCTTCCAGCGTCCCGTTGGCAAAGGCAAAGATAAACATGCCGATGGTCAGCATCTGGTAGGCGTTCGCCGGGGTGTTCGCCATAAACGTGACCACCGCCGACAACACGTGCAGCGCAAACGCCGCGATCACCAGCTTGCTGTAGCCGATTTTGTCGCAGATGACTCCGCCGATAATAATACCGAAGCAAAAGCCGGTGAATCCAGCGCCGCCGATGGCTCCCAGTTGCGTGGCGGTGAAGCCAAACTCGGAGCCCCAGTTGTCGAAAATACCGCCGCGAATGCCGAAGCCCATGCCGGCGGCGAAGATTGCCATGAAGCCAGCCCAAAGGAGGCGTTTGGCGTTGGGCGCGATGCCCTCATTGCTGACGTGTTCGTTGCTCATAGATGTGGATTAGCGTGGGTTGATGTGGGGGAGAAAATCGCTCTACGCCCCCCGCATGGCACGAGCGATCCCTCGCAAAAGCGAGTGATCCAAGCCGGGTGGCGGGGTGCGTTGCAGTGGGGCGGAAGGCAATCGTCAGCGAAGTTGAGCGGCGGGCCCGCGCTCGGCAAGGGCACAGTTTAGCTGATCTTTGCAACGTGTGTCTTAGAGCGGCCGATGCCGTCGACAGCCGAGCGCCGGGAGCCGAGATTAAAACCAAAGGGCAAAGCGTGTTTCAGCCGGGTGCTCGCGTGTCTGAGCCCTCAGCCCTCAGCTGAATGCCTGGCTTGCACCACGCATAATCTGTGAGGCGGACGCGCCGATGCATCCCCTCGATCAAACCGCCCCTCACCATACCCCGATAAACCACCCTTGTCATATCTTCCGCCTCCGCGCCACTCCGACCCAGCGCAATAGCGAGACGATCCCATCCAAACCACCTCGGCTGTGCATATCAACCGACCCGTCTTCCGCGCGCCCTCCCGCCCCCACCCAACATCGGTTCAGCAGCGATCGACCGTTCTTCATAAATTTCCAAGCCAAAGACCGGCACGAGCGTGACTCCACCTGACGAAATACTTTTCTGTCGAAACCGCCGGCACTCATGAGCCGCTCCGCGGTCCAACTGCGCCAGATGCACCGCCCTATTCCCTTCATCCGTCCATCGATGTCCACCGCACCGCTCGCTTGGGTGACCGTGACTTCGCGCGCCGACGTCTGCTGGAACCAGCCCGACCGGCACTTCTTCAAGGCCCCGCCGCTCCAGGTGCTTCCTCCTTTGAGCGACGTCGCCGCCCTCGCCGTCGAACGCCGCCGCAAGCTGCCCGCCTTCTAGTTAAGTGCTCCCCTCAGGCCGGTCGCAAAACGGGCCTGCGTTTTTTCCACGCTTGGCGCACCGCACCCCGCAGTTTCAGAGTGTCCCGCCTTGATGTCGCTGTCCCCGTCTCAACTCACCGCTCTGCGCTCCCTGCTCGACCGCATCATCCCGGCGGACGATTTTCCCGGGGCTCTGGCCGCCGGCACCGACACCTACGTTCTCCGCCACTTGCTGGGCGACTGCACCGCGGAAGCACACGTCCTCCTCCTCGGCTTAAGCCAACTCGACGCCGAAACCGTCGCCCGCCACGGCCCTTATCAGACGTTCGCCACGCTCCTTCCGACGCAGCAAGACGCGCTCCTCGCCGACCTCGCAGCCGCTCGACCGATGACCCCATGGCCGCCCCAACTGCCTGCCGCCCCGTGGTTCCATCGCCTCGTTGAGCTCGCCCACGAAGGTTTTTACGCCGATCCCGCCAACGGCGGTAACCGCGACGCTGCTTCGTGGGGAATGCTTGGATACGCACCCCGCACCACCCCAGAACGTGCGGCCCCATGACCTCGGACCACGACGTTATCATCGTCGGGGCCGGTCTCGCCGGCGGCATTTTAGCCGGGGTGCTCGCCGAGGGCGGGCGCCGCGTGTTACTCCTCGAACGCGGTCGCGCCCTCGCCTACTCCGATATTCCCAGCGACCATCTCCGCAACCATCGCCTGACGCTCTACGGCGACAATACCACACCCGACCCCGCCGGGCATCCACGGGTCTTCATCGACGGCGCGGGCGTCCCACACACCGTGCTCCCCCACGACGCACGCTATCAACTCAACGCGTTCACCGTCGGCGGTGGTGCGCGCGTGTGGGGCATGCAAGCGTGGCGCTTTCACCCCGACGATTTCCGCATGGCCACGCGTTACGGCGTGCCCGACGGCAGCTCCCTCGCTGACTGGCCGATTGGCTACGCTGACCTCGCCCCCTTCTACGAGCGCGCCGAGCACGAAATCGGCGTCGCCGGCGATCACGCCGGCACCACCCATGCCCCGCGGGCCCGTGATTTCCCGCTGCCGCCCGTCCCGCGTTCGCCGTCAGCCGAGTGGCTAGCCCGCGGGGCCGATCGCCTCGGCTGGCGCACGTTTACGCCTCCGCTCGCCGTCAACACCCGCCCCTACCTCGGCCGCGGCGCCTGTATCCAGTGCGCCCAGTGCATTGGCTTCGCCTGCCCCACCGATGCGAAAAATGGCTCGCACAACACCCTTCTCCCCCGCGCCCTCGCCTCCCGCCGTTGCACCCTCGTCACCCGCGCGCACGCGTCACGGATTCTCACTGACGGCTTCGGCCAGGCCATCGGCGTCGAATATTTCGCGCCGACCACGACCGACTCCGCGACGCTGGAGCGCCGCACCGCTCGCGCTCGCACGATCATCGTTTCCAGCGGAGCCATCGAGTCCGCGCGCCTGCTGCTGCTCTCCGCGTCTCCCCTGCAGCCCCACGGCTTGGGCAACCACAGCGACCACCTCGGCCGCCATGTCCAAGGCCACGCTTATCCCATCGCCTACGGCCTCCTCCCGCCCGACGTCGAATCGTCCCTCCTCGGCCCCGGCGTCTCCGTCGCCACGACGCAATTTAATCACGGCAACCCCGGCATCATCGGTGGTGCGATGCTCGCCAACGACTTCGTCAAACTCCCGCTCATCTTTTGGCGACAATCGCTGCCTCCCGACACGCCGCGCTGGGGGCTCGCCAACAAACGCGCCATGCGCGACCTCTTCCGCCGCGGCATCGATGTGCGCGGTCCGGTGCAGGAAATCCCCTCGCCCGATTCCCGCGTCACGCTCGACCCCGCAGTGCGCGACACCTTCGGCCTCCCCGTCGCCCGCCTCAGCGGGACGACGCACCCCGAGACCGTTCGCACCGCTGAGTTCATCCGCGCACGCGCCGAGGAGTGGCTGCGCGCCAGCGGTGCCGAGCGCCTCTGGAGCTGGCCCGCAGAAAAGAAATTCAGCGCCGGCCAACACCAAGCGGGCACCTGCCGGATGAGTGCCGATCCCCGCGACGGCGTGACGGATCCGTTCGGCCGCGTGCACGGCCACGATCGCCTCTTCGTCTGCGACGGCTCGCTCCACGTCACCAACGGCGGCTTCAACCCCGCGCTCACTATCATGGCGCTCGCCTTCCGCACCGCAGAACACCTCCTCGCCTCTCCGTAAACGACCGCGCGCGCCCCATCAACGTCGGGTCATAAATTCAGGTGCGAGTTAACCAAGCGCACGCTCGATCCGCCCCAACTCACTCACCCGCGCGCGCCGAATCGTCCGCGGCTCCACTGCGCCCACGAGCTCCAGCGAGCCACGCGTCACTCATCCAATTCCACGTTCCAATACGCGACGTCGAGAAAGTCTTTCCACACTTCGTGGTGCTGCCGGTTGCCGAGCACGAGCGAGATCACCGGGCGCCACTTCGGCTTCACGGGCTTCCGGATCAACCGCATGTGCGCCTCGTGCGGCAGACGGTTAGCCTTGCGCGAATTACACTTGATGCACGAGCACACGATATTTTCCCACGTCGTTTTACCGCCATTGGCGCGTGGAATCACGTGATCCAAATTGAGCTGTTCGCGGGGCAAAATGCGCGAGCAATACTGACACGTAATCTTGTCCCGCTCGAAGACATTGTTGCGCGTCAGTTTTAATTCCTTGCACGGCAGACGGTCGAAAAATGAGAGCAGGATCACCCGCGGCAACCGGATCACACGGTTCGGCGTGTGCACGGCCTCGAGGGGAACCAGCGGCGGATTGGCGACCGAGAAATCCATCCAATCCAGCAACGCATACGTCCGGAAATCGTCGTCGTGGTGATGCACCACTTGCGCATGGCCCCGCGCCAACAGTCCAAAAGCGCGCCGAGCGCCAATGACATTTACCGCCTGCCAGAGGCGGTTTAAGACCAAGACCGACTGATCAAGGGCGACATCCACGGAGTGAGGGCAATAGTGGCGCCCGCCCCGCACTGTCAAGGTCTCGGGCCGCTGTCACGGCAACGTTGCAACAGTGCCCACCCGCTTTCACGACGACTCCGAACGGAGGAGCGCTTTCCCCAGCGCCCATCCCCGGCGGTTGGAAAACCGCCGCTCCGCTCTCGCTCAGTCCGCGGCCTTCGCATGTTCCGGCCCCGCCATCGCTGGCTCCAATGACACTCCTTTGAGCATAATCCGCCCGAGCTTTCCCACGATCAGCTGCGCCTCCGCCTCCGCGACATCCACGAGCGTGTGCCGTTGGTGAATGTCCATCGCGCCGACGACGTTGGCCGGCAGGCGCGTAACCCCCGCAATTTTGCCCACAATGTCCGCCGGCGTCACCAACTGCTTACGGCCAACGTTGAGGAAAATCGTTTTCATGCCCGGCTCGCGTCCCGTGCGCGCCGGACGTTCGTATTTGGATTTGCGCGCCGGTGCCTCCGCCGACTCTTCAAAATCCGGGGCCGCGGGCGCCGGGGCCGCGATGGCCGCCAGCACGTCCGTCCGCTCCGCCACTTCGGGGAGGGGAGCAGCCTGCACCGCTTTCGGTTTCACATAAGCCACCGGCTTCGCCCACACCGGCGCCGGCTTCACACTCTTGGGCACCGCAGTTGCCGCCACCAGCGCCGGTTTCACGACCGGCGCAGGGGCGCTCGCACCGCCAAAAGCCGGTTTCACTGGCGCTGCGGGCGACTTCGCCGGTCCTGAGGACGCCCCGCCCGTCGCTCCCTGCAACATACTAATGAGGGCCGAACAGATGTCGGTGCTCGCGTAGCCTTGATCGAGGAGCCGGTCGATCATCCGGTCATGCGGCTTGAATTTTTTCTCATCTAGCGTCGCGCGAATCTTTTCGAAGAACACACTCGTGCGCGCCTCGTCCACTTCGTCCATGGACGGGATCTTGCCGCGGCGGATATCGAGCTTCGCCCAACGCACCATGCTCTGGAGTTTGTAGATCTCTTGTCCGCTCACAAAGGTGAACGCTTGGCCCTTGCGGCCCGCTCGTCCCGTGCGGCCGATGCGATGCGTGTAGTCTTCCGCGTCATTCGGCAGGTCGAAGTTGAACACCACTTCAAGGTCATCGACGTCGAGCCCGCGTGCCGCCACATCGGTCGCCACAAGAAACTCGAAGCCTCGCCGACGAAATTTGTCCATCACGCGGTCACGCTGCGCCTGGGAAATATCCCCGTGCAAACGGTCCGTCATGTAGCCCCGCGCGTGCAGGTGCTCATCCAGGTCGTCCACCATGATCTTGGTGCTGCAAAAAATAATGCCATAGCGGAAATCATTCACGTCGATCAAGCGCGTGAGCGCCTCGATCTTCGAACGCCGGTCCACTTCGAAATACGTCTGCTCGACCTGCGGCGCATTCTGCGCGACCGAGTCGATCTTGATCCACGCCGGATCTTTCGAATATCGGCCGATCAGATCCTGAATCGCCCGCGGAATCGTCGCCGAGAAAAACAATAGCTGCCGCGTCGCCGGTACCGATTTCAAGATGTGCTCGATGTCGTCGCGGAAGCCCATGTCGAGCATGCGATCCGTCTCGTCGAGAATCACGATCTTCAGTTTATCCAGCTTCATCGAGCCGCGCTCCATGTGGTCCATCACGCGACCCGGCGTCCCGATCACCACCTGCGCGCCCGCATCCAGCGCCCGAAACTGCCGCTCGTAGCTCTGCCCGCCGTAAATCGGCACGCCCATCACCCCGCGCTTGAACAAGGCGATTTTACCAGTCTCCTCCGCGACTTGCACCGCAAGTTCACGCGTCGGACATAAGATCAGCACCTGCACGGCACGGATCTTCGGATCCACTTTTTCAATCGCCGGAATCGCAAACGCGACCGTCTTGCCCGACCCGGTCGACGACTGGCCTACCACATCGCGCCCCGCCATAATCGTCGGTATGACAGCCGACTGAATCGGCGAAGCTTCCTCGAATCCCATCTTGTCGACGGCCTTCAGGATGTCGGCCGATAAGCCCAATTCAGTGAAACGAAGTTTTTCCATACCTCACCGTGCGCGACCGCTCTGCAAAAGGAGAGACAAAACCGCTGCCGGGCCCATCGCCGCGGCTTCCGTTGCCCCTTCGATCGACTCATGGCGAGGCCGCTGCGCACAGTTTTTCCTCGGCAACCGTGGTCTTCTCGCCCTGATTTGCGCACCTTCGGCAGCCTGCATTCGCCAGCCGGTGCGCCATCCCTTTCAGTCCGGCCGTATCCGCTCCGCTTCCTATTTCATCCCCCTCACCTCATGTCGCATCCTCAGCCCACGCCCCTCACTCGCCGCGCCGTGCTCCAGCGCGGGCTCGCCGGCATCTTCGCCTACGCCGTCTCCCCGAATATTTTCCCGTCCTCGCTCTTCGGTAAAAACGCGCCCAGCAACCGCCTCACCGTCGGCCTCGTAGGCAACGGCCTCATCTGCAACGCTCACATCGGCACGCTGCTCGGCCGTGACGACTGCCGCATCCTCGCCGTGTCCGATGTCTGGCGCAGCAAGGCCGTCAAAGTCCGCGACCGCATCGAAAAATCCTACGCCGCCGACCAAGACAAGGGGACCTACAAGGGCGTGGATATCTACGCGAAGTTCGAGGACCTCATCGCCCGTGACGATATCGACGTCGTCTTCGTGACCACTCCCGATCACTGGCACGCCCCCGTGGCCCGCGCCGCGATGCTCGCCGGCAAGGACGTTTACGTCGAAAAACCCATCACGCTCACGTTGCGTGAGGGCCGCATGCTCGTCGACACCGCCCGCCAACACGGCCGGATTTTCCAGTCCGGTATGCAGCAACGCTCCAACGTCTCTTTTCGCCGAGCCGCCGAGCTCGTCCGCAACGGCCTCATCGGCGACATCACCCGTGTCCGCACCCGCCTCGGCGAGTTTCCTCCCGCTGCCGCGTTGCCCGCCCAGCCCATCCCGCCCGACCTCGACTATGATCGCTGGCTCGGCCCCACCCCGTGGCGGCCGTACAACGAGAAACGCATCCTCGGTAACTACGGTGGCGGCTGGCGCTGCTTTCTCGAGTACGGCGCGCGCAAAAACGGCGACTGGGGCGCACATCACTTTGACATCATTCAATGGGCGCTCGGCATGGATGACTCCGGCCCCGTGCAGTTCATCCCCAAGGGCTTTGAGGGCGCTCCCTATCAGACCCACATTTACGCCAACGGTGTCCGCGTGGAACGTTTCGAGGACGGGCAAAAATTCATGATCGAGTTCACCGGGACCAAGGGAACCATCGGCGTCTCCCGCGGCGACGAGTTTGAAACCACCCCGTCCTCCCTCGCCAGCCGCCGGCTACGCAGCGAGGAGATCCACCTCTACGCCAGCGACAGCCACCACAGCGACTTCTTCTCCTGCGTGCGGACGCGCCAGCGCCCCATCACCGATGTCGAAATCGGCCACCGCACCGCCAGCGTGTGTCACCTCTCCGGCATCGCCGAAAGTCTCGGACGCCCCATTCAGTGGGATCCGGCCAAGGAAGAAATCATTGGCGACCCCATGGCCGCCAGTCTCCTCGACCGTCCCCGCCGCGCACCCTACGCGCTCCTCTGAACGCCACCTCAACGAACCACCCATGCGCATCCCATTTTCCGATCACCCTTCCGTCCTGATCGGCGCGTCCCTCGCACTCTTCACCGCCGGCTGTAACACCAGCCCGACCGCCCCGACGGCCTCGGCAACGACCGCCAGCGAACCCGCTCTGCGCGTCACCACTATTCCCTTACAGGACTTGGACTACTCGGGAGACCAATCCGCCCTGGCCGCCCTCGACCGCGACCTCAACGCCGCTCGCACCGACCTCCCGAAACTCGCCGCGATCGAGGCGCGCCTCGTTGCCCTCCTCCGTCGCACCGACGCTTCAATCGCGGCCCGTCAAGCCGCCTGTCAGCGCCTCGGCACCGTCTGGGCCGCCACCGGTGCGCCCAGCGCCAGTGCCCTCGAGCTGTTCAAGGCCATGCTGGTTGACGACCGCGAAACCGACATCGCCCGTCTCACCCTCGAGCGCACCCCCGGTGCCGCCGTTGATACCTTGCTCGTCGACGCCGCAGGCAAGACCACCGGTCGTATCCGCCTCGGCATTATCCAAACACTCACCGCCCGCGCCCCTGTCTCCGCCGTCGCCACCCTCGCCGCCCTCCTCGGCGACCAAGACCCCGCCACCGCCAAAGCCAGCGCCACCGCCCTCGGTCAGATTGGTAATGCCGCCGCACTGGCCGCACTCCGCTCCGCACCCGCGACCGTCCCCGGCCTATTCGAAGCCAAACTCACCCTCGCGCGGACGTTGCCCACCGCCGAATGCGTCGCCCTCCTCACCGAACTCCAGGGCGACACCCGCGCAGCCCCGCATCAACGCGCCAGCGCACTCCGCGGCCTCCTCGATCTCGAACCCTCCTCAGCCGTCCCGCGCATCATCGCCGTTCTCGCCGGCACCGATTGGACACCCAAACAGGTCGTCCTCGAAGCGATCTTCAGCTCCCGCGCATCGGGCCTCACCGCAGCACTCGCCGCCCAACTCCCTAAGTGGGACGTGCCGACCCAGGCCGCCGTGATCACCGCTTTGGCCCGCCGGCCGGATGCCACCATCACCGCCGCGATCGTCGCCGCGACCCGACACACCGCCGCCACCGTGCGCACCGCTGCGATCAACGCCCTCGGCGACCTGCCCGGCGATACGTCGCTCGTGACCCTCCTCGCCACGCTCGGCTCCAGCGACAACTTCGACGACGCCAAGCTCGCCCGCGCCAGCCTCGCCCGCCTCCACGGCCCCGGCGTCTCCGCGGCCGTCCTCGCCGGCGCTGAAAAAGGACCGGCCCAAAAACGCGCCCTCTTCATCGAGCAAATCGCCTCGCGTAATCTCACTGAAGGTCTGCCCTTCTTGCACCAAAGCCGCCAAGACCCCGACGCCACCATCCGCACCGCCGCCGTCGGCTCCCTCGGTGAACTCGCCCCCGTTTCCGACCAAGGTCTCCTCATCGAGTGGGCCGCCGGTGCCACCGACTCCACGGAGCAGACCCGCGCTCTGCGCTCCCTCGTCAGCGTCACGCTCCGCAATCCGGATACGGCCAAGCGCGCCCTCCCGATTTACGTCGCGCTGGAAAAAGCCGCGCCCGCCACAGTCGTTGGACTCCTCCCCGTGCTCGGTCGTCTCGGCGGCACAGAAAGCGCCGAATGCGCGGCCCGCCTCGCTCTCAGCGCCAACGCCACCGTCGCCGACGCCGCCGCCTCCGCCCTCGCCCGCTGGCCCGACCGTTCCGCCCAACCGTCGCTCGTCATGGTCGCCGCAAAAGCCACGGTCGCCTCCGCCCGCTCCGCGGCGAATCAAGCTGCGTTCCGATACTTCGAGCGTACTCGCGAAGTCTGGACGGCCGCAGAGTCCTCCCTCGTGACCCAACTGCTCGGCGCGACCACCGACGCTGCCGCCCGCAAAAAACTCGTGATCCTGCTCAATCGCGCCGCCGACAAACCCGCCCTCGCCCTCGTCGAAAAACTCCAGTCCGAGCCTGCCCTCACCACAGCCGCGAACACCGCCGCCCAGTGCATCGCGGCCAACCTCGCCGGCCCGCCCCAGGTGCGCGCCTCTGACAGCGAGAGCTCGGCCAAAAATCTCTTCGACGGCAGAACCGCGACCCAATGGCGCGGACCCGTGACTCCCGGTCAATGGGTCGAGATCGATTTCAAACAAGCCCGCCCGCTGCATCGCCTCACCCTCGACCAAACCGGCCGCACCGGTGAATTCCCCGAGCGCTACGAAGTGTTCGTCACCGACGATCTCGCAAAACCAGGCAACGTCCTCGTCTCCGGCGCCGGGAAAGCCAACCGCACGATCATCGACCTGCCCGAAGGCACCCGCGGCCGCTACGTGACCATTAAAAACACCGCCGAGCGCGTCGACTCGATGTGGTCGATCAGCGAACTGTTCGTCGACTAACCTGCGCTCGCTAGCCCGCTGCTACTTTCGGAGGTGGGTCAGCGCGCAGCGAGTGGGTCGGGGGCCGAGCCATCACCTGAGTCCACTCACGCTGGGCTCGCCGGAGGCCACCCGGAACTTCCGTCGATTCACGTTCCTCTCCCCAACGCGCTCCCTCCTCATGATCGGTCCGTATTCAGTTTTCAACCTCACCCACGGAAACGCGACCACCCACCGCGCCGTCCGTTTCGCGGCGATCTTCGTCCTCGCACTAACGTCTGGCGGCGCAGCCGTCGCGCCAACCTCCGCCGTGCTCCGTCCAACCGAGGGCACTACGGACTACGGACCTCCCCGCGGGACGCTCGTGATCGCCGGCGGAGGCGATCTGCGCGACACCGGCATCGTGGAGCGTTTCATCGCTCGCGCCGGAGGAGCGAACGCCAAAATCGTGATCGTACCGACCGCCGGTGGTAATCGGCACAGCGATGGGCAGCTCATCGCCTACTCGGACGACTCCATGCTCGCGACGTGGCGACGGCAATATGGCCTCACCCGTGTCACCCTGTTGCATACCCACGATCCCCAGATCGCCGACACCGCGGACTTCACCCAACCACTGCGCGAGGCCAGCGGCGTGTGGTTTAACGGCGGCCGACAATGGAACCTCGTAGACTCCTATGCGAACACGCTCACCGCTCGGGAATTTCACGCCGTGTTGGCGCGGGGTGGCGTGATCGGCGGCTCTTCGGCCGGAGCGACGATTCAGGGCGACTACCTCGTGCGCGGAGCAGTGGCCGGCCCGAGCATTATGATGGCCCCTGAGCCCGAGCATCAACACGGCTTCGCCTTCCTCCGCCGCTCCGCTATTGATCAACACGTCGATACCCGCAACCGCTGGGATGACCTCATCCCCGTCATCAAAAAATTTCCCGCCATGATCGGCCTCGGTCTTTCCGAAGCCACCGCCATCATCGTCACCCAGGACCGGTTTGAAGTCATCGGCAAGGGGCTGGTCGCCATTCACGACAATACCCGTGCTCCCGTGTCCTCAGAAAAGCCCTACATCCTCCTCGCCGCTGGCGACCAGTTCGACTTGAAAACTCGCACGACCGAAAAAGCGGCATCCCAGACCCCGCCGGCGGTCACCCCGGCCCCGCGCAGGGAGCAATAGCCCGGCCAGCCTCGGCCAAACGTTGCCCTGCCACCACGCGCGGGCTTTCGCGAGAGGCGCGACAGTCGCAGCGCGCATCCGTCACCGCCCAGACCTCGCGAGAGCGCCGCCAATGATGGGTTCGTCCTGCGCTGGCGGGTGCGGAAATTCAGCACTCTCCCCCGGTGCTCCTGGGCCGAAGAGCATCGCCTTCGGCCCGCGCGTCGCGCCCACGCCTCACTGCAAATACTTCGCCAGCCACGCGTGGACTTCGCCAAACCAAAACCGGCTGTTCTCCCCGCGGAGAATCCAGTGATTTTCCTCCGGAAACGTGATCAGCTTGCTCGGCACTTGGAGGCGCTGAAGATACGTCCAGTTCTCCAGTGAGTTGTTCAGCGGCACGCGGAAATCTTGTTCGCCCACCGTCACCAGCATCGGCGTCACCCAACCCGTGCCCTTCGCGTGGTTGCCCACGTAGCTCGTCGGGCTCTGCTCGCGCCAGACCGGATTCTGCTCCCAGACCGGCCCTCCGTTCCCCACCTCACGATGATAAATACTGTCGCTCGTTGACCATTGCGTCGAGTGCGTCACGAGACCGGCGTGTGAGATCAGGCACTTGTAGCGCGTCGTGGTCGCTTCCATCCAGTTCGCCAGATGGCCGCCGTAGCTCGCCCCGGCAGCCGCCTGCCGCGAACCGTCAATAAACGCATACCGCCTAATCGCCTCGTCGGCCCCTTGATTGATCTCGTCACCCGGCGTCTTGAGCGGATCCAGTTGAATCGCTTGCCCAAATGCTTCCGTGTAGCCCGACGAGCCCGAATAATTCGTCAGGACGAGCACGTAGCCCGGCGCCGCGAGCAGGTGGTAGTTCCAACGCAGCCCCCAGGTGTCTTTGAACTGCGGGGCCGGGCCGCCGTGCATCACGACGAGCAACGGATATTTTTTCTTCGCGCCAAAACCCGCCGGCTTGACCAGCAGGTTGGCAATCGGCCGCCCTTTCGCACTCGTAAACTGAAACCGCTCCATCGCCGGCAAATCGAGTTGCGCCACCTTGGCATCGTTGAAGTGCGTGAGAACCTGATACGAACTTGCCGCCACATCAAGGCGCGCCACCTCGGGCGGTCGCGCCGCGCTATCGACATTCGCCACCAGCACCTCACCACCCCGGGCCAGCCCACTCACGCAGCCATCCTTCGGCACGTCCCACGCCTTGACCGCGCCTCCCGTCATCGGCACGGAAAATAACTTTGTCTGGTCGCCCGCTTCAGCCGTGAAAAACACCGTCCGGCTGTCGGCACTCGCGACAAATTTTACCACCGATAAATCCAACTTCTCGGTCAGCGCGACCCGCCGGTTCCCGTCAAACGGCCACGGATACGCCACCACGCGCTGGTGATGGTACGTCTTCCCGTCGCCCCCTTTTCTGTGGCCCGCGAGGAGTCCTTTGCCGTCCGGCTGAAATACCGGATCGTCGAAACTGTCTGGGCCGTCCGTCAACTGCGTCGGCTCGCCACCGCTCAGGGCCACCGAGAACAAGTGCGTGGGCGTCGGCGCATAGGCCGCCCGGTCGCGCGTCGTGCGCGCAACAAACACCACGCCTTTCCCATCGGGCATCCACGTTGCCGGCAACGTCTCGCCCGTCTCGCCTTCGGTGCCGCCGAAACCTCGCAGCGCAGCCAGCTTCGTGCCCGCCAACACATCGCGCGCCTTCGCTCCAGCCTTCGCCTCCTGCACAAAGAGATGCGCCTGCTTCTCGTCGAGCCAACGGTCCCAATACTTGATCGGAAATCCCTCATAGACGCGCGCGTTGTATTTCCGATTCTTCACCGCCTTCGCCGCTTGCTTGTTCGCTTCGTCGTCGGCGGTACCGGGAAACACTTCGCTCACAAAAAGAATCTGCTGCCCGTCCGGACTCCACTGCGGCGCCCGCGCGCCCGTCGAGAGGGATGTCACGCGCTCCGCTTCCCCGCCGCGCAGCACATCGAGCACGTAGATCTGCGCCACCTCGTCGCCGTCACGTTTCGAAGAAAACGCGACCCGCGTCGCGTCCGGGCTCCACACCGCCCCACTCTCGGACGCCTTCGTCTGCGTGAGCTGCCGCGCCGGCGCGCTGCCGTCGAGTGGCACGAGCCACAAATCCGCCGACGTGTCCTTCGCCTCGTAAGCCGGCTGCGTCACCGAAAATGCCGCCCACTTCCCGTCCGGACTCGGCACCGGCGCGCCCACACGCGACATCAGCCAAAGGTCTTCATGCGTAATCGCCCTTTTGGCGGACTCCGCGGCCGACAAAATCACCGTGGCCAAACCCAAAACGACAAACGAACCGATTCGATATTTCATCCCCCATCCTTTTTCACCCCCGCCGCGCAGGCAAGATCCCGCTCACGAAAACATCTCCGAAGAAAACGCTCCAAAAAAACCTCTCTTTTACCGCTCCTCCCCGCCCATTCGCGGCGCTCCCGCCGTACCTTCGTGGCGACTGCACACTCACCGTCCGGGCCGTTGCCGCCACCGCACGCCTCGCATCGATTGACCAGCCCTGCATGACTATCCGTCTTCGTCCGCCCAACGCCCACCGCTCCCGAAAAGCCGATTGCACCCCAACCCTTCCCGCCCCTGAATCTTTCGCACCGCATCCCACGTCCTCCC
>Ga0209550_10002452_pt1 | contig 17775 bp, 15 predicted proteins | sample LauGreSuBDMM15SN_2_FD_187567 | JGI IMG/M metagenome (GOLD analysis project Ga0209550, IMG submission 187567) | Freshwater lake microbial communities from Lake Michigan, USA - Su13.BD.MM15.SN (SPAdes) (version 5) | ecosystem: Environmental > Aquatic > Freshwater > Lake | place: Lake Michigan...
TTAAACATTTTTCTTAAAAGAAAACCCGCTTACTCTAGGTAAGTAGAGATAAGCGGGCAAGTTTTTTGCTCTTTATAGAATTATTTTTTTTCTTGAAGATAGAATACTATCTATAATACCATACTCGATAGCTGATTTAGCATCAAATATTTTATCTCTAGATAGATCTTTGGCGATAGTTTTATTACTTTGACCGGTATGCTTTGCGAGCATCTGCTCTTGTAACTCTTTAATCCTCATAATTTCTTTGGCCTGGATCGCTATATCTGAACCTTGACCCTGCCCCTCGCTTGAGGGTTGGTGAAGTAGGATTCGTGAATTTGCTAGAGCAAATCTTTTGCCAGGTGTGCCAGCAGTTAGCAGTACGGCTGCGGCTGAAGCAGCTTGACCGAGACATATTGTCATTACATCAGGCCTAATAAATTGCATTGTATCATAAATTGCAGTTAAAGCGGTAAAAGAGCCACCTGGAGAGTTTATATATATAGAGATATCTCTATCTGAGTCCATCGATTCAAGAGTTAGGAGCTGAGCCATTACATCATTGGCTACAGTATCGTCAATTCCAGTACCCAAGAATATAATGCGCTCTTCAAATAATTTTGTATATGGATCTAAGGTTTTATAGCCATAACTTGTTTTTTCTTGTATGGTGGGCAATACGTAGCGCATACTGTTTGAGTTTTCTTGATTCATATTACTTTCCTTCCTTGATATTTGTAATTTGCGTCGATGAGGATACTACGTGATCTACAAATCCATACTCTAGGGCCTGCTCTGCGGTAAACCACCTATCACGGTCTGAATCATTTTCAATTGTTCTTGGTTTCTGCCCTGTGTGGAAAGCGATTAGATCAGCCATTTTCTTCTTAGTATGTTCCATCTGTTCGGCTTGGATTTGGATATCGGTTGCTGTTCCCCCAACACCTCCTGATGGTTGGTGCATCATAATCTTTGAGTTTGGTAGAGCGTATCTCTTTCCGGCAGTTCCTGCACAGAGGAGAAATTGCCCCATGGAAGCGGCTAGGCCCATTGCCACTGTAGTAACGTCATTAGAGATAAACTGCATTACATCATAAATAGCCATACCTGCTGAGATTGAGCCTCCTGGTGAGTTTATATATAAATATATGTCTGCTTGGCTATCTTCAGCGCTTAGCATTAGTAGCTGAGCTGCTATAACATTAGCTGAGGCATCATCCACAACCGAGCCTAAGAAAACAATGCGCTCTTTTAGAAGTTTTTGGAATATATCTTCTGAGCCTGGTTGAATTGGTTTATTATTAGTTTTGTTCTCTATTTGCATAAAACCAAGGTGCTTAAAGATTCTTTATAAGCATTTAAATATTTAAAAGCACTAAAGGAGATCTCTATAGTCATATAAAAAATCTTTCCTTTTTAGCCATAGCCTTCCTTAGAGTGGCTAATCCCTACTATAAAGCATTCTGCTACAATTATGCTTAGTTTGCCTAATTAAGCTTTCCATGAGGCTTAGACTCTTTAGCCGAAGCATGGGAGGTAACGATATACAAAGCTCCTTCGTGAAGATCGCTTAAACTACTTACCCCTGTGTAAGAGCAACCGGATTGCAGCCCTTTGACTATTTGATTTATAACCTCTACTACATCTCCCTTATAGGCTACTAACGTACTTATCCCTTCTTCTACCGAGACGCTATCTCTCCACTCTTTCTGAGCCTCTTTGCTCGCCATACCTCTGTAGGATTTGAATCCATTTACCACTGCTCCCGGGCTTTGATCTGTCCCAGCAAGCATTGAGCCTAACATTACTAGATCAGCACCTGCGGCAAAGGCTTTAACTAGGTCTCCTGAGTTTCTAATCCCGCCATCTGCCACAATTAAAGAGGAGAAATTCATCTTATCTTTTATAGCCTTACACTCAATCAAACTCTGTAAGGTTGGAACGCCGTGCCCTGTTACTATCCTAGTAGTACATACCGATCCTCCTCCTATACCTACTCTTATCATATCAGCACCTGCTGATGCCAAGGCTTTATAACCTTCCTTAGTTGCTACATTACCAACCATTACTCTTAGCTCGGGGTATTTACTTTTTAATTCTTTGACTGCATCAATCGGAGCATCAGAGTGTCCATTAGCTGTATCTATACAAACTAACGTACAGCCATTAGAGAGAATGTTTTCTATATAAACTTTATCAAAAGAATCTTTCGAACTTATAGCCAACCCTATACCTGTTGGGTTTTTACTTAATTCCATAGCTAACTTCAACTCTTGAATTTGTTTGCTCTGCTCCATATACCTATGGATAATACCCAGGCCCCCCATGTTACTTAGGGTGGAGACCATCAGGTGTTCTGAGACAGTATCCATTGGGGATGAGACTATCGGGAGGGTAAAACCATGCATGCTCACTTCGATATTTTTTCTGGAAGCTATTGAGGATGCTTGAGGGACGAGGAGTATATCGTCAAATGATAGGGCGGTCTTTTTTTGGTATTTTTTCATTTTGTATAATCTTTTTGCACGTTACTAATGTGCTTATCCTTTAGGGTTTTACATTAATCTGCTTACATTTAACTTACAATATCAACGCTCATCCTCAAAGACAACTTCACGGCACTCTTCGCATGCGCAGTTTTGTGAATGTTTTTCTGGATTCATGTTTGTCATTGGTTCTCCCTTTCTTCTACTTTATATATTGTTTCGGGAAAAGAAGGTTATATCAACTATTTTCTTGAGATCCATATTATTGAGTTCTTTCTTGCTTGCCTTAATGGTTAGTATGGAGAAGAGGAGTTACTATGGAAAATGACAGGTTACTACGGCGTGCCGAACTATTAAAAAGGAAAAACTTAAGTATTATTAAAATTGAGGAAGAGAGAATTTGTACTCTTTGCGGTAAACTTACTTCCTTAGCGCTTGTAAAGGATAACAATAGAGAGTATTACTGTAGCGGTTGTATCTATGTCCGAGCCAATAATATTATTTAAAAGACCAAACCGTTGTAATGGTAAGGGTTAATGTTTGAGTACCAGGCTCAATGCTAATACTGGGCGCAGAGTCAGAGGATATTGTGTTTCTCCCGGCCGGATAGTAATTGCTTACCGTACCCTCCTTAAGCGAGACCAGTTTTAGATTACTTCCTTTAAACTCCTTCATGTAAGAGTAAGCCCTGCTTTTTGCTTTTGAGACCGCAGTTGTTAAGAGTTTACTCTCATACTTTGTAGGAGAGGATACTTGTAAAGATGTGTTGCTAATTGATAGTTCATCTCCAAGATTATCTGTAAGGAAGGAGATTACCTCGCCTGAAGTGGAGATGTTATTGAGCTTAAGCGAGAAGCTTTGAGATATGTTATACCCTATAATCTCTTGGGTACCACTTTCTAGTAATGAGGGATTGTACTGCGGGTAGGAGCTTAAATTATATGATTGAAGTAAATTTAGGGGGATTTTTTTCTCACCTAATAGGGTTTTTAAAGTTTTACTTTTCTCTGCTAGGTTAGAGGTCGCTAGCTTTAAAGTTTTAGCTTGAGTTTGAATATTAAAATACACTATTACTTGATCTGGTACTACTACTAATTCACTAGTTGTAGTAAAGGTAATTTTCTTGTAAGTTGCAGCTTGAGCTGCTTGGCCTGGAAGCATGGAGACGATAAGCGCTAGTACTGCTACTAGGGTTATTTTAGTATATTTATTATTTTTTGTTATCATTTTTTCAATTGTGCATCACTGGCTCAAGATTTCAATACTATAGATTTTGCATATAGGGCTACGATTACTTGCCTCCCTTTGAAAAGAGTATATAATAGTAGTAATCCTTGGAGCTATATGTATCAACGTAAGAAATTAGTAATAAGCTTTACCTCTCTCTTACTTCTTTCAGCCTTATCTGGTTGTGGGGAGAGTGACAAGGCAATCGGGAGTAAAGATGATAATAATGTATCTATAGATTCACTGGTAGAGCAAGAGTTGAGAATCGTTAATAATGCCGGGAGCGTAGTATTTGCTTCATCATTAAAAGGTTTTCTCCAGAGCTCTAAGCTGAATTCGCTCTCATCTGGTAAGTTTACCGATGCCGTCTCACTTAACACTGATTTAATTACTTTTATGGATGAGAACGTTAGTTTTTCTGAAATGAGAGCGAGTGTTTTGGCCAACAAGGTAAGTTTTTCTGGTAGAGTTAATGGGGTGAAATGTAGTATTGATTTTGATCTTGAGAGCGGGTCGCAGATGGATGAGGCGATTTGTGGGTAGTTTAAAATCTAGTTAGTACAGATATTTAAGATTAGTGCTAGATAAATATAGCTGAGGATAATATTATTAACAATTGGAGATTATCATGGAGAGTTTGTATTTAGTTTTTGCTGGTTTGGGAGTTTTTTTGGTTATATTTGCTGTACTTTTTAATAAATTACGTGTAGCCAATATCTCAGTTAACGAGGCGTTAGCCCAAATTGACGTTCAGTTAAAAAGAAGAGCGGATTTAATACCTAATTTAGTGGAGACGGTTAAGGGCTATGCTGCGCATGAGAGCGTTACTTTTACTAAAGTAACAGAGGCTAGATCAGCTACTATGAAAGCAACAACTTTCGATGACAAGGTAAGTTCAGATAATATGCTTACCGGGGCGCTAAGAGGCCTTTTAGCTATAAGTGAAAACTATCCTGATTTGAAAGCTTCTGCTAATTTCTTAGCTTTACAAGAAGAACTTTCAACTACAGAGAATAAAATTGCTTTTGCTAGACAATACTACAACGATTCTGTTTTAGTAGCTAACTCGCTTGTGACTACCATACCTACAAATATGTTTGCTGGAGTAGCCGGAGTAAAGTTGCGAGATTTTTATGCAGTTGAGAATGAAGCTGATCGCAAACTTCCGGATGTAAAGTTTTAATTTAAATGATTCCAGCTATGACTTTTAAGGACGTAGCTAAGAGGAACCTTAGAAAAAGTATTTATCTATTAGTATTTATGTTTTTCTTTGTTATCTTGGTGGCGATATCTATAGGCTATTACCTTGGTATTGACCCAACCATTATTTTTATTCCCGCTTTACTGATTGCTATTTTTAGTAGTGTAGGTGGGTATTGGGGGGCTGATACTTTGGTTATGAGTATTACTAAAGCTAAAATCATCACTCCCGAGGAGAATCCCCAGTTACATAATTTAGTTGATGAGATGGCGATAGCCTCTGGGATTAAAAAACCTAAAGTTGCTATAGTGCAAGACACGGCACCTAACGCTTTTGCTACTGGCAGGGATGAGGATCATGCTCTTATAGCATTTACTACCGGTATACTGGAGGTTATGGATAGGGAGCAATTGCAGGGTGTGATTGCCCACGAAATGGCTCATATCAAGAACAGGGATACTTTGGTGGGGGTTATTGCAACTGTTTCTGCTGGTTTAATTGCTGTTTTAGTAGACTTTAGTTGGAGATTAGCTTTTAGCAGCAGGGGCGGCAAGAAGGGCGGTAACCCTCTTCTTCTTTTAGGGGCAGTTATAGCCATAATACTAGCACCTGTCGCGGCGATGCTTATAAAAGCAGCTATAACTCGCAAACGAGAAGAGTTGGCTGATGCTTCAGCAGTGGCTTTCACGAGAAACCCAGCAGGGTTGAGGAGAGCTTTAGAGGCTTTGCGTGATGATTCTTCTGTGGTAACCTCTGATAATAAATCAGTGGCACACCTGTATATTGAGAGCCCGTTAGTTAAAAGTAAATTATCTAGTTGGTTTGATACTCACCCTCCCATTCAGGATAGAATAGATCTTCTCACATCTATGGAGAGCTAGTTTTTTTTATTTTTAAACTATAGGTTAATTTATACCCATCCACAAACTCCATAAATAAATTTTAGATATTTAAATTTCGTATAATATCATACTATAGATCTGGCAATTTGTTGCGCTTTTATTTATTCTTTCACAATATATAATATCAAACTTAAAGGGAGAAAATATGTTAGATGAACAAAATAAAATTATTAATAAGAAGGTAAGTAAACATACTCAGCAAATTAATAAAGGCACCTACGACAAAAATATTTATGCTGGTAGTAATTTCGCAAACAGTAACTATGAAGAAAATTTCAATCGTAAAAATCCAGCGTCTATGAGTGAAGAGTTAAGCAACGCTCAATTCTCAAAGGTTAGGAAGATTTTAGCCTTGGTTGAACCTGTTAAGGCACAGGCGATTGTATCGTTAGGTGAAAAATTATATAAAGATAACCCCAAAATAGGTAAACTTGAATCAGTATTACTAGCCGCGGAGTTAATTCATAATAAAGATGATAGTTTTTGTTCAACTATTAATACTTTATTGAATGATGGTTGGAGCGGTAGCCTTGGCGAGCTCTTGGAGTGTGCTAGAGAACTTTAAAAAAATATAAAGAAAAGGGCGAGTGCATAAGCACCCGCCCTTTTTTTATTACTTATTTACCTCTTCTGCTGCGAAAGACTTTGATGTCTCAATTAAAGCAGGGAGGGAATTAGACCAATCTGGAAGTAAATTTTCAAAATACTTCCAGGCGTTATCATCGCTGCCGAGATTTTCATTAATATAATTTGCAGCAACTGAGCCCAAATTTTCTAAAGAAGTCTTTACATCAGCATAAATAATTAACTCATCAGGTGCAAAGCGACCTAATTTTGTCTTTGAAAGCATATTTGCTACATTTCCTGTGCAAATTTCTGCCAACAGTTTACGGTTATCTACTCCGTCTCCGCAGGCTAGAGGCTGAAAGGCGTTGTTTTTAATAAATACCATATCAGATACACTACTTTCAACATAACCAGTAAAGATTTGCTTTAGTAGATCAATATCGTTTTTTATGCGGTTAATTAAGAGAGGTGTTGAGTTGTAATCTAACTCTCTATAGTTGTCTACAATTACTTGATTGCTAGAATTTATATTAGCTATCATTAGTTGCAGTGCATGCTTGATTTGGTGTCTGACTCCGCCGACTTGAACAATTTTCAATAAAGCCGTTATTTCATTCATATCGGTTTCATTTGGAATTTGTGCAATAGCAGTATCGATTGGGTCGATATCTGGAGCGTTTACTAAGTTTTTCATGCTACTTGCAGCATATTTAAGAGCACCTTTAGAGTCCTCTTTTCTAATTAAATCTCTTAGTATTTTCTTTGCAGCAGGTTCTACAGTTTTAAAAATTGTAGATATGGAATTTGAGTTATACCACTCACCTAAATACTGATGACCTTCTTCAACTAGTTTAACTACTTGATTAACGGCATTAATATGTTGTGACGTTGGTACCTTGTCAATCAAAGCTGCTACAGAAGGGAGTGAATTTGTATTTATTAGTGCCATAGAAATAACTTCTTCATCTTGGCCTTTAAATAACTCGCTTACTTTACTTTGAGTAGTCGAGCTTCCCTTCATTCCTGATATTGCTGATTTAGCAGCAATAATCTTAGCTTCCTTTGGCACGGCTGAATTCTTTAATAGTGTAGTGCTAATGGTGGGTTTTCCCATCTTAGCAAAAGTTAGATAAAGTTCAGTCGGTAAATTAGCTTTGTCCGCTAATTGAGTTAGCAAAGTGGCTCGACTCTCGTTTTTGAAACGAGTAATTAAGTCATCTGTGCTACGGGTTGATTTCGAAGCCCAAGCAGCTAAAATCTCTGCTTCTGATCTCTTGGAAATTTTTTCCTCTATTGAGGCATCCAAGTTAGGTAGGGCTAGTAATCGTAGAAGGATGTTAACATCTTTACTACGAGTCGCGAAATCAAAAGCTCTAACTTGGTTCTCAACTGAGGGTTCAGCCGAGCTGATTAGGGTTTGATAAAGTGTACTTGCGTTAGTGTAAGACATATTTTTCCTATCGTAGGGCAGAATTCTGCTTTTATAATATGTTTTATACTATTGGGGCTACTTATGCTACTTATCTTCCCATTTTCTAATAATTTTATGATAGATATTTTGACAATTAATAGTTTTTTGGTAAAGTATAAAAAATAAGGAGATTTGTATATGAAGAAGTTTTCTAGTATTTTAATTATTTTTGTTTTAATAGCTACTGGTTTTGCTTTTGCCTTTAAAAGTTCAAACACCTCTGAAGCCGAGATATATCCCGTAAAGAGAGTTTATGCTACAGTTGATTTAGCTGCTACTTTGATGGATTGCGTCGGAGTTATGAGATTAGCCCCAACAGATGCTTCTAGATTTTATGGTTACTCACTACTTGCCAGCGATTTAGGTTACAATAAGAGTAAAGGAGAAAATCGTCAGCAGGTTTCAGCGGTAGCTGGGGCGCTTACTGCGCTTGGTTTAGTCCAAGCACCTAAAGTTAAGAGAGAGATGAGAGCATTCCTAGAGCGCCAACTAGTGGTTGTGGGTGACAAGAATTATAACGAAGGCAAGGCTATCAGTGAGAAGATTCTTGCTATTGCTAACTTTGATGGTTACAATGTTAAGCAAAATAGGGTTACCCCAGAAATTTTGATTAAAACACCTCTACCCCAAGATTATTACTGGGCACCAACTGGAACCGGGGACGGTCCACTTGATCCACAATTTGTAAGAGTTACACCCCTATTTTTGTCTAGTACAAAATGTATACTCCCGGAACCTAAGGCTGAGGATATTAGACGCGAAGCAGAGGAGTTATTTTCCTCCTTCAACCCTGAAGATGCGGTTGGTAAAGATGTATTATGGTGGTTAGCTGGTACTGGAACTGCTACGCCTACGGGCTACTGGTTAAGAATGGCTAATTTTTATATTGGTGATAATCAGTTGGATGCGGCTAAGGCCTCAAGGTTGTTAGCTATGATAGCTGTTGCTAACTTTGACGCAGCGATTCAATTATGGAATAACAAATATGCCTACAATGTTGCTAGACCTGAAACTATGTGGAAGGTTCTGTATGGAGCTAGTGTGGATAAACTTCCAAGAGACACCCCTAACCATCCTTCTTATCCTTCTGGTCACTCTGGATTCTCTCAATCGGCTGCAGATGTTATTACTAGCGAGCTTGGTAATGTTTCGCTAAGAGATGTTTTACCACCTGATCTTTACGCTACTAGCTGGAAGATGATTTGGAGCACTCCACAAGATGCAGTAAATGAAGCAAGCCAAAGCCGTATCAATTCAGGCTTCCACTACCCGATGGATATTCAAGGCGGTCAGGATTTAGGTGCCTGCGTAGCTAAGGGTGCGATAGCAGGATACGATGACTTACTGAAGGAGTTGAGTAACTAATGAAAAAATTGATCGCGTTCTCTCTTTTGATTCTCTTGACAGCACTGGGAGCAACCCAGCTTTCCAGCAATAAAGTTACCTACGATAACACTATCCCTGAGTTTGTACAGGTTGATAGAGCTCTTGGGGAGACTGCTATAGATTATCCGCTAAGAAGTTGTGCTGCTAATGAAGCCAAAAAGTTATTTGCAAAAGGAACTTTAACTCAAAATTCTTATAGCGCTCTTTTGAAAGATCTTGCTGTTGAGTACAATAAGAGTTACCAGTTTTTAGACTTTAGAACCTTAACTCGAGGTACTCTTCCTTTTCAGATCTTAGATACCTGTAGATCTGCTGATATGTCTAGCACGATAGCTCTAAGTGATACTAATGGAACCGGTGTACCTTCTGTTGCGTATGTAGCTAGCGATTGTATGATACATTACTACAAAAACTCTGGGAGCGGTAAATTTGCTCTTACCGTTCTAGAGAATGTTCCTAGGGTAAGAATGGATTGTCAGTTCTCAGGTTTAATCTTTGTTGACGTTAATAACGATGGATTTACAGATCTTGTGCAACCTCGTTTTGATGAATTGATGGTTGCTACGGTATTAAATGATGGAAAGGGTAACTTTAACTCGCCGCCTATTATCTCTAAAGAAGTAGAGAGCCTTAAGGGTCAAGTCTTTTCTATCGCTGCCGGTGATTTAACTAAATCTGGGCGTGATGATATTGTAATTGCAAATCGCTGGCAGTCTCCAGGCATGACTGCGAGTAATATCTCAAGCCCTGTTAGAATTTTACGCAATACAGGAGTTGCTCCTTATTGGAGAGAAGATACCACTAAATCAATTCCTTTTCTTGAGGATAACTGGACCGGTAGAAGTTATAACTCTCAAACCGATGTTCCGCATGGTATCTGGTATGCCTCTTACGCTGTAGCTGTTATGGATATGAATAACGATGGTTGGAATGATATCCTAGAAATTGGCGATGGTCAAGCTAATCATATGCTCTGGTCTACTAAAGAGGGAACGGTTTTTGATGATAAGAGCTATGAGTCTGGGGTTATGCTCGCTACCGCAGGTATGGGTATTACCGCTATTAACCTAGAGGGTGGTAAGAATCCCTGGCTCTTTGTCTCAGACGCAGCTAGCACTTTTACTCAGCAATGCTTAGTTGGTAGAGTTTGTAAAGCATGGCATGGTAATAGAATGTTCGTCTCTAACGACACTAAGGTTTTTTCTGAAAATGCTGAAAAACTTGGACTAGCAAATACTGGTTGGGCTTTTGGAGCGCAATTTGCAGACTTGGGTATGAATGGTTATCCTTCACTTATAGTTGGTACCGGGGACGTTGCCTCTGGTCGTGCTGATGAAACTTTTCAAGCAAACTTTGATAAACCATATCTTTTTATGTATGATGGTATATCTTGGTTAGATAAGAGCTTGCCTGTTCTAAGAGCGCTCAAGAGCCCTGTCTACACCAATAAGGTTGTGAGTGCAGATATGGATGGGGACAATAAACCTGACTTAATTTTGTTTGGTTATGAAACTCAGGCACCATACCTACTAGTTAATAGAACTGAAGGTAAGAGCAGTACTGTAACACTTACCGGAAGTGGGAAACCTGGAAAAGCTACTAATTTCTGTACTGGTTGTAGAGTAAGAGTGGAAGTTGAAAATCATGCCCCCTACACCCTATGGAATGTTTGGAGTCAACAGAACTTTGGGGTATCCACTACCAATGTGCCGCTGGTTATAGGTTTTGGCTCAGGAAATTCCGCTGAGCTAGAGATCACCTATCCAGATGGTAGAACGGTTAAAAAGACCATTAAGCCTAATAAACATTACTTAATTAAAGAATAGTAATCCATGGAATTCTATGGGATATACCCAATTAACTCCTAGTTTAATTACCTATATCTGCCATTAATGTAAAGTTTAATACTAAGGAGTGTCTAATGAATAAATGCGTTTACTGCGGTAAAGCTACTAAAGATAGTTTATTTGGTAGCGATAGAACCTTGAAGTTTCCAGATGGTAAGGTTTACATTTTTTGCAGTACTTCATGCCGCGAAAACTATAAGAGTGATAACAATTTAGAGGTCTTTGATAAGAAGCCTTAACTCTACAGCTTTACTTATTTTTTATTTTCACCGTGACATCTTTTAAACTTCTTACCAGAACCACAACTACATAATGAGTTTCTCGATGGGAGATTGGGGTTCTTTGATTCATTAGATGAATTTATAAATGAATTTTTAACCTGTTTTTTAAGTTTTTCGCTCTCTGACTCAATTGCCTTTATATCCTCTTGAATGTTGATATTCAAGTTTAGGAACATATGCACAACATTCTCTTTTATCTGCTCTAGCATGCTGGTAAATAGATGGAAGCCTTCATTCTGATACTCCACTAGCGGGTCTCTCTGAGCCATAGCTCTTAGACCTATACCTTCTTGCAGGTAATCCATCTCATATAAGTGTGATCTCCATGCTGTGTCTATAGCGTTAAGCATAATCTGCCTCTCCACCTGCTGAAGTAACTCATTACCTATCTTTTCTTTATGGCTTTCAACTACAGAGATTGTTTCCTTTACTAGCATATCTTTTATTTTTTCATTTAAATCTTTCCCATTACTATTAATCAGCTCTCTTAACTCTATGCTTGTTATTTGTGTAGGATAAATTTCCTTCAAAGCGGTAATAAATTTGTCAAACTGCCAATCCTCAGGGTATCCCTTTGTGAAGAAGTTATCTACAATTCTATTAATTGACTCCTGTATATACTGATCAATCTGTTTAGTTACATCACTCTTTTCAAGCAATAATCGTCTTGAGTCGTAAATTACTTCTCGCTGCTTACTTAAGACGTTATCATACTTTAGGATATCTTTTCTCTGCTCAAAATTTAGGGATTCCATCTGTGTTTGAGCGCTTTGGATAGAGCGTGTTATCATTTTTGACTCTATAGCTTGCGCTTGGTCTAATGATTGTGCGGAGAGAAGTTTACTCATTAAACCTGAGTTAAAGCGTCTCATTAGATCATCTTCAAGTGAAAGATAGAACCTAGTCTCTCCTGGATCTCCCTGTCTTCCCGCTCTACCTCTAAGTTGATTATCTATACGTCTTGAATCATGTCTTGCTGTACCTAGAATGTATAGACCGCCTAGAGTATTTATCTCTTTTGCTATCTCGACTAAGTTATCTTTTTGCAGCAATAACTCTTTTTCGTGTAACTGCTTTTGAGTTGCATCGTCTAATTGAGTATAGTTACTTGGTAGATTAAGGGTAGCCAGGTAATCTGGATTACCTCCTAAAATAATATCTGTCCCACGGCCCGCCATATTTGTAGCCACCGTTACGCTATTAATTTGACCTGCTAAGGCTACAATATGCGCCTCTCGCTCATGTTGCTTAGCATTCAATACTTCATGTTTAATTCCTTTTAGTTTTAGAGCATGAGATATTTCTTCTGAACTCTCGACTGAAACTGTACCCACTAGAATAGGTTGCCCTAATTTGTGGCGAGTTATTATATCCTCTATTATTGCATTTAGTTTTGCCTGATGTGTTAAAAATACTAAGTCTGGATAGTCGACTCTTAAGGAAGGTTTATTAGTTGGGATTTGAACAACCCCAAGCGAGTAAATCTGCATAAACTCTGAGGCTTCTGTTAGAGCTGTACCAGTCATCCCACTTAGCTTACCATAGAGACGGAAATAATTTTGCAGTGTAATAGTTGCTAGAGTTTGATTTTCATCTTGGATAGTAACTTTTTCTTTTGCTTCTAGCGCTTGGTGGAGACCTTCTGAGTATCTTCTTCCAGATAGCACTCTACCGGTATGTTCATCAACAATTAATAGTTCATTACTTTGGATTATGTAATCCACATCCTTCTTAAATAGCTCTTTTGCCTTCAATGCTGAGTTGAGATAAGTTATAAGGTGGGTATTACTATTTTCATAGAGATTTTCAATACCAAGACTCTCTTCGACTCTATCAATACCTGGTTCTAGAATACCGACAGTTTTCTTTTTCTCATCAACTTCGTAGTCGCGTTCCCTTACCAGCGTTTTAACAATCATTGCAAATTTCTCATACCACTCGGTAGCCTTATCGGCAGGACCACTTATGATTAGGGGAGTTCTAGCTTCATCAATCAAAATTGAGTCTACTTCATCAATCACGGCAAAGTTATGACCACGTTGGGTTAGCTCTTCTTTATTACCTACCATGTTATCTCGCAGATAGTCAAAACCAAACTCGTTATTTGTGCCGTAGGTTATGTCGCAGTTATAGGCTTTCTTTCTTTCAAGTGGATCCATGTTGCTCAAAATTACACCAACCGTTAGTCCTAGATACTCGTGAATTCTACCCATCCAAAGGCTATCTCTCTTTGCTAGGTAGTCATTGACGGTAACCACATGTACTCCTTTACCTGAGAGGGCGTTTAGGTAGGATGCTAGAGTTGCTACTAAAGTCTTACCCTCTCCAGTTTTCATTTCAGCAATATTACCTCTGTGAAGAGCTATGCCTCCCATGATCTGTACATCATAATGCCTCTGGCCAATGCTTCTTTTAGCAGCCTCTCTCACCGTTGCATAAGCCTCTGGCAGTAGCTCTTCTAAGGTAGAGCCGGCACTATACAAATTCTTTAGCTTTTGGGTCTGATCTTTTAGGGTAGCATCATCCATTGATGAGATACTGTTTTCTAAGGCATTTACCTTTGCGGCCATTTTTTGAAGGGTTTTCAACTCTGCGCCCTCACCGAAATTAAGGACTTTGGCTACTATTTTAGAAATACTACTCTCCTAACAAGATTATATTACACAACGTTGATTTCAACCTGTATAATTACCACTTATGCGGTATTTTTTACTGTGCGCTTTGCTGATTTTTTGCCACTCACTGACTCTAGGGATAAATAGATCGTTCTGCTGCCTTTATTATGGCCTATAATTACCACTTTTGCGCCTATCCGGAGCTGAGAAATACCTCATTTTTCGATCTTGGCGGAATGATATTATTGCCTCTTTAGGCACTATATCTCCATTCAATAAAGGGTAGCTAAAGATACCCATTAAGGTTGGTTTTTGTGAGTAGTAATACCAGTGGTCTAAGCATCAAAAATGCAGTTTTGAGCAAAAAAGTAGTCTTAGAGGCTATGGAGGATTGCTACGCCACGATTGATACTTTAGACCGTGAACTTCTAGCCACCACAGGAGATACTTTCTCTGGTTTGGTAGAGTTGGCAAATCTCTCTTCTATGATCGGAAACATTTTAGGGGCCTCTGTTATGAAGCGCTCTGAGGGTAAATTCTTTAGGAATAAGCCTAACGCTTACCCGGACTTGCTCAACAAGAGCAAAGGTAAGGATGGTTTAGAGATTAAGGTTGCTCTAGAGAGTAATCCACCTAAGGGGCACCACGCTAAGGCTGGTAACTACTTAACTTTTCGTTATGTTCTTGCTAATGCTGATGGTAGCTTTACTCCAGGTGTGGCAAACAGAGGAAAAGTAGTAAAATTCTGGGAAGTTAGAGCTGGTTATCTAACTGCAGATGATTTTAACCTCAGCAACACCTCTGGTGACTCTGGTAAAACTGCTGCAATTAAAAGTACCTCATTGCAGAAAATGAGTTTAGTTTTCTTTGATGAAGATTACTCTCCTAAAAAGAGTATTTAATGATCTTTAAATCACTTCCAAGAAGCGTCTCACTTCTAGCTCTAGTAGCCTTGCTCTCTTCATTAGTGACCCCGTCTGCAGAAGCCGCAGAGGTTTCTCTTCCAGACTCTTATAGTGAGTCAGCATTTGTAGATTTTATTAACCAACTTGATTTAGCTGCTAGTAGTAAAGCAAATAGTAACATTACTTTTGACTTATCGCCCTCACTTACAAAGGATCAGAAGGATCTAATTATAGATGATGTTACGCTCAGTGGTAGATTCTGGGCGAGGCAACTTAATGATGTTAAGATTTTAGTTTTAGGTAGCACAACCCAAGATTTTGCTTTTCTCAACAACAAATTTAGTTCGATTTTAACCCCTACCTCACTAACGGGAGGTTGGTTAGAGAAGAAAGCAGAGCAAGCTAGGCTCGAGCCTAACTCTTTCCATGGTGGTATGGCGGCTGGGTATAGTAAGAATCAGGAATCGGTTATCGGTGTTTACATTCCCGCAAAGCAGAATTTAAGTAATGGCAGTATCTTGCAAACTACAACCCACGAGTTTACTCATATTGTTCAGAGAGAGATATTTAAGGGTAATATGTCTCCTATGCAGTGTTGGGTCAGAGAAGGGCAGGCTCACTATATAGGTTATCATATGGCTGGCCGAAACTCAAAAGCAGCATTTGCTAATTACTGGCTAGGTATGTTAGACATGATTACTTATGAGAGCGGATTTAGTAACATTTACAATTACTCTGCAAATGATTTCACGCAATGGTTTCTTGATAATAAAGAGCGTAGTATGGTGAGTAGTTGCGATGGCATTGAGAACTATGTTTTTGGCGCCTTGGCGTATGAAGTTTTATACGGTAAATTTGGTAGTAAGAGTGTAGACTTATACTTTGAAAATTTGTATAAGGTACTAGATATTTGTAAGGATGGGAGCGATCAGTATATACCTCAATGCCGCGTTGCAACTTCCATTGCTTTTAAAGATGCTTTTGGTATGAGTGAGGAGAGTTTCTACGCTATTGTTGGCCAGCACATTTATAGTACTTACAAGTGGGCAGGTAAGAAACCGAGAGTTAAAGATTATGAGGCTGCCAAAATAGCTCCCCTACCATTCAAAGATAAGTTGTTGAGTAATATTAATCCCCCAATTTTGGCAATAAATGCTAAACCTTCTACTGCTAAAATTAATCTCAATCCTGAAGAAAAATTGTCTAAATCAAGATTTAGAGAGGATACACCATTAATTTGAGTGTAATTGTAATTTGTAAAAACCTCATGTTGGTTAAGAACAGTTAGTCCTAATCCAATATTTTGAAGATTCGAATCATAGGGACGAGAATCTTCAGATAAATTTCCAATGGATGCATTAAAGAAGGCATACTGAGTATCAATCCTTCTGGCGCCATTAGGCCATTGTGTCCTGTTTAATATACCAGTGTTTAAAGTATTTATAGTTCCCGCAAATGCTCCGTTCTGTGTCTCTGGGACAAAATAATATTGGGTAAAAACAGAGTCTTGCGCCATACTTTCTAGTATGGACAGGGAAGCCAACAGTATATATAAAACAAGTTTTATTTTCATTATCTCGAGGGGCTTATTTTATTAATACAAAAGGGGTGTTTTCATTGATAATTATTCCATAAAAAGTTTCGCCGCTTACTTTACAATAGTAATTTCCATTTTCGGAATTGTTACCTTTTATTTTTCCATCCCAACCCTTTATAATATCCCCCGACTCGGAATAAATCATCGACCCCCAAGTGTCATAAATATCAAGACGTACTTTTTTTAAACCTTTGGTTACGGGTCTGAAAGTATCATTGAGGGAATCATTGTTGGGCGTGAATGCAGTTGGGACTACTAATATATACCCTTTTCCTATTATGAAAGTTATTTTTTGAACATATACGCATCCGAAGGGATATGTAACAGTTTGATTAACAATATACTGTTTTAGATTTACAAAAGTATGCACTGGATTCAGTTCTGTAGAAGTAACACCATCGCCAAAATCCCAAATCATACTGATGTAATCGCCAGTCGCCGTATTGGTAAATTGTATGGGATCATTGATGGAATAAGCACCAAATGTAGAATAAGCATAAGAGCTGGACGTAAATGAAGCTGAGCCAAGCATGGGAATATCAACATTGAAGGTGTAACTTGATTTGCATCCAATGGCATCGGTAGCAGTCAGAATCACCGTTCCGTTTTGGGTAGTATTCATCATTTCATTATTGGCACCGCTAACTGTTCCGCTGGACCAAACTAATTGATAAGGCGGAACTCCACCTGAAACTTGAGCTACAAAAGTTTGTTTTACGGATTTAGTATCACAGTCAAAATCTGTTTTGGTAACCACTCCAGTCGCAATGGGCGGAGGTCTATTGATGCTGTATTGCGCTTGTTTGGAACAACCGTTGGCATCGGTTACAGTAACCAAATAATTTCCTCCGGGAATGTTGACTAAATCCTCGGTTGTTGCTCCGTTTGACCAAGCATAAGTAAAAGGAGCAGAACCACCAGAAACCAAAAGATTGATGGCTCCGGTATTTGCATTATTACAGTCCAAAGCATTAGTCAAATTGGCTGAAAGTACTAATTGTTGCGGTTCGAGAATGATAAAAGTTCGGGTAATTGTACAAGGCTTGCTATCAACAATAGTTACAGTGTAAGAACCTGGTTTTAGATTATTTTGAGTCGTTCCTGTTACAGCTCCATCATTCCAAGTCAAGGTTACAGGTGCAATTCCTCCAACAAAATTGAGTTGAATGCTTCCATCGTTTGCTCCAAAACAAGAGATGTTTTTTACAATTGGATTTACTGTGAAAAGCGGAGCTTGTGGAATATTGATGTTTTGTGTTTTTACGCAATTTAAAGCATCAGTAACAGTAATTAAATAATCTCCAGCAG